>Ga0315293_10000073_pt1 | contig 76482 bp, 67 predicted proteins | sample YL17G13_20_MG_FD_203071 | JGI IMG/M metagenome (GOLD analysis project Ga0315293, IMG submission 203071) | Sediment microbial communities from Yellowstone Lake, YNP, Wyoming, USA - YL17G13_20 | ecosystem: Environmental > Aquatic > Freshwater > Lake > Sediment | place: USA: Wyoming | collected...
ACCAATCCAAACCAATGTAATAATCATATTGCTTCATTTTGTCCTCCTTCTCTTAGATCTCAATATTAATGCCAAAAAGCATTATTAGACATTAGGAGGAGGACTATACATGGACAATTTAACGACAACATTATTTTACTCAGGCGGGTTCAGTGTCTCCGCACCTGAACCGCCGAGAACGAATTAACCTAAAACGAAGATGCCAGGTCGTAGCCCTTTGAAGCGGCCCCGAATATGACAATCATTTTTAGTTAACTCAAACGAAGATATTCGGTTACAGCCCTTCGAAGAAACACTCTGGATGACAGCATTAATAGGGGTTCCTTCCCTTGTATCCCGCTGAAGTAGCCCTCAGGATGACAGGATAAAATTCCTTAGCCAGATCAATAAACCTTTCCCCATCTGTTATGATGTACGAATGACGCGTTGAACCTGTTCGAAGACGGTTTTTCCTCTGCCGGGTGGCCGATGGAGACGAGGGACACCGGCTTGATCTCTTCCGGCAGACCGAGCAGGCCGGCAACGGCATCCATCCGCTCTTTTCTGGGGAATACACCGAGCCATACGGCGCCGAGGCCATGCGCGTGCGCGGCGAGAAGGATGTTCTCCGTGGCAGCGGAGCAGTCCTGCGCCCAATACCCTTCCATATTCTGCACTTTTATATCTGCGCAGACGAGCACAGCGAGGGGCGCCTCTTTAAGCATCTTCGCGTGCGGATGCAGATCCGGTATCTTGTCGAGGATTGTCCTTTTGTCTATCACGACGAAGCGCCAGGGCTGCAGATTCATCGAAGAAGGGGCCGCCATCGCCGCTTCGAGCAGTTTCCCGACAGTATCATCGTCCACTAACCTGTCCTGATACTTCCTTATACTCCTGCGTGTCAAAATCGCTTCCATGGCGTCCATATCTATTTCCTCATTGGAAAGTTTTCGGATTTTATCCGAAGAATTCTAAGATCGCTGCAAGATAGATCGAAGTGCAAGTTAAAAGAGATTTTATCTCAACATACTCGTCCGGTCCATGTGAGACTTCGAGCAGGCCTGGGCCATAGGCATATGATGGGATCCCGTGCTTGTTGAAGAACCGGGTTTCGAGCAGGCCGGGGCAGAGTTCGAAGCTGGGACTTGCACCTTTATTATGCCGGATAGCGCTGGAAAGCACATCGGCAAGGCCGCTCCCGGCATCGGACAACGAGGATTCCCCTTGCTGGAGGATTTCATATGACAGATCTATGCCTTTGCTCTTTTCTTCCTCCAGCAAGTCTATGATTTCTTTCCTTACATCTTCAAGCTTTTCTTCCGGGTTAAATCTCCTGTCAATCGTGAACCAGGCCGTGTCGGGGACGGTGTTGAAGCTGATCCCGCTTCCGGATTCGCCTCCGATGAGCATTATGGATTTTTTTGCGGATTCAGGGACAACGGCAAGAGGCGTGATTCTACGGGATATTTCTGCTTTCAATTTAATAAGAGAACCGGCTGTCCTTACCATCCGCTCGAAGGCATTTATCCCTTCGTCAGCGAGGGCGATATGCGCATATTTTCCCTTGAAAATGACTTTGATGGTCAATGCTCCTTTATTGGCATTCCAAACGACACCGCTTGACGGTTCCGGCATAATCATCCCTATGCAGCCGTCCAGCGGAAGGCATCCCTCCTTGAAAAGATAACGGATGCCGCTTGTCCCTCCGGTCTCTTCATCAGGCGCGAGCGAAAAAGACACCGAGCCGTTCAGGCGTGAATGGTTTTCATTCAATATCCTGATCGCATACAACATCGAGATGATGCCGCCCTTCATATCGGAGCTTCCCCTGCCGAAGAGCTTCCCATCTTTCACAAAGGGTCTGAACTGCTCATCGTTCAGCGCAGGCACAACATCATAATGACCGTGAAAGTGTAAAGACCTTTTCTCTGTGCCTCTGACTACCCCGATTATTGAAGCCCGCTCTTCACATCCTGCCGGACCAGGTATAACTTTATATTCAATTCCCCAATCGTCAAAAAGACGCTTCATATAACTGATGAAATCAGGATAATTCAGTCCCGGGGGATTAACTGTGGGAATTTCGATGATCTCTTTCAGAGTCCCGATTATTTCGCCTTCCAGATTGTTGACCCGGTCGTTATAGGGCGAGCTTAATGGATCTTTCATATATGTATGATTATGAATAAGTGATGGATCTCATATCAATTTTTCAACGATTTTTACAGCGTCCACAACGAGTTTCGTGCAGATTTCGGCGTGCAGTGGTTTTGCGGCGGCAAGTCCTTCCGGTGTGCTGATATCGGCTCCGAGCAGGTCTTTGCAAACGAGCGAACCGTGAAGCGTCTTGAATTCCTCGAAGAACGACTTCGTGATCGTATATGTTCTTTCTTTGGAGCGCTGGTCGCTGGGGATGACCATTCCGTGCTTCAACCCGATTGCCATCATCGCACCGGTAACGACGCCGCATATGCTCGCAGTCCTCGCCATTCCGCCGCCGAACGCTCCCGAAACACGGAATGCGGTTTTTTCATCCATTCCGTTTTCCTCGGCGAATACGGAAAAGACTGCCTGGGAGCAGCTGTAGCCTTTATTAAACAGTTCAACGGCTTTTTCGGATTTAGTCATTGAATGCCTCCAGTGTCATTTTTATATAATAGTTTTAGTCGGTGTTTAATACAATTATAGTTAATAGACTTCTGAGTTTATATTTTCCCTTTCAAGGAGCAACTTTATCTTATTCAAATCGGCGGTATCGAGCCTCGATATGGATAGGGACGGCGTGCCGCGGTCAAGAGTGTAAATCTGAATGGAGACTGGTTTGATCTTTTTTATCCTCGCTATCCAATCGTCTACTGCGGATTGTGAATAGTTTCCGAGAAGACCGCCGGTGAAAAGCGTTTGGATCGTGACATCTTTCAACAGTGCAAGGCCATCAATTACCGAATCCAGCCTGATATCGTCCATTGGATCGTTGTATGAGGTAAAAACAGCCTGTGAGCCCGCGTCAAGCTTCATAATCCGCACGTCCAATTTTGCAAGCGCTTTTCGCACCTCAACATTATCAACCAAGGTCGAGTTTGAAAGGATTGCGGTTTTTGACCCGGGAGCCGCCCTGTTTCTCAGCTTTATTACGGCATTCACTATTTCCGGGAAATCGGGGTGAATCGTCGCTTCTCCGTTACCCGAGAAAGTGAGATAAGCTGGTGGTTCACCGAGGTTGGCAAGGGCATTTCCGACAGCGGCGATTATCGCCGTAACCCCGGGAAATTCGTCTTTACGGATATTCTTGACGAGGCTGTAATCAGTCCAGCCATACTGGCAATAAAGGCAGTTAAAAGTGCATATCTTCTTTCCCTCCGGCAGAATATTGATGCCGAGCGACCTTCCGAGCCGACGGGAATTTACAGGGCCATAAACGATATTTTTCTGAAGCGCAAGCAGCATTTTTATCCCTCACGAATTCTTATATATTTCCCTGATTGCGGCTGCGAATCTTTTGATGCCTTCGGTTATTTTTTTTTCGTCCAGCGTGGAGATGGAGATACGGAAATATTTTTCTTCGCGCAGGTCATGGAAATAGAACTCGCCGGGCGAAGCGGCGACATGATGTTTCAGCATTATCCTGTTCATCTCTTCACTTCCGGCACTGCAATTTTTAAGCTGAAGCCATATGAGGTATCCGCCGACCGGTTCCTTCCAGTTCACATATTCTGAGGGCATATAAGCCTTCAAGGCGGAAATGGCGGTCTGCATTCTCTTTCGGAATATCCGGTGCATTTTCTTGATGTGAAGATCGTAGTAGCCCTGCCTGCAGAATTCGTGGATCGCCGCCTGGATGACCGGGCTTGATGACAATTCAGAAAACCGTTTGATCGCCGTTATCCGCGAGATACAATCCTTTTCGGCAGCAATCCAGCCGATCCTGACGCCGGGGAAGAGAACTTTGGAGAAAGTCCCAAGGTATATGACGATATGGTTCTTGTCCATTGATTTTATCGGCAACGACACCTTGCCGTAATATTTCATCTCCTCCTCAAAACCGTCTTCAATAATAGGCAGCCGGTGTTTTTCACATAACTTCAGGATGGCTTCTCTGTGGTTCTGGCAAGTCGTGATTCCGGTGGGATTCTGGAAATTCGGTATGGTGTAGATAAAGCCGGTATTACCGTCCTTCTCTAACCTTTTTTCGAGGAAGGCGAGGTCTATTCCATCATCGTTCATCGGGATGCCGATCAGCTCCAGCTGATAGTATTTGAATAATGGCAGGACAGCTGAATATGTCGGGGCTTCAATATATACCTTCCTTCCAGGTTCGGCGAGAAGCTTCAGCACAAGGTCTATACCGTTCTGCGAGCCGTTCGTGATAAGGATTTCGTCCGCTGATATATCCACTTCATGTATTTGCAGTCTGTTGGCGATATATTCCCTGAGAGGCCTGTAGCCTTCACGGTCTCCGTAATTAAGAAGATCATTTCCTTTTTCGCAAAGAACCCTGTTCATACTTTTACGAAATTCTTCCAACGGGAACAGTGTTTGGTCCAAGTCGAAACGGCTGAGATCTATCAAATCCGGATGTCGAACGGAAAAATCGCTGTTTTTTTCCGGATGATACTTATTATATTCTCGGTAGATGATGGAGCTCCCTGTGGATGACGCAGTTGTCCAATCTATGATGCCGGCTGCTTTTTTATTTTCTCTCTTTGCAATCTTGCTTCTTTGCCTGATCTTCGTGTAAGAGCCGGGTGTGCTTTCGATATATCCAAGCGCCCAGAGTTCTTCGTATGCCTTATAGACGGTCGTCCGGTGAACGCCAAGCCTCTCCGCCAGTGCCCTTGTTGAGGGCATGTTTTCACCTGGTTTCAATGCCTCTTTTTCAATCAAATCCTGAACCTGCTTTACAATCTGCATATACACAGGTGTCGGATTCACTTTATTAATATTTAAAAGCATCATCTTCACCGGCCTCCTGTTCGAAAAGGAATTTATCTGTGAATGATCATTTTCAGTTTTAAGATAGTCTCTCAACTGTCTTTCGTCAACAACCAATTTTGTGCTTTTATAAACCAACCAATTTTAAGCATCCCCTTAAGCCACCGGCGAATCCTGTGAAGACCCAATAGAAAGCACTGACCGGAAAAGTTGACAGAAACAACAAAATGAATATAATTTGTAGATATTGGTTATTTTTTTTACAGAAAACAAAGACAATAAGGGAAGACAAGGGACAGGGTCAAATATCTTTCATTGAGTCACGCTTCAGCTGTCGATGTTTCGATAAGCTCGAAAATATTTTGGATGGAAAATTATCAGGGATCATATGATCAAAGAGCATCCAAATAACCCGGCGAAAATGTCCGTAACCGAGATATCAGACAACGGGGGAATGTCCGTCCTCAGCTTTGACAAAGATGGAATCATCAAGTTTGGATACGGATCGTTTCTGGATTATCTTTCCTCTCACCTCGAAGAACTGCAGGGCAGGTCAATATTCGATATTTTCCATTCCTCTCCGGAATTGACAAGCTGTTTGAGAAAAGCGCTGGACGGTCTTGACAGTTTCGTGATTCTCGAAATTGGGGATGGGAGTTTCGAGATCAATTTCGTTCCCTGGTAGCAGAATACCATCGACAGGGACGTTATCATGCTCATACGGGATCGGACAAGAGAAAAACTGGCAAAGTCCGCCTTTCTTACCAGCGATTTGAGATACCGGATTCTTTTCAACAGCAGCCTGGATTCCATTTTTGTATTTCCGGTATCTAAGGATTCACCCCCCGGCAAATTTGTTGAGGTCAACGATGCCATCTGCCGAAAGCTCGGCTATTCGCGCAGGGAATTGTTAAAACTCACACCATTCGACATCGAAGGGGATGAATTAAAAGAACTATGGAAAGAACTGAACGCGAAGCTGTTTGCGGATGGTTTCATCAATTATGAAACTGAATTTATAACATCCAGCGGGAGGAAGATTTCCGTCGAAGTAACCGCTCATCATTTTCAGCTTGGCGGAAAATATATGGCGCTTGCAACCGCCAGAGACGTTTCCGTACTTAGGGATGCGGAAAAAGTGATATCCGAGACGGAAGAACAATACAGGAATCTTGTCGAGCTTTCGCCGGACAGCATCCTTATTCACAGAGATCTTTCCATCATATATTCAAACCCCGCCGGCTCCCGGATTCTGGGTTTTTCCAAACCGGAAGAGGTGATCGGGAAATCTCTCTTGAGCTTCGTTCACTCGAATATGCATCAGCGGATCATCGAAAGGATGAAAGATGTCAGTGAGAAAAGGGTCATAAATCCACCCAACCAACAGACACTGCTCCTTACGGGCAATATCGTTAAAGATGTGGAAATTTCCGATACTTATTTTTTGTATCAAAATTCTCCGTCCGTTCTCTCTATCATCAGGGATATCTCGGAGAGAAAAACCGCCCGCAAGGAAGAGTCTCAACGCCAGCATTATCTTGAAAGTCTTTTGAACGCATCGCCTGTTGCAATCGTAACTCAGGATATCGAAAACAAGGTCGTGGAATGGAATCATCATGCTGAAAAGCTGTTCGGTTACGCGCAGGATGAAGCGCTCGGACGAAATATATACTCCCTGATCGCGAGACCCGATGTGATCAGCGAGGCGAAACAATACACCGATTCTCTGATAAATGGAAAATCCCTTAAGCCGATCGAAACTGTTCGTTACCGGAAGGACGATAAGCCAGTGAACGTCAGAATAAGCGGTTCCCTCCTTTCAGAAGGATCGAACCTGTTGGGGATAATTTATACTTTCACCAACCTCGAAGAATTACAGGAAATGGAGATTGCAAGGCGCGAAGCGGAAAAGACCTTGAGAGAGACTTTGATACAGGTTACTACCGCGCTTTCCCGGGCTCAGGAACTGCGCGATCCCTATACATCCGGTCACGGTGTGGCGGTTTCGATCATCGCAGTGAAAATTGCGGAGCTGCTCGGCTGGGATCGGGGCAGGATTCTCGGACTGGAACTCGCCGGCCTGCTGCATGACATAGGGAAGTTGGGGGTACCGATAGAAATTCTTGTTAAGCCGAAAGGATTGAACAAGAGCGAATATGCGATAATCGAAATGCATCCACAGATGGGTTATGATCTGCTGAAAGACATACCTTTCCCATTTCCCATAGCCGAGGCGGTGTATCAGCATCATGAAAGGATCAACGGGACCGGTTATCCGAACAAGATGAAGGGAGCGCAAATAATAACCGAGGCGAAAATTCTTGCCGTCTGCGACCTGATGGATGCAATGAGCGCATTCCGACCTTACAGGGAGGGATATATTATGGAGGAGGTCATAGCGGAGCTGAAAAGGGGATCAGGAAAGCTATACGATGCTGAAATAGTGAATACCGCCCTCGTATTGTTGAAGAAATATAACAACCAAAGATTTTGGACTACACAATAGATCAGTTCGATTTGATCCATTTTATGAAACCTCGGGTCGGGGAATATCTGATCTTGCCCTTGTGTCGCACTGAATGAACTTGCGCCGATTGGCTGGAACCGGCAGTAATATTATTCTGTTCCACCGATAATTATGAATGCCCCCCAGAAATAAGGATGCGAGAAACCCGCCGCTTGCGTGGTTTTTCTGCCTGCCGTAATCCCCGTTACACCCCTCTCTGATGATACGGCGCCTGTTTTCATCCGAATGAGGGTTATCTTTGCCTGCCTCAAAGCCTCGCTTTTCGGCATTTTTCTGACAATGATATTTCTATAAAACTCGCTCATCATAAATGCGGTGGATACATCCGAGACGTTCCAGAGGCTCACGACAACCGATCCCGCTCCGGAAACCAGAAATCCTCTGGATATTCCGATCAAACCATCGCCTTTCACCACTTTTCCCATCCCCGTCTTGCAGGCTGAGAGGACGACCAATTCGGATTCGGTTTTCAGATTGTATATTTCCCTGTATTGGAGCAGACCGTCTTCCTGTGGATCGTCGTCTATGGAGAGCAGCAATCCGGACCTGTAAGGGTTATCTTCGTCAAAGACTCCGTGTGTTGCAAAGTGAAGGAAGCGATAATCCGTCAGATCCGTATTCTTAACGACTTCCTCCTTTGCGTCTTTGCCGATAAAAGATTTACAACTTCCTGCATCGAAAAGGGACGAGATATTTTTGATCTCGTCTTCCGTATAAGGGAGAGGAGTTTTCATTGTGATAGTATCGAAACCTCTTTCCGCGGAAAGAAGTTCGGAATCCGGATATTCAGGATTGTCCGGCTGCGTAACGGCAGGATTAGCCATAGCGAAGAATTCGTTTTTAAACGCCTTCTTGGGCGGATTGAGCAGCAACAGGGAAGTTGCGGAGGGGCCGTATGTGATATTATGCTCTTCGACGACATATTTTCCGTTCGGTTTGATCAAGACTTCGAACGGCAGATAATAAAGAATTTCGTCGGGTATAATTATCAGCTGTTTTCCAAGCTCTCCGGCATTTTGAACGGGCAGAAGCAATTTCCTGTATAAAGATGATGCGGTTGCCTTTAGGTTGCCTGCTTTCGAGGGATCGGGCGTCTTCAGCAGATTAAGCAGCAGCTTTGTCTGCCGATTGACGTTGCCCGCGTCTTCCGTTCTCCATACTTGAATATCCCGGTTGGTCAGGCAGAATGTATATAGATATTTTCCCTGGATGAAATAGCTGACGAGGGTTGTTCCTTGCGCGTTAACGAGTTTTTTCAGCTGATTGGTCCCGGCGGATTCGGGATAAACAAGCTTTGCGTATGCAGGATTTTTTGACCTGATTTCCAGCTTTAATTCCTCGAGTTCCTGCTCCGCCCCGTTCCGATGCTGAAGGGCGTTTTGCAGCTGCTCTTCCGTCCCGGCGTAATTAACTTCCGTGTTGTAGCGGGATATTCTACCGAGGATATTAAGCTCCTTGTCACGAAGCTCCTTGCTGATGTGTCTTTCCAGCGAGGCGCGAGACTCTATAAGGGAATCCGCGAAATTTCTTTCCTTGATTTTTTCGACAAAGGAAAAGAGATCGTCTTTAAGGGATGCTTTTCCCTTGTCTGTATAATACAGATAAAGGGTCTCGATATACTTCTCATAATAAGAGCGGTTTCGTGCAAGAAAACCGGTCGCCTCCCCGCTGAGGCGCAACGCCTGGCGCTCCTTCTCGATGATCTTCAGCGCTTCTTCGAAATAGTTTAGAGCTTTTTCATAATCCTTCTCGTTTTTATAGCTGATGCCCAGCTCATAATTGACCCATGCCGCATTCTGGTTGTAGCTTTTTTGAACCTCGAGAGCTTCCAGAAGTTTTTTGCGTGCCTGGATCGATTTGCCCTTTTTATTTAAAAGGACGCCGTCCAGGAGGTTGCACTCTGCGGTGACAAACGGATCTTTCATTTCCAATGATAGTTTTTTTATGGATTGAAGGGCGGAATTCATCTTCTTTAAATCGTCCTTCGCCCAGGATGTGACGAACAGGTTTGAATAGACTTGAAACAGCGACCATGGTTCGTTCAGCTCCGTGAAAAGGTCAATCGCTTTTTTATCGTATAGTTCGGCAGTCTTGAAATCGTCAAAATCGTAATACACACCTGCAAAATTCGTATAAAATTCTCCGAGATAGTGTTTACTTTGGAGTTCCAGGTAGATTTTTTCAGCCTCACTATGTATCGCGAGCGAGCGTTCCTTGTTGCCGAGCTTCTGGTAAACTGCCCCCATGCCGGTATAGTAGAGCGCGGTGGAGCGGATGTCTCTCAATTCCTGAGCCAGCCGGACCGCTTCCTGGAAGGATTTCAGGGCTTTATAATACTCGCCGCCTTTAAGATATGCTTCTCCCAGGTTCCCGATGGTGATTGCGAGGTTGTACTTGTCATTATTGTTCTTGAAAATAACCACAGCCTTGCTCAGATATTCCTTTGCTTTCTTTAAATCAGAGGTTCTTACGCATAATGTTCCGAGAGAGCCTATTATCTTTGCGCTCGATATTGGGGTGGACAGCGTTTCGCTGATTTTAAGGGCTTCAAGGTATATGTCGCGGGCATCAGCATATCTACCCATTGCCTGAAGTGTGTTCGCTTTGGACGCGAGAGATGGGATGAGGTATGTTTTATTGGTTTCATTTTCTATTATCTTGATCGCCTTTTCGGTGTTGGCAAGGGCTTCTTCGAGATTTCCCAGCTCGTTCTGGAGATTAGCTATCTGAATATAATATGCGATCTTGAAAGTATTATTTTCCGCTTTTTCAGCAATTTCCAGGCCCTTTTGCGCCTCCTTCATGCTGTCTTCATATTTACGCATCATAAGATAGAAGTAGGACAGGCTTTGGTGAAAAAACATTCTGTTGCCGTCATGGGAGATATTTTTCGATGCAGTGGTGTAGAATTGAAACGCTTCTTCGTACTTCCCGGCAAGCGTATAAATGTCGCCGAGATACAAGTTGAGAGAGAAAAGGTACTGCGGGACGCCGATTCTATCCAAGTAGGATTTGATTGTGTTGAGATACTGCAAAGCCTGTTTATATTCCTGCAACACCTTAAGGTTTTTTGCCTTGAGAAGCTGGAGCTCCGGCTTGAATGTTACGAAACCGAATTTCTCGATTAGAGCCTCGCCGTCCGAGAGGCTTTTCATTGCTTCTCTTGTTTTTCCATTTCTGGAAAATGAAAGGCCTTCCAGATAATTGATAATTGCCAGGTTGAGGCTGCTTTCCGCCGCAGAACCTTCGAGGTTTTTAAGCGCATCTTCGGGTGAAGCCGGTTGAACATATTGTGACATCTCAGAATAATAATTTACATTGAGCGCTCGCAGGATAAAGCTTTTGGGATACTTTTTTATGCCTTCCGCAAGAACTTCCGCTGACTGCTTGAATTCCCCTTTGTCATAATACAACCTTGCGATAGCGGTGAAATGCGCGGCGGAAGCCGGTTTTAGATTGAGGATATTGTTCTCCATCTGTTGAACCGGTTTATCGTCTGCCAGAGCCTCCAGAAAATCACAGAGATGAAAACCGAAGACGCCGTCTATTTCGTTGCCATTGTTCAATACGACGTCCATCATCATCGCGATGCCTTCATCTTTTTTCCCTTCCATAAAGCTATGGACACCGAGCAGGAAGACGCCTGAAGGTTCTCTCCTTGCCTGGAAATCTGCCAAAGATGAATAATCGCCGGAAGCCCGGCACCAGCCGAACAGCTGCAGGTATGCGGTATCGAAACCGGGGTTCTCGTTGATAAAATTCTTAAGAAGGCCGATAGAGGCAGCCGGATTCTCTTTATCATAGCCTTCCAGGATGTTCCGGTAATCCTCGTTAGTCCCCGCAGCAAGGCATACACTGAAGATAAATATTAAAAGCAGGGCCAGGAATGAATTATTTTTCATTTTTAAATCCTGTTATTTATGCAAAAAAGAAATGGTCTTTACTGCCGCTCCCGACCCTTTGATGATTTCGGAGGCTCTGCCGATCTGTTTTCCGCTGCTGAGAACAAATTGTGTCATCCGTCCTGTGTCAATTCCCTTGATCCCGCGTTCGATCATCCTCATCTCGGCAGTCAGATCGAATGCCGGCTTCAATTTGACATCCAATCCCGCCTTCCTGAATTCGGAGAGCAGGTTATCGAGTCTCTGGTTCGGTTCAGCGCTCGCGAGTATATATAACGTTTCTTTCCCCGTAGTCTCATCCAGCCTGTACCAGAGATTCGGTCCCGGAAGGATATATTTTCTATCCGCCTTTAGCTTGCGCGGTTGTTTCAGTTCATCGCGGGGGAACAGCACTTCCACCTTACCGGACTGGTCCATGTCCACGACATATAGAAATGAATCCCGGTCAACCCCTATATGAATCTGGAATCCGTCGTTGCTGTAAAGCGTTCCACTCTCTCTTAGGATAACCTCGATTACATTGCCCATGAGGTCCATTCGTTCGCCGATCAAAGCAATTTCCATTTTTATATCGCCGCTCGAAACAGGCACGGTTTTTATGAAAAGGAAATATATGCCAGCGGCAATTAGCAGGCACAAAGCTGCTATCGCCAGGACCGGTTTCGTTTTCAGCCGCAGATTCTTTCTGATTCTTTCACCGGCGGTTGAATGAGGACGAATTTCCTTCAGAGCGGCGAGGAGTTCCCGGCAGCTCTGGTATCTGTCCTCGGGATGCTTCTGCATACATTTAAGAATAATTTTTTCGAGCGACAGCGGCATATCTTTATTGAAAGTCGAGGGCGCAGGGGCTTTTTCCTTTATATGCTTGAGGGCGGTCACGAGAGGCGAATCACCTTTGAAAGGAATATCGCCGGTTATCATATTGAAAAAAATAATTCCGAGGGAATAAATGTCGCTTGCCCGGGTCGGGGTCTTGCCCTCCGCCTGCTCGGGTGAAATATATTCCATTGTCCCCATCACCGCGTCTGTTTTCGTGAGCCTTTCTTCGTCAGATGAAAAAGCGAGTCCGAAATCGAGCACTTTGACGGTTCCTTCGGTGGTGATCATAATGTTGCCGGGCTTCAGGTCGCGATGAATAATGTTTTCATCATGCGCGGCGCCCACGGCTTCAGTAATCTGAACCGCCAGATTTGTGAACACGTCGAGAGAGAGACGCTTATCCTGGTAAATCTTCTGATGAAGGGTTTCACCCTTAAGAAGCTCCATCGTCATGAATTTTATATTTTCATGTTCATTGATATCATAAACACGGGCGATATTTTTATGCCCGATTCTGCGCGCGAGCTTTATTTCCCTTTTCAGCCGGCTGACGAGACCGTCGGTCATAAGGTCGGGGCGGAACACCTTGACAGCAATATCCTGCTCCAATTCCTTGTCCCATGCCTCATACACGATGCCCATACCGCCCTTGCCCAACAATTTTTTAATCACGAAACGATTATTCAGAATATAACCGGATTGGAACCTTCCGAATCCGGCGTCGGATGATAAAACCGTAGGCGCATCCTGACTTGAAATTGTCTCCTCGATTTTTTGCTTTTCGGAGGGTTTCTTTTTAACCATAATTCAGGCCCCCATTTAATTGTATGATTATAACTCAAAAGGAGAAAAAAGGCAATTTTCCTTTATTTTATGGGAATTTATCGAATATGCTATTTAAAGCCGACTTTTACCGGAGGGCTATTTCAAACGGCAATCGAAGATAATTAATTTGTTATTAGCTTTATTCGGGTCTTCGACGAATGAAGGAAATACCGGCCCGACGACGCCTGTTAATCCGATTGATTTTTGAACCAGGACGGGCCTGTTTATCATCACGACGATTCTTTCTTCGCCCGGGCGCAGAGATTTTTCCTTCAATATAACGAATTTATCCTTTCCGAAAGAGATGTCGTAAAAATTCAGGACCACTTCCACATCTTCGGTTTCTCCGGATTTATTCGCAATCGTAAAAATGATTTTATTGGCGTAAAAAGCGTCAATGCCCGTCAGCTCGCATGAACATTTTTTTGAGTAAATCTTCGTTATAGCGAAATCCGCTTTCTTTTTTTGAACCGTTTTCTTTGATGAATCGTCCACTGCATTAACCGACAATAAACAGAGGATAAAGGCCGTTATAGCAAATACAATGCTTTTTAAAAAGTTCGTTTGCATCCGTGGCAATCCCTCCAAAGCGACGACAATAATATACATTCAGCGGTTGTGGGTTGCAACCTCTCACTCTGGATATCGGCAATACCAGCGCTGCTGAATTCTGTTTAAAATCGGTGAATATGGAAAAAACTTACAGTTCGCCGATTCTTTGGCAAAGCAAAATTTCGAGACAATTTCATCCGTAAGCACGAAGCTATATCAGATATTCATCCTTGAATATTTATTACTTGCTTATGCCATTAACATGGAGCGCTCCTATCGGCTTTCGCCGATAAGCGTCGCTATTTATTTATAACTTTTACATTTGTAATCGTAAAGGTGACCGATTGGCCGGTAACCGCATGTCCGTCGCTTGCATAGAAAGTTATCGTATAGGTTCCGGACTGTGTATAATCGGGGGTCCAGGAGAAGGCTGCGGTCGAGGTGTTTAACACAGCGCCGGCCGGCAAGGTTGATGAAGAATAAACGATGGTGTCTCCGTCCACATCTGTCGCGCTGACCGAGAAGCTGATCGAAGTTCCTTCGCGTCCGTTTATATTTCCAATTGTCGAGTCGAAGACCGGCGGATAATTCTCGGAGCCTACGAACTGCGCGTAATAGAGATAATCGTCTATTCCTGCCTGCCCGTATCCGATTCGAAAATAACCGCTCTCTCCCCACGATGTGCCCCATGAATTCTTGCAAATCCAGTATCCGCCGTTAGTAGCGATGGTCGAATCATCCACCCAGCCCACAACCGCAATCAGATGTCCGCCGACCGAAGATGATACGCCGTCGTAGATATATACACCTGAGCTATAATCATTATAAAAATCGTTGTAAATCATCATCCACAACACAGACGGGCCGTAGTTTGTGATTGCGGCCTTCACGGCGCTGACCCTGGCTGAGAGCCCGGAGGTTTCGAGGTACTGCGTCCAATGACGAGTCAGATAGAAGTCCGAAGCCCTTGTGACATTGCATATGCCGTCAGTTCCGGCATATGGGTAATAACTTTCATAGACTATCCCGCTATTTTTCATATAAGCGAAGGCGCTCGAGGCATAGCCTCCGCTGCAGTCACTGTCGCTAACGCAATTGACTAACTGCTGCTCGGCGAGGTCAATGATGGCGCCGGAACGCTGCCGGATTAGCGCTTCAAATACAGCAACGGCGGAAAACGCCCAGCAGCTGCCGCAGGTCCCCTGGTTTTTAATAGGCGTCATTATATTTTGCGTCCGCCAGTCAAATGAGGCGGGATATTTGAGCGCGGATGCCTGCGCCAGGCTGAATGCGGGATTATCCGGCGAAAATTCTTTTTCGCCCGGAAATACACCTACCATCTTTTTGAACTGGTCAAACGTGAATAGTTCCGCGGCTGTTTTATTGGTTATTTCCTCTGCTGTAATGACTGGAATAATGAAGGTGGCGGTTAAAACAATGGACAGCAGGATCGAATTAATAATTTTCATAGTCTTTGCTCCTTTAATCTTGAAAAATTTTATATGTTTAAGCTTCAATGCATTTATTCGAGAAGTAAATATCATCAAACGGGACGCGGTGTTTTGCGCCCCGTTCTGACATAATGATTATCAGAAACCCAGTCCAAGCCTCAGAAGAATGGAGTTTTTCTCATAGTCGAATATCATCGTGTATTGTCCCTCGATTTTCACGATCATACCGCCGGTGTTGAAAATAACTCCGGCCCCGACCGCCGCCATTGGGTTCGTCGTTGTATCCGGGGCTTCGATGATAATAACGCTTCCGAGACTCCCGGTTTCTTCCTTATCGTCATAAGGCATCAGGATGTTGAAACCGCCGCCGCCACTTACGAAGAACTGTGTTTCATCGCCGAATTTGATCACGAGACTGCCGATTACATTCACATTGTCATAGGTTTTATATGTATAAGTCTCGCCGTCGGATGGGTCTTCCTTCACAACATCGGTACCCAGAAGATAATCCCCTTCGATCTTGATCGCCATGCTGTCCGACAAATCGAACATAAATCCGAGCCCGCCGCCGTATTCACTATGAGAAGGAGTAACCGGAAAATCGTTTATGCCGGGGACGTAATCGGAATCGCTCCCGATTGCCTGGGCAAGGCTGAACGATCCGTTGAGAAGGATGTAAAAGCTCTTTTCCCTGTTAATGTTTACTTTCGTCTGCGCCGAAATCAATCCGGAGAGGACTAACATGGACAGGACGATCAACGCAACAACTGATAATGGATTCTTTTTAAACATACTTATTCCCCTTTATATTACTTGTTAATTGATTTGACGTTTTGAATGATCAGCGTGACATTCATCGAATTCGTGGATGTTCCGTCGCTTGCGGATAAGGTAATGTAATAAGTGCCTGCTTGGGTATAAGCAGGCGTCCAGGAGAAGGATGCCGTAGAGGCATTGAATACTGCGCCCGTGGGAAGATTGGAAGCGGAATAAACGATCGGATCGCTTTCCGGGTCCGTTGCGGTTGCATAAATCACAATCGCGGTTCCTTCGCGACCGCTAATACTTTCAATAGGATTATTGAACTGCGGGGGCATGTTGCCGACGTTGTAAATTCCGTAAGCGCAGAGATAGCTGTCAATATATGCCGTATCGTAGGCGATCCTGAAATAACCGTCTTCTCCCCATTCGGCGCCCCAGGAATTGCGCACAATCCAGTATCCGCCGTTGGTGATGCTTGAGTCATCCGCCCAACCGACTATGCAGACGGCATGATTGGGATCGGAGAGGACTCCGCTATATGTGAATACGCCGCTATGATAGTAATTGAAGGAAGTTGTAACCTCGAACGCGACAACGACTGAGCCGTAATTATATATGGCGCTTTTAATTGATTGTATTCTCGTAGAGAGCGGGCGTTCCCAGACATCCACTTCCTTCCAGTCGCTGAGATAGTAATCGCTCGGCCTGGAGACCGTGCAAGCCTTATCGGTCCAGGTAAGCGGGTAATATTGCTCCAGCACAACGCCATTCGTAACGAGATATTCAAGCCCGTCCGGTGGCCAACCGCCGACAGCACAATCTCCTTCGGCGCAGTCGAGAACCTGTTGTTCCGAGAGGTCCTTCACCAGGGTTGTTCTTTTCTTGATCAGGGATTCAAAAATTCCTATCGGAGCGAACGCCCAGCAGCCGCCGCATCCGTCCTGATCCTTCACCGGAGTAAGAACATTCTGTGTCCTGAGGTCATATGAAGAAGGAAGAGAGAGGCTTTTCAGATATGTCTCATTGAAACTCACCACATTCGTTCTCTCATTCATCGGTTTCAATTTCAATTTCAACATCTGCTTGATCTGATCGTATGTCCTCAGTTCAATGAGACTTTTACCAGATTTTACCTCCGAGGAAATACCTCCAATGAGAAGAGGAATGATCAGCAAAGAGATTGTTATAAGAAGAACATTAAACTTTTTCATTGATCCCTCCTTACGCTACTCAGAGCTAAGCGGCTCTAAAAGATGTGCAGATGATACGGTTTTTTTTATTCAAAATCAACTGCAAGGCAGCGTTTTTCATCGGAAGTGATGCATCCTGTAAAGCCGTCTTCAACATCAGGCGAGTGGCCTGACCCCCTAAAGCCGGACTACCTTGAGTGTTAGTATTAACTTAAAGAGAGGCGGGTCCAATGAAGCAAATGCACAGCATTCTGTAAATGCGAAGCATTCTGTAAAAGCGTTTCAAAGTTGAGGAGATCTTCAGGATTCTCCTGGAATGTGAAGGGGGTTTGACCGGAATCGAGGTATGCCGCAAGCATAATATATCCGAGCAGACTCTATACCGCTGGAAACGAAAATAGCTATAAGGGGTCAGGTCTTGCGGGGCTGTTGCCTGAATCAAAAATTAATGATTAATAGGGAAGAGGATCATTGTAAATAATAGATTCTAAAAGGAAGATATTCGGCGGTTGTGCTTCGAAGTATCCCCGAATATGACGCATTTTTATTTAGGCAACAACCTGTTGCGATTGGAATATTTTAAATTAAACGGTGTGGGGGTCGAAGATGGCGGGGCGGGGCTGGTCTTGGGACAAAGGGCAATGTCTTGGGATTTTAATTAATAAGGCGATATAAAATATATTAATAAGGCAACAGCCTGTTTAAGCTTTCTGCTGTCTTTTATGCGATTTAATGCATAAACAGGTGCGCCAAATTCAAGTATTTTTTTGAAAAAAAAATCGTTACATTGGCAAATAAGCTGTGTTAAAATCCCCAATCAGAGGTTTAGTGGTGATTAAACTGGATAAAATAGATTTTTTGCACGATCCGGCATTAAAAACGCTTTATCAGCGCGCTGCCGGCAATCCATCCGATACGGACGCTCTTTTCGATCTCGGCTGTGCCCTTAGTATGCGGGAGTATTCCCCGGAGGCTGTGGCTGTCCTCGATGAAGCTTTGAAGAAAGCCCCCGAAGACGGCAGGCTTTGGCACGAGCTGATTTTCGCCACGGCGAGCGAGAGCAGGATGGAGGAGCTCGCGAAGGGGGTGGAATCGGCGTTTAAGAACAAGGATTCTTTCGTGAAGACCCGTAACCTCGCCCTCATCCACCATTATCTCGGCAAAGCGGAGAAGGCTATGCATTTCTGCGCCCAGATGATGGACAGGCGGGACAAGGATTATACCTGCTACGAAGTCTACGCCTATATTCTTTTCTGGCAGGAGGAGTACGATAACGCCATGCTGCTTGCGAAGAAAAGCCTCGAGATGAACGACAGGAGCATCCGATCCTGGCGCCTTCTTGGACACTGTTTCTTCGAGAAAGGGGATCTTGCGAAAGCGGAGCAGGCATATACCAAGGCCGTCGAGCTCGACCCGATGTATGTCCGCGGGTGGTATTCACTCGGGCAGATTATACTTAACGACAAAAACCGCTTCATCGAGGGTCTTCGCTGCCTCACGAGGACAATGTATATCAATCCTTATTATTGGAACAGTTATTTTACCCTGATAGATTTTTATCTCGGCAACAAGATGTACGTGGAGGCGATCGGGGAATGCAGGAAAATACTCAATCTTTCGCCTGAGCCGCGCGTGGCATCCGAGGCGCATAACTACCTGGGCATCCTTCAGTACAACCAGGGGGAATACCGCTCGGCGCTTGCCAATTTCAGGAAAGCCCTCGAGCTTCGTTGCGATACCGCCGTGCCTTATTACTATATCGGCCAGATTCATTTTAAAATGGATGATTTTACCAAGGCTCTCGAGAATTTCGAAAAGGCGATAGAGATTGATCCGACATTCGCCTGGGCTTACACTCAATCCGGTTTCGCGCTCCTGGAAAAAAGGAAATATTCCGAAGCCATCGGGCGTTTTGAAAAAGCTCTCGAGCAGGATTCCGAGGAATACTGGGCATATATGGGCCTTGCGGATGTATATAGAAAAAGAAAACAGCCCAAAAAGCAGCTGGAAGTCATACTGAAAGCTAAGGAACTGGCGGAGGGCGACAGCGACGTCCATAACAGGCTTGCGATTGCATATGAATGCAACAATATGCCGGCGGACGCCGAAAAAGCGTACCTTCGGGCGCTCGACCTCGACCCGATGAACCGTAAAGCCGCCAACAACCTCGGCTATATGTATGAAAAGCTGTTCAATAGCACGGGAGAGAACAACTTCAAGGAAAAGGCAATCGAAATGTGGAAGAAGAGACTGCTCATCTGCCGGGACGACGGAAGTTCGATGAAGGGCGCGGTAACTCACCTCGAAAAGCTCGGAGTCAGAAAATCTCTCATTGACAAATGGATTGAAATCGGCGAAATAGAGAAAGAGTCGTAATGATTCATTTCAGAATCAGGCTTGCAGGAAAGATTAGGATAGAAACAAAAAATCATTTCATGCGTAGTGAATGATTGCAAAACTAAAAAGGAGGACAATTAATGTCTCGTAAAAGTTCATTGATTCTGTTGGCTGTTGCAGTAATGCTGGTTGTTGCCATTCCGGCTACCGCCGACCTTAAAATCGTTCAAAAAACCCACACGGGCGGAGTCATGGGCCAGCCTGCACAGGATCAGAATCAGATAATTTATGCAACATCGAGATGGATCCGCCAGGAAATAGGCGACAAGATGATTCTTCTGTTCGACGGCGAATCCGGAAAGATGATTTCGTTGAACATTGCCAAAAAAGAGTATTCCATTATCGACCCGGCCAAACTGAAATCCATGATGGATATGGCGGCGGGGATGATGGGAGAGGTCAAGGTAAGCGCCACGCCGACACAGGAGGTATCGAAGGTCGGCAAGTGGAATGCAAAGCTGTGGAAAATCAAACTGACGACCAATATGTTCACAATGGATATGGATATATATGCCACAACCGATATCCAGATGCCGGGGGTTTACGACAATTTCCAGAAGAAATGGGGATTGATGCAGGGCCCGATGGCGAAGTTAATCGAAGAAATGCAGAAAATCAAGGGATACCCGGTAAAGAGCGTTGGCAAGATGACAATTATGGGACAGGCCGTTGATACTACTACCGAGGTTATTGAAGTTTCCTCTGCCAAACTGGCTGATTCGCTTTTCCAGGTTCCGGCTGGCTTCAAGGAAGTGGAATTCAATATAATGTCCATGCAGGGAATGTAAAAACTCTCTGAATTTTCCTATACAACCCCGGATTTCGATCCGGGGTTTTTCATTTGAAACTTTTCATGGAAGAAAGTAGTATATGATTATGTAACTAAATTTTATGGAGGATTGGAAATGAAGTTCATTAAAAAGATATCTGTAATAATGCTCGCAGCATTTATTCTTGCCTCGTCCATATCGGCCGACGTCAAGATAACGAGCACTACAAAGACGAGCGCCTTTATGGGCAAGCCCGCAAAGGAAGAGGAAACCATTACTTATTTATCCGAAGCCGGGGTGTACATAAAGAGAGGAGAGAAATTCGGTATCCTCTACGCAGCTCAACAAAAAAATCTTACATTCCTGTTAAAAGAAAATGAACAATATATGGAAGTGGACTGGAAAAAGATAGAGGCGCTGGCTGCTACGATGGCAGATTTTATGAAAGGCACCAAATGGGATGTGAAGAATACCGGGAGAATGGAAAAAATCGGAGAGTATAACACCACCGTCTGGACATCCGAGATGAAGAACCAGTTTTCCACTGTAGAAATGACTTTCTATCAAACCGACGCCGTCAAGCTTCCTTCCACTTACGGAAAAGCGATGGAAGATATGTTGAAATTGCAGGTAAATATACCGAATGAAATGATCAAGGAATTCAGGAAGATGACTGGATATGCGGTCAAATCTACTGTGAAAGTTAAAATTCCCCAGGGCGAACTTGAAGTCATGACGGAAACGAAAAAAGTCGAATACAAGGACCTTAACAAATCCCTCTTCGAAGTTCCCAAAGAGTTCAGAAAAATAGATTTCGATATTCAGAAACTTCAGCAGCTTCAGTAAATAAACTTATCAGGTCTGCTTAAAACCTCCGGTTGATTCCGGAGGTTCTTTTTTAACAATAAAAGGATGCAAAGTATCAAGAGATTCGAAAATCACGCAAATCCGTTTTCCCGAAGAAAGAGGTTTAAGAAAAGAAACATTTGAATAACCAAACTTTTGTCATCCTATCACCAACATTCAGGGGAAGCCCCGGAAGGCGTAGTCCTGAGGGATTCACCAGAGGGAATCAAGGGATGGATTAGTCCTGAGGGAATCTTCGAAGGGATACAGGGGAAGGAACTGTCCAGACTCTTCAGTAGTTTCCCTTTGGGGTTTTCTTTAGAATGACCGGTTTTTATAGTTTTTGAAAGCTTAGGAAAATCCAAAAATATCCGCTCTGGTTCTTCCGCCGTGCCCCATCGGAGGGTACTTCGGAATGATGATTCATCTGATGCTTTCAAATTACTTGAGTCTCTTGTGTTCTTGCTTTTCTGTATTCTCGAACAGCCTTGCCCTTAAAGGTTTCGTTGACCAAATTCTCCAGTTATGCTATAGAATGATACTATGCTGCAAACATTAAAGATCAAAAACCTAGCTGTAATAGAAGATATCGAAATCGAATTCTCGAAAGGCTTCAGCGTCTTTACCGGCGAGACGGGAGCGGGGAAATCCATCATTATTGACGCTCTCGGCCTGCTCGTGGGAGAGAGGACCGATACTGATCTGATCCGCACCGGCGCCGAACAGATGTCTGTGGAGGGCGTTTTCGAGACCGGGGGAGACAAGGAAATCCTTCAGCTTTTAAAAGATTCCGGAATAGAAACCGACGGGGACAGGATTGTAATCAAGAGGGAGTTGAAATCCGACGGGCACAGCCGGGGACTCGTGAACGGCTGCTTTGCGACGACACGGCTTTTAAAGAACCTCGGATTTTACCTCATAGAAATCCACGGACAGCATCAGCATCAGCGGCTGCTGGACAGGGCTAATCATCTTCTCGTCTTGGACGGTTTTGCTGGGACGGATGGATTGCGCAACGGGGTTGCTGCTCTATACGATTCTATGGAACAAGCCCGCAAGCAGCTGGACGGCATAAGGCAGGATGAGCGCATGAAAGCGCAGAAGATAGATATATTGAATTTCCAGATCCGCGAGCTGGAGGAAGCGCGGCTCGAGCCAGGGGAAGAGGAAAAGCTGGAGCAGGAAAAACAAATCCTTGCAAACGCCGAGTTTCTTTTCCGGAACGCCTCCGAGGCGTACAACTCTCTGTATGAAGAGGAAACGAATATCCTTTCCCGGCTCGACCAGGTGCGCAAAAACCTTTCCAGGATAAGCGATATAGATCCGTCTTTTGCGGATGATTTCGAATCCACCGAAACGATGGTCTATAACCTGAAAGACCTCGCGATGAAGCTTCAGCACTTCAGCGAACGCGCGGCTCCTGACGCCAGCAGGCTGGAGCATGTCGAGTCCCGCCTCGATATGATCAAAAGGCTCAAGAAAAAGTATGGCTCTACTGTTGCGGAGATGCTGGCGTTTCTTGGCAATGCGAAAAAAGAGCTCGAAGAGCTCACCACGAGCGAAGAAAAGGAAGCGGAGCTCGAATCCAGGATAAACGAGATCCGGATCGAATACGTCCGCAGGGCAATGGAGCTCCGAAAGATAAGACAGGATATAACGCCTAAGCTGATCCAGGATGTGGAACAGCAGCTCTCTATGTTGGTGATGGACAGAACGAAATTCAGCATTAATTTCCAACCGGTCCAGACGGACTCATCTTTCATACTGAATGATATGGAGTTCAAGCCCGGTCCGTCAGGAATTGATGAAATAGAATTCTTCATCGCGCCTAATGTGGGGGAAGAACTGAGACCGCTGTCGAAGATCGCGAGCGGCGGGGAGCTTTCCCGTTTTATGCTCGCTCTCGAGTCCGTATTCAAGGAGAAAAGCGCAGGAAGGACATTGATATTCGACGAGGTTGACGCCGGTATCGGCGGGAGAGTCGCGGAGATTGTGGGAAAAAAGCTGCGCCTGCTCGCTTTCAATAACCAGATTATCTGCGTAACCCACCTGCCCCAGGTTGCCGCGAGCGCCGCTGAACATTTCTTTATCAATAAATCCGTCCGTTTCAACAGGACCTACACCGTGGTCAGGAAACTTACACACGAAGAGAAGATCAATGAAATCGCCCGGATGCTGGGCGGGATAAAAATCACCGATACGACACTTCAGCAAGCGAAAGAATTCCTCGAAAAATTCTGATTCTCCGTGCACCTCTTACTTGCATCTCCACTTTATTTGTCCTGATAATTTGTGTTGATAAAATATCGTTATAGTATATTATTAGTTCTTTGCTGAGAGATCATTCTGATGGCCGTAATCAAATTTCCGGCGAGAATAAAAAGACAGGTTAAAAGAATTGCCATCGGACTCTGTTTTATTGGCCTCTTGTCACAGGTTTTGACGGCTCCTAAAGGAGATGAAGCAAATATCGCGCCCAACGGCTTTTCTGAAAGCAGTCCACCGACAACACACATCCAGGCGGGGATGGAAGATGAAACCGCGGACATAGAGCAAACAGGATATCTGAATATTAACATTTGTTCCGAAAAAGAACTGCAATCTATGCCGGGGATAGGAAAGATACTCGCGCAGAGAATAATCGAATTTCGATCGGAATATGGTTTCAAACGAAAAGAAGACCTGATGTTTGTTAAGGGAATAGGCCTTGGTAAATACAATAACTTGAAGATGCTGATTACTGTTAAGTGAATAAGCGGAGCCTTTCCCCTCTTTTTGATACAGAAATCAACTAATTTTATAAATTCAAAACTATATAGGACTGGTCAAATTTGACAGGAATATCTTTTTGCAAGTTGTATTACCGAAATGAAATACGCAAGGATATTCATAGGAATTTTAAGGTTTTGACTGTAAAATCACATAATAATTAAATTGGAAAAGGGAGATATTTTTAAATATGAATTTAAAAAAAATTGGAGTTTTACTTCTATTTTCATTAATAGGATGGGCTTTATGTGGAGGGGTGATTGCCGTCGGGAGAAGTCTAACAACGATGGAAGCGACATTAATCATTCATGCTGTTGCTGTTCCGGTTATTTTTACAATTTTGTCATGGATTTACTTTAAAAAATTCAACTACACGTCATCTCTCACTACCGCGCTGTCCTTTTTAGGCGTTGCTCTATTTATGGATTTTTTTCTTATCGCCATATTCATAGAAAAAAGTTTTGATATGTTTAAAAGCGCAATAGGAACCTGGATTCCCTTTGCTTTGATAGTTCTCTCGACCTATATTACTGGCCTCATCGTCAAGTTAAAAAAAAACGTCAAATGAATCAAATATGCTAGATAAATCCTGATTTCTTAGCTCTTTTTTTGGTCGGAGTGTAATCTACCTAACAGTTTTTACACAGGACTCTGTTAGTATTAATGTATTGCATCAGAAGTTAAAAATGGAGAACTTTAAAATGAAGAGCAAATTAATCACTGTCTTTTTTCTAACTTTCTTAGCAATGGCAGCTTTCCCCCAGGCCGATTTGCACTGGGTAGGCGCCAGTCCGATTATCATCAATCCGGCAGCGCCTGCTGCGGGAACCGTTATGACTTTTAAGGCATCCGTCAGGGCGTCGTTCGGCAACGGCCAGCCCTTCCAGGTCGTGGGAGGAATAGACGGCGTAGAGCTTTTCAGCCAAGCGAGCCCTGCTTTACTGATGACAAAGAACCAGGCATTTTCTTTCTCTTGGACCGCTACCCCCGGAAACCATAATGTCTATTTCGAGATAGACCCCAACAAAACCGCGGGAGATTTGGATTATGCTAACAACCTTGCAGAATCTAAGTTTACCATCGCCGGAGGACCCACTCCGCCACCCCCGCCGCGAGGTCAGCAACCTAATCTGGTTATAAAAAATGTCACATGGAATCCGCAGACATTTACTCAGAATGATACATTGAATGTCAGTTTTCAGGTTGTAAACACGGGCGGCTCAGAGGCGTCTATATCGTACGCGAAAGCTGAGATCTGTGGAACTACAGTTGGATCATCGTCTATCAAAGCTCTCCAACCTGGAGATTCTGATAATATAACTTTCTCCGGCATGGTTTCTTCGTGTCCCGCGAAAGTAATTATCTGGGTGGATACCAGTAATGACGTTGCGGAAAGTAATGAGAACGACAATGATTGGTCTCAGACTTTGAACTGTGGTCCTTCCATTATTCAGCCGGATCCATTACCGGTCTATACTGATATCGGACGTCCTCCCAAGCGACACAGAGAGCCCGGAGATCCTCAGAAACCTAATTTCACGATTGCAGGAATACCTAACTTGACAATATCCGATGTCGATTGGTCTCCAAAGAGTTTCAATGATAATCAAAAAGTCACTATCACCTACAATATTAATAATATTGGCAACGGCCCTGCCGAACCTCGTCCCTCCACTTTACTGAATATAGATGGAAATTACGCAAAGGTGAATGCACCCGGCGCTCCCGGAACTTCTGTCCCCGCAGGTTGGTCAAAGAAGTCCGCTTACGTCTGGAATGCAAAATGCGGATCTAAAATATCTATTCAAGTGGATCCGGGAAATATAACCGTCGAATCGAATGAATTGGATAATACCTGGGAACACACTTTTGGCCCGCCTCATTGTAATCCCACATTCATACCCGAACCGTCACCGCCGGCAGAAAATCTACCAAATCTCTGGGCGGCCGGTATGAACATCAAAAAGCTGAGCACTTCCTGGAATACCGGCACGATATTTAATTTCAACAAGGGTAATATTGACGCCGACATCGAGGCTTATGTTGTAAACAAGTCTAACATGCCAGTAACAGGTATTACTATGTGGAGTTTAAAAATTGATCAGCAGATAATTTTAACGGGCGAGCTTGGTCCTTTTGAGCCGGGTCAGGAGAAAAAATTGGGCTGGTATGGAACTATCAATTGCGGAGTCAAGGTAACCTTCTCGGTGGATGTTACCAACTATCTAATAGAATCGAATGAATACGACAACTCCATTTCGCTATCATCCTGGCCTTGCAAATAGATGAAAATGCCGGTTATTCAGAAAGCTGAATAATATCCTGAATATTGAAAGATAGAATCGCCGCGTTCCGTTACATAGACGTAGCGGGATGCGGCGAGTTTTTCTTAGAATCCCTTTTCGCTGTTCGAAAAATAGGAATTATAGCTGTCTTCCACTTTTTTCTTCAAAGTATCGTCGTACAATTTTGCGTTCAAAGTGTACGTGAGAATTGTCGCCGCTGTGCTTCCGGGGATAATGACTTGAATCGTTCTAATGTCGTTTCCCAAAAGACTGAAAGTCAGCTCGAAATACGCGCAATTCCTTCCGGCTACATCTTTAATTTCGGAATTTAGTAATTGAAAATCGGTTAAGTTCATATTTCCGTATTGTTCGAGTATCTGGCTTTTCAGTTGCGGGAAAGTGGTATCGTTTATTTCCAAGCCGTAGGAAGGATCGAGCGAGATAATATTAAGGTTGGATCCAAACTGCCCGGATGTTGAGAGGTCCATAAACATAACATCCACGTTCTCAGGTTTTACCCAATCCCTAAGGTTTGAAGGCAGCGCCTCTTCCCCGGCCTTCATTACGAGATCCTTGTCCACCAATTGCCATTTTACCGGCGCGTTTATCCAATAGCGTTTTTTCGGATCAGCATATCCGTCTGACGAAGCCTTGGATATTCTGTCATCGAATGATAATTGAACTGATTTGGGAATATTACTGGTCTCTTCGGTTGTTGAGACATCACTGGATTCGTTCGGAGCATTTATATAATGGGTAACTACATAGAAAATCCCGAACCCGACTGCTGCAACGACGACAAACATTAGTATAATAGGCAGTTTTTCTTTCATCAATTAGCCCTCCTGACCTGGAGGAATTATATTGAATACCTGATATTATACAAGTGCTTTTTATTAAACCTCATTCGCTTTTAATTTCAACATTATGTGTTATCTTTTTTTAGATGGATAATATTATTCTTGAAGCCCTGCTTGACGAATGGAACCAGAGCCTGCCCGGCGCGGGAATCGCGAAAATATTTTATTATGCGGATGATGGATATTATCTCGCTCTTTTCAATAATCCGTCGAGAGTATTTCATTTTGCTGTTGCCGGTCCTCAGATAGGCTGCAGGTTATTACACGACAGGCCAAATCAATCCAGCGACACAAGCCGGTTTATGCTGCTATTGAGAAAATATATAGAGGGGGCTTATATCAAGGAATTCAGAAAACCGCCGTATGAGCGGATATTGGAAATAAAGCTTATAAAAAGCAGAGAGGGTATCCAGATCGCATATCTTCTCGTTCTCGAATTCACGGGGAAAACCGGCAACGCCTATCTGCTTGCGGAAGACGGAAAAATCCTCGCCCTGGAACGTCCCGTCAAGAACGCTAACCGGATCCTCGACTTGAACCTGTTCTATTCCCCTCCTCCTCCGCCATGCACTGTCAATCTGGATAATGTCAGCAGGGAGGACCTGCAAAGATTTTCCGATGAAGCGGTGAAAACAGACTCGCGGCTCGAAGCCCTTCTCGCTTCGTCCATTTTCGGTCTCGGCTCCATTCCTGCCGCCGAGCTGGCCCTCGGGTTGAGAAAATCTGTCCAACATGCCTGGAACCTGATCGTGGAAATTCGAAGAATAAGACGCGAAAAGGATTATTCGCCGGGGCTCTATCTTCCATCGGCTTCTCTCATCTCAAAATCTTCGAAACCCTTCTTCCATGTGCTAACCCCTCTCGAACAAGCCAAGGGCTTGCGATTAGTTAACTATAATTCAGTCAGCAGCTGCCTCAGCGCCGCTCATATAGAATTCCAAAACCGGTCTAAACTCTCCACCCTGAAAAACCGTTTAACCGACAGACTCGCAAGAGAAAGAAAATCCGCCGAGACTTTAATAAAAAACCTTCAACATGATATGTCGAGATTCAGCAACCCGGAAGTGTATAAAAAATGGGGGGAGCTTTTGGTCGCAAATCTCGGCACGGCAGTCAAGAGCGGAGAGACCGTCGAATTATCCGATATCTTTGATCCGCTGCAGCAGAAGGTGTGGATAAAAATTGAGCCATCGCTTTCCCTGCAGGCCAATGCGGATCGTTTTTTCAATTTATATCGGAAATCGAAACGGGGAAAAGATATGGTCAGCAAGAAGATCGCTCAGGCTTCGGAAAGGCTGAAAAAAACGGAAGATTTCGAAAAAAAGGTTTCGGCTTCCGCGGACACAGGTCTGGAGGAGATTGAAAGGGAAATGCTCGATTCCGGGTTTATAAAATCATCGGAATCCGGGGGGGCGCCCCGCAAACAGGCAGCAAGGGTTCCCTTCAGAAGCTTCGTCTCATCCGATGGGATGGAGATACTTGTCGGCAAAAAGGCGTCGGATAACGATGCTCTTAGCTTCAAGTATGCGAGGGATCCCGACTTTTGGCTGCATTGCGCGGGTTCGGCCGGTTCGCATGTCGTCATCAGGAATCCCGGAAAACTTGGCAAGTGCCCGCCGGCCACTCTTGAAGAGGCGGCATCTCTTGCAGCTTTCTTCAGCAAACAGCGGTCGAATTCCAAAGTCCAAGTGAATTATTCGCAGAAAAAATTTGTGCGAAAAATGAAGAACGCTCCGCCGGGCCAGGTTAAGCTGCTCTCGTACTCCAGCCTTCTCGTCAAACCCGAGATTCCACCGGGCGTAACAGGCGGGGAAGAGGAAAGTTCCTGAATCACTACCGATCCCGCAAAAATTTCCGTGCTTCAATCATTTTTGCGTACAACGCAAGCATGGAGAAAATATTACGCAAAATTGATTTAGACAGAAATATTGATAGCATATTCCGCTGATTTTCATAAGGGAGTTATGAAGATGAATTGGAACTTGATAATACCCCGGAATCCCGAAAAGCTGCCACTGAACAGAAAATACGTAATCCTTTCCGACCAGCACAGGGATAAATACGGCAGCAAAGCGGGCGATTTCTGGAAGAACCGTGATTTGTATGCCGAATCGTTGAAGTTCTATTATCAAAACGGATTCACCCTTATCGAGAACGGGGATGGGGAGGAGCTATGGCAATTCAATCTGAAAGAAATAATCAAGTCGAACGAAGAGATATATCAGGTTTTATCGAAATTTTATACAAAAAACAGGCTGCATCTGATTTACGGAAACCATAACATAGATATGAAGTTCAGGATATTTCACCGCTACTGGTCGAATAAGTATTTTCCCGGCCTCAGATTCAAACCGCTGGTGTTTATTGGAGATAATATCCTCGTAACGCATGGCCATCAGTGGGACCTGGTCTATAAACTTGGCTTCATTCCCGTAAGGCTGATAGTCACCCTCTGGAAATATATGGAGCTTATAGGATTCAGCAGCTTCGATCCATCCATTCCGGCGGACAATCCGGATCACGGCAAGAGAATAGACCGCCGGATAGGCAAATGGGGGGCTAAGCGGCGGTATATAATGATTTGCGGGCATACGCATCATGCGAAGTTCAAATCCGACGGCGAATGGTATTTCAACTCCGGCTGCGGTACGGGTGAAAGACGGGTTACAGGTCTGGAAATCATACGAAGACAAATATTTCTCGTGGAATGGCTTAAGAAAAAAGACGGCAGCGTCCGCAAGAAAATCATTTATCAAACAGACCTGCCGAAGAAACCGGTTTTCGAAGAGGGTTGAGAAGATGCCAAAGGTTGTTACAGTTTTCGGAAGTTCAGCCCCGGAACCCGGAGAACTGGAATACGAAACTGCAAAAGAGCTCGGCAGGCTGATCGCCGAGGCGGGTTTCGTTCTGAAAAACGGCGGTTACGGGGGTACGATGGAGGCCGGGGCGAGCGGCGCAAACGGAGCTGCTGGGACAACGATTGGCGTAATTTTAAACGGGTTCTGGGGGAGCAAGGGAAACAGATGGCTCGATGAGAAGGTTTGTACTGAAGATCTCTTCGAAAGACTTAAAATGCTGATCACCGGCAGCGACGCTTTCGTAATTCTTCCCGGCTCAAGCGGCACTCTCGCCGAGATCGCTCTTCTCCTGGAGATGGTAGCAAAGAAAATTATGCCGCCGGCGCCGGTTGTATTCATAGGCGATTTTTGGAAACCACTGTTGGACATCTTCGGGGCGATTATTCCCGATGCGCCGTCATTATATACGATTGTAGATGATCCGGCTGATGCAGCGAGCATCATTAAAAGTAAATTGACGCTGGAATGAAAACAGGGTCCAAAACCTCATACCTTGCCGTTACAGTCCACATATGATAGCTTTGCTTTCTAATAACAAAGACACAAAGATTCTTTATGGATTTTATAATGAAAAATAATCTTGCGATAATCGGTATGCAATGGGGAGACGAGGGTAAAGGAAAGATCGTTGATCTTCTCGCTCCTCACTTCGATATCGTGGCGCGGTTCCAGGGAGGCAACAACGCAGGACATACGGTCAAGTTTGAAGGCAGCACATTTATCCTGCATATGATTCCTTCCGGGATATTTCGTCCGGCTATCATCAACATAGTTGGCAACGGCGTGGCGGTGAACCCGGAGGCTTTGATCGAAGAGATGGATGCGCTTAAAAAACTCGGGGTTCGCTTCGATGGCAGGTTGTTCATTAGCGAACGATCGCATCTGATTATGCCGTACCACCTCTACAGGGATAAAAGCTCGGAGGAATCTCTCGGTAAGCGCAAGATCGGGACGACATCCAAGGGCATCGGCCCCACCTACGGAGACAAGGCGTTAAGAATGGGCATCAGGGCGTGTATGCTTGTATCGGATTCCTATCTCGATTATATCAACGAACTCCTGGAAGCGAACATTCGAAGGATCGAGCTCCTTTATCAGGCCAAGCCGATGGATATTAACGATATACTGAATAAATTCGAATCATGGCGGGCTGCGTTGCGGCCTTTCATCGCTGATACATCCTTATTGTTGTTCAATTCGATCAAAGAAGGCAAAAAGGTTCTGTTCGAAGGCGCGCAGGGAACTATGCTCGATATTGATTTCGGGACATATCCTTATGTGACATCGTCGAGTTCATCCGCCGCGGGCGTTACCACCGGCCTCGGAATAGGTCCTTCGACGGTCGGCAGCGTACTTGGGATCACCAAGGCGTATTGCACGAGGGTCGGAGAAGGACCGTTTCCGACCGAGCTCAAGGACAAAGAAGGAGAAATCCTGCGTGAACGCGGAAGAGAATACGGCGCAACCACAGGCAGGCCAAGGCGCTGCGGATGGTTCGATCTTGTCGTCGCCAGGTATGCCGTAAGGGTGAATGGTCTTCATCATGTTGCCATCACCAAGCTGGATGTCCTCGATGAATTTGAAAATGTGAAAGTATGCACGGGATACCGATTCAATGGAGATTTGATTAAAGATTTCCCGGCGGATTTGAAGATTTTGGAAAATCTCAAGCCGGTTTATACCGAGTTCAAGGGCTGGAAACAGACAACCGCGGGTCTGAAGAAATTCGATGATCTTCCTGTCGAGGCTCAGCGCTACCTTAAAGCCCTGGAAGAAATGATGGAATGCCCTATTGCCGTCATTTCCACTGGCGCATCGAGAGAGGACAGCATCTTCCTCTCCGAGGATTTCAGCATCTCATAATTGCTTACCGCGATAGGGGTAATGCGCATCCAATGAAAATTCTTCATTATCATCAAGATAAAATCATCTTGCCGTCTTGATTTTTTTTATTCAGTTATCTTGGACGTGGAGACTCATAGTTAACCGTTAATTCATGAAATACGCTTGAGACGGCTTGTGTATACAAATCTGCCATTAATTTTGTATGGAAATGGAATATTAAAGCAAGGGATCTATTGAAAATTCCCGAATTGAAAAAACATTCCGCCTATTCTGTTTCATATGTATCCATAAATCAGGTACAAGAATAAAATCGAAGGATGGAGGCCGGGAATTTCTTTTATTTAACTATCTGATTAAGGCCGGGCTTCGACCGTAAATTTTTGAAAAGCGGATGAAAAAAATAAAGCCCCTCTCGTCGAGGGGCTTTCAATCGAAAAGAAAGTCTTATCTGCACTGAGATGTAAATGTTCCGCAGTAGAGAATGACATCATAATTGTGGCGGTTGACATCGTTCGGGCTGATGTTGTCTTTGGTCTCGATCGGGCCGGCAGCGTTATCTTTCGAATAGCTCTGAAGGGAGTATGCCTGGTCGGGTGCGCCGCCGATGGCGACTGTAACGTAAATCCACGGCTGGTTCCAACCGTCAGCTGCAGGAACGTTCTGGAGATGTCCGGCTTCGAGAGAGGCGGTCATTGTTGCAACGCCGGTGTCCGGGAATTCGCCAAAGTCGGTGTAGTAAGCGCCCAATGCGCCACCGATTGTGCGGATATCGCCTTCGGTTCTTTCACAGCGCGATCTCTGAATGTAGTCAACCAACTGAGGAATTGCAATCGCTGCGATGATGCCGATGATAGCGACAACGATCAAGAGCTCAATAAGCGTGAAACCTTTTTTCATTAGTATTACCTCCTAAAGAGTTTTACATTTCTATTATATAGCAAACAGTGTGCCACAGCAACAAAAGAAAATTCTTGTGATACGCCTTTAATATCAATGAAATGCGATTTCGGATTATCGACATCTTTCGATAAATATTGGGAAATTACAAAATTTGTAATATACGAAATTTGAATTTTACAAAATGTGTCAGTTTATCAATGTCCTTTATACCTATTCACTATTATATTTTGCGAGTGCAGAGAAACTTCCACGCGCTTTTTAAAAAAAGCAGAGCGATCTTTGTTGTATTATTATCCTATCGGGTTATATAATTCCGCTGGGAAAAGGGTTGAAGGGATGAAGGCTCTGATAAATACTCACAGGAAAATATCCGGGGAACAGACTGACAGGGAAAAAACCGAGGAAAGGATTCGTGATGCTGTATCTTTCCACCGCGCATTGCCCGGCTATTCCCCAACGCCTCTCGTAAATCTGTGCGCTCTTGCCGCTGAATTGGATTTTAGTGAAATTCTGATCAAGGACGAAGGCGAAAGGTTTGGATTGAAGGCGTTCAAGGCGCTCGGCGCATCGTATGCGGTTTACCGTTATCTTCGGGAAATGTCCGGCGGCAAGCTCGAACCGGAAGATTTTGTGCGCAAAGGCAGAAAGATTGCGAAGGATATCGTTTTCACGGCGGCAACGGACGGCAATCACGGGAGGGCGGTTGCTTGGACTGCGCGGTTTTTAAACAGGCCTGCCGTAATTTATATGCCAGCAGGTTCTGTCCCTGCGCGGATAGAGGCGATAAAATCTGAAGGAGCTGAAGTAATTGTCATTAACGGCAGCTATGATGAGACGGTGAGGCGCACCGCTGATGATGCCGTAAGGTTCGGGAGGGTTGTTATCGCTGATACCGGTTATAAAGGATATAAAAACATCCCGCTCTTTATTCAACAGGGATATCTCACGATGTTTGCGGAGATACGGGAGCAACTGGGGAAAACAAACGGATTCATTCCCGATCTCGTATTCATCCAATCCGGCGTGGGGGCTTTCGCCGCGGCGGCGGCAGAGTTTTTCTCCGCGTTTTATCCGGAAACGAGGCTTGTTTCGGTGGAACCGGTGTCCGCGGATTGCCTCTTGAAATCCGCTGAATCTGCGGACGGCAAGCCGGTCTCCGTATCCGGGCAGGGTAATACAATTATGGCCGGATTGAACTGCGGCACACCATCGCTGACGGCGTGGGACGCAATCAGGGATCATTTTTTCGCCTTCGCTGCGGTCGAAGACAGCTGGGCTGAGATGGCGATGCGTACCCTCGCCCGGAATGGAGTTGTTTCAGGAGAATCGGGTTGCGCCGGACTTGCCGCCCTTCTAGCGATGAAATCCGAACATCCCGGTTTTCTCGGAAGCGATGTAAACCAGCCGGTCAGGAATATCCTGTTAATCAATACCGAGGCGGACACTGACCCTGAAGTATATAAAAAAATAGTGTCATAGAATAAAACCGTTCGCGTTTTCATCAGAACGGAAAAATGTCTCATAAATTCGATAGTGTGTATCTGATATTATAACTTTTTGCTCCAATTTTACGTATTATGTAATTGTAACAGCAGGATGTTTTAACATTAAGTGTAATTTATGAATTTACCATTATTCGCTATTAAAAAACCGGTTACAACGGCAATGATATTGATCGGGCTCGCAGTGTTCGGAGCTGTGTCACTGTTCTTGATTCCTGTGGAGTTCTTGCCGAATATGGACAATCCGCAGGTTATGGTTTACGTTCCCTACCAGTCCTCGTCTCCGGCCGAAATCGAGAGGGATATCACGATACCCCTCGAAGAGAGCCTCAGCACGCTGACGGGATTGAAATCCATTAAATCCTCATCCTCGGAGAATTCAGCGCGGATCACTCTCGAATACAATCTCGGCAGCGACCTGCGCCTCGCGATGGTCGAAATCAGAGACAGGGTGGACAGGGTTCGCTATCGCATTCCAAACGATGTCCGCCAGGTAATGATCTTCCGTTTTTCTTACGGACAAATACCAGTAATCTTTATGGCGGTTACAGGATCGTACTCAAGCGATGAACTCTCGAGAAAGATAAACTTTATTCTTAAAAAACGGTTAGAGCGCCTGGACGGCGTTGCGCAGGTTGACGTTTACGGCATCTTGAGCAAACAGATTGATATAGACCTAAGCCTCGCGGCCCTCGGCGCGTATAACATTAATATCTATCAGGTTTTTATGAGCCTCCGCAACAATAATATGAACCTGAGCTCCGGCTATATTCTTGACGGAGGGAAAAAGTATTTCGTCCGGACGATCGGGGAATTCGAATCCGTGGCAGAGATCGAAGGTATCCCTGTGGCAAAGGATGATATCAGGCTTACTGATATTGCCGATGTGAAATACGAATTTCCCGAGCTTAACAGATACTGGCGTCTTGACGGGAAACCTGCAATCCTCATCAGCATAAGCAAGCAGGCAAGGGCAAATGTTGTGGAGGTTGCCGGAAAAATCAAGGATGTCCTCACCAGTTTCGAAACGGACAAGCAATTGAAGGGATTAATGGCGTATCCCATTTGGGACTCATCCACCATGGTCAATGAGAGCCTCGATATTCTCAAGGGTAACGGCCTCATTGGATTCATTCTTGTTGTGGGGATACTTTTCGTTTTCCTGAGAAAATTCAAGAGCGTATTCATCATCAGCATCGCCATACCCCTATCCCTCCTGATAGCCTGCTCGGTATTTTATCTTCTGAACAGCCTTGCCGGAATGGAATTTTCTTTCAATATCATCTCGCTGATCGGCCTGATTCTCTCGGTCGGAATGCTGGTTGATACATCCATCGTGGTCATCGAGTCCATCTTCCGTCACAAGGAAGAAGGTATGAACGCGAAGGATGCGTCTATCCTCGGCAGCAGCGAAGTGGCAATGGCGGTTCTTGCGGGGACGCTTACTACAGTCGTGGTATTTCTCGCCCTGATCTTCGATTCACAATCGCAATTCGGCGCCATGATGAAGGATTTCGCCGTTTCGATAACCGTCATTTTGTTTTCATCCCTATTCGTCGCTCTCACGCTTGTTCCCATGGCGAGCTCGGTTATGTTCAGAACCCTTGAACCGGATAAAGACAGATTCAAGAGTTTCTTTACAAGAATAATGGGAAAGATTCTTAAAGTATTCATCAGGTTCCGCTGGGTTGTATTGCTCGGGACAGGCCTGGTTTTCCTATTAACTCTCAGGTTATATGAAAACCTGCAGGTGAATATGCAATTCAATACCCCCGCGCGCCAGATGACCATCGAAATGGAATTTGCAAGGGGCCTCTCGCTTGAAGTTATCGGTGAAGTCGTAAGCGACACTGAAAAGCTTTTAACAGATAACAAGAAAGAGTTGGAGATAAAAGCTCTGGTCACCCGCTATACCAGAAAAACGGGTTCGATAACCCTGTATTTGACGGATGAAAAGGATAGCAAGAAGACTACTCAACGGATTAAACAGGAAATGGTTAAAAAACTTCCCACATTGCCGGGGGTCGTCTTTAAAACGGAAGGTTTGTCAGGTATCGGCGGAGGAAATGTTCTGACAGTGTCTCTGCGTGTAAAGGGTCCAGATCAAATGGTCCTCGAGATGATCGGCAAGGACCTCGAAAAAAGGATTTCGGATCTTTATGGCAGAAAGAATGTATCGCTGAACATTGAATCGGGAGACGAAAGGATGCTCGTCAACCTCAACAGGGTCAGGTCACAACAGTACGGCCTCAGCCCTCTTCTTGTCGGATACAATCTGTTATCAGCCTTCGGCGAAAGACCTGTCACTTATTTCAGGTCTGTTGACAGGGAAGTGCCGATAATAATCCGGCTCCAAAAAGCAGACCGGACCGGCCTGTCCTCGCTGAAAAAACTTGGGATGACCGGTAATCGTGATAATGTGCCTCTCGAGGCGCTCGCCGATTTTAAAGTGGAGACCGGACCCTCCACTTATGAGCGCGAGGACAAGGAAGGCGCAATACAGATACAGGTCAGTTCCGATCTACAGAACTTTTTCTTCACGCTGAAAGGTGTGTCAAAGCTGATGGAGAAATATTCTCTGCCCTCGGGTTATACGTGGGGATTCGGGGAGCAATGGATCCAGCAATTTTCGAGCGAGGAGTCCTCGAATTTCGCCATGTATCTCGCGATTGCCATGATTTATATAATAATGGTCGCCCTCTTTGAATCGTTAATTCATCCGTTCACGATTATGACCTCGATTCCATTCGCTTTCATCGGAACTTTTCTGCTTATGTACTTTACAGGAACCAATATTGACGATTACGTGCGTCTCGGTTTCCTCGTTCTGATGGGAATTGTTGTCAATAATGCGATAGTGCTGATAGACCAGATAAACCGTCTCAGAAGACAAGGATACGGCCGCGTGGATGCGATCGTCTCCGCCAACAGCCACCGGCTGCGCCCGATACTTATGACCGCCCTTACCACAATCCTCGCTCTATTGCCTATGGCTGGACCGATTCTTTTACCGGGGTTATTCAGTTCGCCTGAAGGAATGGCGAGGATGTGGGCGCCGATGTCGCTTGTCATCATCGGAGGCCTTACTATGTCCACTTTTTTAACCCTGCTGGTTATACCGTGCATTTATACCATCGTGGACGATTTCAGCGTGTCCATAAAACGGGTTTTTGTTAAAAGTAAATAAAGGGAAAGAAGGAAAAACAGGTATGATAAAAAGAAATCTAAAAACGGCCCTGTTCAGCGTTTTATTGTTGAGCATGATTTTTGCGGCCGCTTGCAAGAACAAACAGTCGGAAGAAATGACACAAATGACGACCGAAGGTTCCGGCACGACCGCCATTCCGGTTAAAGCGGTTCAGGTATCCCACGGTTCTATATCCTCGTATATCGAGACCACCACCAGCCTGGAAGCGGAAAGAGAGGTTGATATTGTATGCCGAACCAACGGACTGGTAAATGAAATTCTCGTCGAGGAAGGCGATCACGTTAAAAACGGGAGCCTTCTGCTTAAAATTGACGACCGCGAGGCAAAGACCGTTTTCCAATCAGCGTTCGCCACTTATGAAGAGCGGAAACGCCAGTGGGAACGGGCGCAGGAGACGTTCGATAAAAATATTGTGAGCAAGGAATCGCATGATCAGGCAAGGTACAACTTTGCAAAGTCCGAGGCGGACTTCGAGGCGAGCAAGCTCCAGTTGGCATACACCGAGATACGCGCCCCGTTCGATGGGATTATCACGAAGAGGCTCGTTAACAGCGGGGGTATGCTCACGCCAGGACAAAAGATTTTTACAATCGTTGATACGGTTCCCCTGTTGGCGCGCATTCATCTTCCAGAGCGGGAGATTGCGAAGGTTAAAATCGGGCAGACAGCTGATCTCAAGCTCGATGCCCTTCCGGGACAGAGTTATAAAGCCAAAATCAAGATGATCAATCCCGTCGTGGACCCGACGAGCGGAACATTCAAGGTGACGCTCGAAGTGTCAGCCGGAAGCAATCCCCTCCGTCCCGGAATGTTCGCCTCGGTATATCTGATCACAGAGACCCATCAGGGCGCACTTCTCGTCCCGAAGCAGGCGCTTCTTCTCGAAGCCGAGAAAGACACCGTTTTCATCGTAAGCGGGAGGTTCGCTTACACGCAGGAAATAAAAATCGGCTTCAGGGACGACAAGAATATCGAAATCCTCGACGGCATCAAGGACGGTGATTATGTTATCGTAGTGGGACAGGACGGGCTCAATAACGGCTCCGAGGTGAAGCTGTTCGATTTACAGGGAAAAGAGATCCCGATGGAGGAGAAGAAAAAGAAGGCCGCGGAGCAAGAGGATGAGGACGAACAGTAATGCAATCAGGCCGAAAATTTATCCGATCCATGAAACTCATTAAAATCACAAAGGTTATCTGATGAAAATAATAGACCTCTCCCTTAAACGTCCGGTGACAGTCACGATGTTCTTCACCGCGCTTCTCGTCTTCGGCTTCCTCTCGATTTCGAAATTGCCGATCAGCCTCTTGCCGGATATATCTTACCCGACCCTGACAATCAGAACGGATTATTCCGGGGCGGCTCCCGCCGAGGTTGAGAATCTCATCAGCAGGCCGGTTGAAGAAACCGTCGGGGCGGTTACCAATCTCCAGAGATTGAGTTCGGTCAGCAGGCCGGAGCAGTCCGATGTCATCCTCGAGTTCGATTGGGATACGGATATGGATATAGCCTCGCTCGATGTGAGGGAGAAGCTCGACGTTCTTCAGCTGCCGGACGGCGCATCAAAACCGGTCATTCTGAAATTCGACCCGTCTCTCGACCCCATAATGCGGATCGGCGTTTATGGGGAGCAGGATCTCGTGAAACTCCGGATACTCGCAGAGGATAAGCTTAAGAGGGATATGGAAAGACTCGAAGGCGTCGCTGCGGTGGAGGTAAGCGGCGGACTGGAGGAGGAAATCCAGATAATGCTGGATACAGGCCGGATGGCGTCTCTCGGCATTTCCATTCAGGAGGTTTCTTCACGGCTGCAGACGGAGAACATAGACCTTGCCGGCGGAAAACTCGAGGATGGCGATACCGAGTACCTCGTAAGGACGCTAAGCAGATTTCTTACAGTGCAGGAAATAGGCGATCTCGTGGTTACCGTGAGAAACAACGCCCCGATATTCCTGAAAGATATCGCGAAGATCAATAAAGGTCACGAGGAACGAAAAAGGATTACACGTCTCCAGGGAATCGAGAATGTCGAACTCGCGGTTTACAAGGAAGCCCAGTCCAATACCGTTATGCTCTCGAGAGAAATAAAGAATCTGTTAAAGGAAACCGAATCCGTTCTAAACAAGAGAACTCAAAATCCCATAAGGTTGGAAGTGATCGAGGATCAATCCCGTTTCATCAACCGTTCAATATTGGAAGTGAGAGATTCGGCGATCTACGGCGGCCTTCTTGCTATTTTTATCCTGTACCTGTTTTTACGGTCTTTGAAGAGCACCACGATAATAGGCCTGTCAATCCCGGTCTCCGTGCTGATTACATTTTTCTTTATGTATATCTTTAATATTTCGCTGAACATTATGTCTCTCGGAGGTCTCACGCTCGGAATCGGAATGCTCGTGGACAACTCAATCGTTGTCCTGGAGGCTATCGACAGGCATACTAAAAAGAAAGGTTCGTTGGACGCATCGAGGGCTGGAACGAAGGAAGTGGCGATGGCGATCGCCGCTTCGACGTTGACAACCGTATTCGTCTTCGTCCCTATCGTTTTCGTCAAGGGGGTCGCGGGACAGCTCTTCAGGGACCAGGCGCTAACCGTCACATTTTCACTCACAGCTTCTCTCCTTGTCGCGCTGACCTTGATACCGATGCTCGCGTCATTATCCAAACAAAGGATAGCGGCAACACTGCCCCCTGAAGAGGGGAAGCCATTTTTCCTGAGAACTTGGAGCGAATGGCTGATGACGAGGATTTCATCGTTATTCAAAGTCGCCTTTGCTCAAGTAAGCAGATTTTTTAAATTTTTAATGAAACCTTCCTTTAAAGCGCATGATGTTTCTTTAGCCTGGTTTATGAAAAATCACGCCAAGGCTCTCGACAGCGCATTGAAAAATCCGTGGAAGCTGATTGGAATTGTTTTTGTAATCTTCCTCATCTCTTTGGCACTATTCACGCAGCTAGGCGGAGAACTTATACCAGAAATGTTTCAGGGCCAGTTCTATACGGATCTGAGGTTCCCGGCCGGGACTCCCATTGAAAAAGTTGACTCCGAGCTCAGCGTCATTTTAAAAGACATACGGAAACTTGAGCCGGTCCAGGAGATTTATACCGTATCCGGAACGACCTCGAAAACCGGCGGCAACAGGAATGAGCAGAGAGAAAACCTCGCACAGATATTCGTATTTCTCAAAGGTGGGTCAGGCGAGGATGATGAGCAATATGTAATCGCGAAGATGCGCGATAGGTTCCAAAGCTACCCCGGCCTGGAGTTCGAATTCGGCCGTCCTGCGTTCTTCAGCTATAAAACCCCGGTTGAGGTTTATATACAAGGTCGCAATCTCGATATATTGAACGATCTCTCATCAAGATTGAAGAAAAAGATGGATATGATTCCGGGGTTGGTTGACATCAGATCGAGCATGGAAGGGGGGAACCCGGAAGCCCAGATAAGATTCAACCGTGTCAAACTGGCGGCAATCGGAACCGATCTTTCAAGCGTCGCGTCTCTCATCAGAACCAAGGTTCTTGGAGACGTTCCGAGCGAGTTTGTAAGATTGGACAGAAAGATCGGAATCAGGATCCGCGCCGATGAGCAGTACAGAAAAAATCTGAAAAATCTGGAGGATTTGAATATTGCTCCGACTGGCGACAAACCGATTCCGTTGAAATCCGTTGCCGATATAAAGATTGATCGAGGTCCGGTTGAGATCCGCCGCGTTTCCCAGGAGCGAACAGCCCTGATCACGGCCAATTTAAAGGACACAGATCTCGCGTCGGCATCTGAGAAAATAAACACTGCGATGAATTCCATCAGAATGCCGGAGGGGTACACTGCTGAAATCGGAGGACAGAGAAAGGAGATGTCGTCTTCTTTCAGAAGCTTGATATTCGCCATATCGCTCGCGATCTTTCTTGTCTATCTGGTAATGGCTTCATCTTTCGAATCGCTCCTTCATCCGTTCGTCATTATGTTCACGATCCCGTTTGCATTGATAGGCGTCGTCTTCATCCTGTTGCTTTTCGGGTTGACCATCAATGTTGTCGTTCTGATCGGAATGATCCTGCTCGCAGGCATAGTCGTCAACAACGCGATAGTTCTCATCGATTATACGAACCAGCTGAGAGCGGCCGGAATGGAAAAGAAAGCCGCTTTGAAGAAGGCGGCTCAGGTGCGAATGCGGCCGATCCTGATGACTACATTAACCACGGTCCTCGGATTGCTGCCGATGGCGATTTCCGTTTCTGAAGGTTCGGAGCTTAGGATACCGATGGCATTGACGGTCATCGGCGGGCTGTCGTTCGCGACCCTGCTTACTTTGATAGTGATCCCTTCTGTATATATCGTTTTAGACAGAAAGAAATAGAAGCAATCTGCTGGAATAATTAACAGCTTATCTCATTTGAAGCCGGCAATACCGGCTTTTTTTTATTAAGCAATTTGTTAAAATGGCGATTGTAATTATTCTGCTTTTTTCCGAAGGTTGGGAAAATGTTCAAATTTTTTAAAAGAAAAGAGAAAAAGAAAAAAACGGAGCCGGCGCCGGCTATAGTCGTGGAAATCAAACATGAGAGACCAATCAGGATACTTTCGATTGACGGCGGCGGAATCAGGGGGATTATCCCCGCTATGATTCTGGCTGAGATCGAAAGGGTGACGGGTAAAAATATATCGTCCTTGTTCAACCTTATCGCGGGCAGCAGCACGGGCGGGATCATCGCCCTGGCGCTTGTCAAGCCGGGAGGCGACGGCGCGCCTCAGTATCGGGCCGAAGATACAATTAAAATCTATGAAAACGAAGGCAAGACAATCTTTTCAAGGTCATTTTTTCACAAGGTAAAATCTCTCGGGAATATAACCGACCAGAAATATCCCGCAACCGGAATCGAATCTGTATTAAAAGATTACTTCGGAGACGCGATGCTCTCCGATGCGATAATAGATATCATCATTCCCGCTTATGATATCGAACGGAGGCATCCCTTTTTCTTCAAGAGCCGTCCTGCAAAAAATATCGAAAAAAACGGCTATGATTTTCCGATGCGCGTGGCGGCAAGGGCGACGTCGGCTGCACCCACTTATTTTGAACCGGCGAAGATAGAGACAGGCGGGCTTGAGGATTACTACGCCCTGATAGATGGCGGGCTGGTCGCCAATAATCCGGCGATGTGCGCGTACGTGGAGGCAAGGACGCTATACCCGGAACGCGAACCGAAGGATTTTTTTCTTCTCTCGCTCGGAACGGGAAGAGTCACCCGCCGCCTCCCATATGAAGACGCCAAGGGATGGGGGCTCGGCGGCTGGGCGAAGCCGCTGCTGAGCGCCGTGTATGATGGCGTGAGCCAATCGGTCGAATATCAGTTGAAACAACTGCTTTCCCCGGACAGCTATTACCGGCTGCAAACCAAGCTCGATGAGGAAAACGATGATATGGATGATGCGAGCCCGAAAAATATCAAAGACCTTAAAATACTCGCCGAGCATCTTATCTGGGAAAAGAAGGAATTAATCAAGCTGATTTGCAACCGGCTGATCTCCTAAGCCTTCTTCAGAAAATTCGACCCGCCATGGCGAATAGGCGCTGAATTTCAAATCCATCAAAAATGCGCATATCGCTAATCCTGTCTTTCCCTCTCTTTCTTTCAGCATCACTTTATTTATGTTAAGATTTGGTATCTTACCGATGAACGCTGGTAGAAAGAAATGGAATTAGCAGAATATCTCGATTCGAAAATAAGACTGATTGACAAAGCGCTCGATGATCTTCTTCCCCCGGAAGATGAAGAACCTTCAACCGTTCATCGCTCGATGCGATACACTGCCCTCTTACCGGGGAAAAGGCTCCGGCCGGTGATTATGCTCGCGATAGGAGAGATGTTCAAAGCGGACATCCGCGCGATCCTCGGCACCGGTTGCGCCATTGAAATGATCCACAGCTCTTCCCTGATTCTCGATGACCTGCCCTGCATGGATGACGCAGCTATACGAAGAGGCAAAAAAACCAATCATCTCGAATTCGGAGAAGAAACGGCGATACTGGCCGCCTTTAATCTATTAAACCTGGCGTTCCAAACCGTCGCTGGTATGGGAGAAAGGTTTGACGTTTCCCTGAAGATGATAGTGGAAATAGAGAGGCAATTGAATCTCGCCGTAGGGTCCCAGGGCTTGATAGGCGGACAGGCGTTGGACCTTGAGGGGGAGGGGAAAAAACTTACCTTCAAGCAGCTTGAGTTCATTCACAGCCGAAAAACCGGCGCGCTCTTTACCTCCGCGGGAAACATCGCCTGTATCCTGTCGGGCGCGGGCGGAAAAGACAATACCGCCATCGAACTCTACACAAGAAACCTGGGATTGGCGTTCCAGGTGTTCGACGACATTCTCGACACCACTTCCACTCCTGAAATCCTCGGCAAGGATACAGACAAGGACTCCGATAAAACGACTTTCGTATCATTTTCGACCCTCACCGAAGCGGAACAGGTGGGTGAAGACCTAATAGATTTTTCTATTCAAGCATTGGATAAATTCGGCAAGCGCGCAGAGAAGCTGATCCAGATTGCGCAATATGTTATGGAAAGGAAGAAATAGGGATGGCGGGAACCCAAAAAAAAGACAACCCGAAGAGAAAAAAGAGGGAAGCAGGAAATGGAAAGAAGAGTGAAACGGGTCTGAGAGAGCTCCTCCGCTCCGCGGGATATTTAGATAACAGGCTTGAAAGATATTTTGTCAGAAACCTGAAGCGAAAAGGCTCCGCGTTTTTGAGATATATATCAACCAGCCTGAAAATCGGCGCTGCAATCGGTTTTCTTTTCGCCGTCTTTTTTGCAGCCGCAATCGTCTATTTCAATCCCGCCCTTTTACACAATATCAAAGACATCTTTCTTCTTACGGCATACTTATGGCTGATTTTTACCATTGTTTTTTCGGTTTTCGCCCTTTTAATAGGGATAATAATTTCATATGTTCAAAGTTATATCCACGGCGGGGCGGCCAAGGTGAACGCTTCGCTCATCTCTGCCATAATCATCGGCGTTGCGATTTTCAGCTATCTGTCGGTCTGGTGGATAAAAGCTTCGATGGTGGCAGGGCTGTCGAGAACGGGGATGAGGGATCTCATTGCCCTGTCGCTCATTTTCGCTTTGTCGCTTTTTCTCGGCAGATTGGTATTTTTAGCTGGCGTGGCGCTGATTAGGAGAAATGAAGCGAATTTATCCTTCGGCAAAACGATACGATTCCGAAGGAAGCACCTGATCGGGGCGGCTTTTGCGGCTCTTATCTTTTTTTCCCTCCTTTTTTTTCTGATCGGCGCAAGGATCATTCAGCCGGAAATCCGCGCTTCATCCGATTACACTATAGTCTATCCCAAACATAGGATGATTCTCGTAGCGATTGACGGCGTTGATCATATTCTCCTCGATAAGCTGATCGAGCGTGGAAAACTGGCTTTTTTAAAAAAACTACTTGATTCAGGACTTACCGGCTCCCTGGAGATAGATGAGGGATTTGTTCCACCTGTTTTCTGGACGACTGTCGCCACAGGAATGAATCCCGCCGAACACGGAATCGCCAATATGAGCGCGAGGAGGTTTGCGGGGGTCGCGACTCCTTTCCAGGAATCTCTCGGAGAACCGGTTTTCGGATCTGCGCTGATGACGTTGATTCCCTCTTCAGGCTCGGATTCGACGGTGCCGATCACCGCGAATCTCAGGAGAAGCAAGACGTTCTGGAATATTCTCAATGACAAGACCCTGCCTGTGGGAATTGTCAACTGGTGGGTAACCTGGCCGTGCGAGGAAGTCAACGGTTTCGAGGTTTCAGAGAGGCTTATATATAAACTGGATAAAAAGGAAAAACTCGAGAAAGACATCTATCCAGGGGATCTGCTTGACAAGTCCGGTTTTGACTATGATGAATCATTGAGAATTTTCAACCGGGTTTTTTCCGAGCACTTCCCGCCACATTTTACGGATTCTATAGGAAAGGAGACAGCGAAAAGCCTGAAGGATGCGGCATGGATTGATTTCTTCTATTCCTCTCTTTATTCCGCCCTCTATAAGAAATATAACGTCAAACTGGCCGGGCTGTATCTTCCTGGGATGGATATCGTTCAATCCAAATTGCTTGGCGCCGATGTTTATAAGAATCTCGATGACCTCAAGAACAGGCTTGAAGCGGTCGAGAGATATTATATTTTTTTGGACGGATTACTGGCTCAATCTATTGGGCAGCTCTCGAAAGACGATTATCTGCTCCTGCTCGCGACGCAGGGGAGAGAGGTCCGATTAACTGAAAACAGCGGTAGAAGTCCTAACGGCTTTTATACGATAACCGGACCCGAAGTTGCCAGAGGAACCGAAGCACCGGCCATTACCCCACGCGATATAACACCTACCGTTTTATATCTTTTAGGTTTTCCCAGGAGCGCGGAATTCAGGGGCAAACCTGCGGAAGGATTGTTCAACAAGGCATTGAGATCAAGGCTGAATGCCGTTGTTGTGGAGACGTTCGGCGACAGGGCTGTGGCAGCTCCGGACGGCACTAACTCGAATTTCAGCCGGGAAGTCCTCGAACAACTTAGAAATCTCGGATATATCAATTAATCATCCTCGATATTCGGATAAATATGGAATTTTTAAAAAACGATAACGGCATCAGGTATTTTGAGGTGCCGTTGGACGAAAACGGAACGGTGAAGAGCTGGTTTTCCACCAGACCTGGCGAGAAAAAGCCGGACAATCCCGACGGAGAGGGTTTTGACAGACCTTTCCTGGCGATTTTGTCCAAAAAAGGCGCGGACACAACCAGGATGGTTTCCTTGAAGCAGGTTCATGGCAACGGAGTGATTACGGTAAAAGACGAGATGCTTCCTGGAGAAATTGTAAGCACTATCGGAATAGGCGATGCGCTGGTATCCGGCTTGGGGCATACGCCTCTCGTAATCAAGGTTGCCGATTGCCTAAGCCTTCAGCTTTGGGATCCGTCATCAGGAGCTATCGCCAATATACATTGCGGATGGAGATCGGGGGCGAAGAACATCATTTCGCTCACCGTGGCAAAAATGATAAAACTCTATGGATTCAAGCCCGATACGGCGAAGGCCGCTCTGATGCCCTCGATCAGCCGCGAGAATTACCAGGTCGGCAACGATGTTTACAGGGCTTACGTTGACAATATTGAGGGAATGGAAAAATTTTTCGACCAGCAGGGAGATGGATCATGGTTATTCGATCTGCGAGGTATGGCGCTGGACCTGCTGAAAAGAACAGGAATAAGGGACGAAAACATTTCGAATATTGATTTGTGCACGTTCAAAAGCAGCGACCTCTTCTATTCATTCAGACGTGATGGAAAATCAACTGGAAGAATGCTTGCAGTTATCGAGAAAAACAATTAATCCAATTGAAATATTTTCTCTCGGCGGCGGTTGAGGATTCAAGAATAGGCTTCAGGTTTTCTTGACTTGAATTCATTAATAAATGTATAATCCCGCGAGAAGTTGTCTGATGAGGTGAGGGGATGTTTTGCTGGAAATGCGGAGCTTCGAATCCTGATACAAGCCTTTTTTGTTATAAATGCGGTTCCGATCTGATTCGCGGACAATCCACGCCCAAGCCATCCCCGCCGCCACGCACCTCTCAACCCAACGGACTATTTCCCGGCTATAATAACGGTTCTTTTCAGCCGACAGTAAGAAAGACCTCCCAGGCAATTACGCAATCAATCCAACCACCGATGGGCGTAATCGGGGGCAGATACCGCATAGACCAGGAACTTGGCCGGGGCGGAAGGGGCGTCGTCTTCAAGGCATTTGATCAAGAACTTGAGGTCTATATCGCGATAAAGTTCCTGCCACCGGAGTTGACCGCGGATGTGGCCGCCGTGGAAGAGCTGAAACGCGAAGCGAAGGCGGCCATGATGCTGTCCCATCCGAATATAGTCAGATTGCACAACTTTGAGGATATGAGCGGCTACAAATTCATCACGATGGAATATATTGACGGTCCGACCCTCGATGAGATTTTGATGAGGCGCAAACAGTTTACTGTTACCGAGACAATGCAGTATGCGCTCCAGATTCTCAACGGCCTGGAATATGCTCACAAGAAAGGGATTATCCACAGAGACATCAAGCCATCGAACCTGATGAGAACTCCGGACAATAACGTGAAAATCACCGATTACGGAATTGCAAGCATAATCAGCGACTCCATGAAAAAAGTAAGCAGCGAATTCGTGATCGGCACACCCAGGTATATGTCTCCTGAACAGCTGCTGGGCAAACCCCTGGACAACCGTAGCGACCTGTATTCCTTCGGTGTTGTCTTATATGAATTTTTAAACGGCACCCCGCCTTTCACATCAGGCGGACTGGAATATCAAATAATTAATAACGAACCACCACCTCTTCTTAATATCCCGGAAAAATTGAATTATATTATTATCAAAGCGCTCTCTAAAAGCGCGAACGACAGGTGGGAAACCGCTCGTCAATTTTCGGACGCCCTTGAAGGCAAAATAAAGATAGTTCTCCCCTCGGAGGAATTTAAAAAGGAAACGTTCGGCGAAAAAATTGCGTCTTCTGTCAAAGATATATCGCACGGTTTGAAAGAGTCTATTCGTAATGCCAGGGCCCAGCGCCGGAGAGTCAGAATCGAGCGGCGCAAGGAAGTTTTCGAAAAGAAGAAAAAGCTGCCGGGATTCAGAGAATCGGAAATTTTCCGTCACAGCCTGATTGCAATCTGGACAGCGGTCTTCGCCTTGCTCTTCCCCTTTAACATTAAAGTATCCGGGATTAACGAAGTAACTCTTCTTGTGTTGTTATTTTGTCAAGCGATTCTTTTCGGATTCATCGCATATTGGAAGTGGTTCAGCGGGCTGGCATCGGCTCTGCTTCCAATTCTCGCTTATTACGTAACATTTTCTCACACATCATCATTAGTTAAATCCAAAGGTTTCGAATACGTACTGATAGTATCCATTCTTACCGGATTCGTGGGCTGGCTGATGACGTATATGCGAATAGACAGGGGTTACGATTTCAAGACCGTCATCGAATACAGAGACTGGTATGTATTTTATTTCACGATAATTGGCGGTCTTTTTATAATTCCAATCCTCGAGGATAATAGCTCTCTGGGAATTACACACATCCCGATTTTCGGTTATGTTCTTCTGCTGTCGCTTTTCGTGGGCAAGTTCTATAACACTTTTTTTTTCCCGCTCATTACGCTTGTGATGTTCACTTTATCGCGCATCGGACTTCAAAACCTTATCAACTGTTTTACATCGGGAAGCCAGGAGATCATTTTAAAAAATGAGATAATCCGTCTGGACAGTTACAGAACCCTTATCTGGGAACTTACAGTACTTGCAGGGTTGCTGAGCCTTCTGTTTGTTCTAGTCAGCATGGCTTTGGAATATTTTAATACTTTAATACATTTTACCGTTAAATTGGTTCTAGCTTTGGTCTTGATCGGCTTGTGCCTTTACGTTTATCAGTATTGGATTGCGAAAGATGTTTATGTCGGCTCCAAGGTTTATGTGCCTGCCGCCGAAGTGAGCCTTGGTATCAATGAAAACGATGCTATAAACCTGTCATCAGATTATAAATGGATAATAGATAAATTTGTTCCGGAATATCCCCAGCATAAAATAAGCATAGATGGCTTCTATGTTGACAGATTCGAGGTCACGAATCGTCAGTACAAGGAATTTATTGATGCTACCAATCATCCCGCTCCGGATCATTGGATCGGAAAAGCCTATCAGCTATTAAAAGCTTTCGAACCAATTGTAGGCATTACTTACCAGGATGCTGTGGACTACGCGAGTTGGCGAAAGGGAAGATTGCCTACCGAAGCGGAATGGATTGGCGCGGCAAGAGGCGGAAACAATACATTGTTTCCCTGGGGCTACAGCAATAGTCTATCATTAATTGCCTCCTGGATTTTAAAATCGGTTACAAACAGCCAGGAAGCGAACCTTATAGGCCCATCGATTGCGGGATGGTTCTACACTGATATGAGTCCGTATGGTTGTTTCGATATGGGCGGAAATGTTATGGAATGGACGGCTGATCCGTACCTTCCGTTCAGCGATAACCCGAAAAGGGATCTTGAGCCGGATTTTAAAAAAGGATATCAACTTGTCAAGGGTGGTTCCTACAACCATCCGCAGTTCCAATCCCGCGTCACATCCCGTTATGGGCTACCGGCTGACGCTAAGAAACTGGATGTCGGTTTCAGGTGTGTTTATGATCTGAAAAATAATTCCGAGGTAGTGGTGAAAGATGGGAACTGAAAAGAGACGTCATCAAAGATTAATAAAAAGGCTTATCGTCGTTTTCAAGTACAAGAGCCTGGATCATTTTGTAAAAGCTGTGACAGAAAATATATCTCTCGGAGGGTTATGCCTTCAGGTGGAGAAGGATATCGGTTTGCGCGAGGAGCAAATGATCAACCTTCAGTTTCAATTGGAAGGGACCCGCGAGATAGTGGAAATCGAAGGCCGGGTGAAATGGATTTTAAAAAATGATGATGCACAGGAAATCCAGATAGGCGTCGAATTTCTCAAACTCGACGATCCCAAAATGGGCCGGCTAAAAGATAAGCTCCAGCAGCTTCTGGAAAGTTCATAACTTTTATCTCTATTTTATAATGAACAATTCTAACACCAAGTGCAGGGTAGATATCCTGAATATCGAAATAGAATCTTTATCTCTGAAAGACAAACCCAGAGTAGCCTTAGGATGCGCATATTATGCTCTCGGCAGAGCCAACAGAGTCAAAATGCTCCTGCCGGTTACCGATGAAACGAAAATGACCACGTTGTTCTACAAAACGCTTCTCGAGAACCTAAGCGATTGGACCGCTGAAAAAAACATTTTCGAGATCGAGGATTATGAAATTGCCAAAAAAAACCAGATCGAAGATGAACTGAAGAACTTCTTTTTGAAAATCAAAGCGGGGATCGAGAGGTCAAGGAGCGGCAAGCTCTCGGACTTCGATTATGCTATGATAGTTACGAACAGGCTGGATTTCTATAATCCGGAATACAGCCTTAGCAATAAAAGTCTCAGGGAAAAAGTGGAAATTCTGCTAAGGAAAGCCCGTGGCGATATTCAGGACAAGTATTATATTCCCGCCAAGGACCTGCTTGAGAAAATATTGGTCCTGAATGACGACAACAAAGAGGCTTTTGCGCTGCTTGGCGTCTGCCACCGGGAACTCGGCGAACTGGAAAAAGCGGAGAAGGCTTTTAAAAGATGGCTGGAACTCTCGGAGCCGGACGAACCCAAACCGTACTTTAACTATGGGGATGTTTTAATCAACCTCAAGAAATACGCTGAGGCGGAAAAAGTTTTTGAAGCTTACCTCAGAGTTTTTCCGAGCGACTTCAACGGGCTGCTCGAATTGGCTCAGGTAAAATGTTTCAAGGGCGATAGCTTTGCCGATCACCTGCTCAAAGCTCAGAAAACGGATTACGAGGGACTTCGGCACGAACTTCTGACCAGTTTCGTTTTTACGAGCGAGGACGAGGATCTCGGAGAACAGATGGATCATAAGCTTGCAGCGGCGTTCTTAAGCGTCGAGCCGGAGGTGATCCGCGATCTTTTCGAGAGAGGCGTCATTCCACATAGAGCGTATGACGATGAAATCATCTTTTATGAAAGAGAATTGATAAAATGGGCACAGATCGCGAACGCCTTTGATCTGTTCGCATTCAAGTTCAAGATTGATATGACAGCCGTGGAAAGGCTGAAATCGGTTCGCAAGATGCTTCCATCTTTTACTTCCGGCCGCAGGCAGTCTCGATCCTCGAAAACAGCTGGCAGAGGGGAAAGGCGGAAGAAGCTGCTGGAAGACCTCGGGCAGCAAACGTTATTCGAGGAATGATTCACAGGAAGAGACTTTAGGTAATATAGTTATTATTCAGTCGTATTTTAGCGCGAATAATATTTAAACAGTGAATCGAGTTGAAACCATGAGTTCGATTGATAAAATGATTGACATTCCACCCCCATTAAATGCAGGTAATTTTGAAAAAATTCTGATCAGAAACTTCGCGCACAAGGATCTCATATTGATGGAGGAGCTTGAAAGGATTTGCTTTCCTCCGGAGCAGGTTTTCAGCCATGCAACATTGAAGAATTTTATATATAATTATAATTCTATCACCCTCTGTATGACACGCGGCAAGGCCGATTTTCTCGGATTTCTGATCTTTTCGGAAATCGGATTCAAAGTCTGGGAGTTAATGACGATTGATGTTCAACCCTCCGCACGCGGAAAGGGGTTGGGACATATACTCCTATCCGAAGGAATAGGGAAAGTCGAGAAACACGAACCTCGAAGCATTTTATTACACGTAAGTATTACTAACGATAGTGCTATGAAATTGTATCTCAAATTCGGTTTTAATATTGTTAAAAACATCCGAAATTATTATAATGACGGACAAGACGCTTACTTAATGTATAAGGAGTATGGCAATGATTGATCTTACAGGCAAAGTCGCATTAGTTACCGGGAGCTCGCGGGGCATCGGAGCCGCAACGGCCTTAATGCTTGCGGAGGCCGGCGCAACGGTGATAGTGAATTACAGTAAAAGTCAATCAAAAGCCAGAACGGTGGCGAATAGGATTAAAAAAATGACGGGAGTGGAGGATGTTCTTACTATAAAAGCTGATGTCGGCAAATCCGACGAAGTAAAAAAAATGTTTCAGAAAATAAAAAGCTTTTATGACAAATTGGATATCCTGGTCAATAATGCCGCCGTCTGGACGATGGCTCCCATTATTTCGATGACCGATTCGAAGCTTCACGATACCCTCGAAACAAATTTAGTGGGCGCCGTAAATTGCATCCGGGAAGGGGCGAAATTGATGCGCTCCAACGGCAGCGGTGTTATTATCAATGTATCCTCATCCGCCGGAAGGCGCGGAGAAGCTTTTTATTCCCATTATGCCGCCACAAAATCCGCTCTCTTGGGGCTGACCAAATCTCTTGCTGTCGAGCTAGCTTCCTATAACATCAGGGTGAATGCAGTCGCGCCAGGTTGGGTGAATACGGAAATGTCCTCTGCCGCCCTGAAAGAGAAGGGGAATAATATCATAGATAAAATCCCGCTCGGAAGGGTTGCGGAACCGGAGGAGATTGCAGGTCCTATAGTTTTTCTTTGTTCAGATCTCGCGACGTTCATAACAGGCGCTACGCTTGATATCAATGGCGGCGGGGTTCTGATTGACTAACAGGACGAAATAATTGAAAATTACGTCTTCGTATGACTCGGATTTACTATAAGGTTAAATAATTAAGTATGGAAATCAGGTATTGGGGCGTGAGGGGTAGCATCCCCGTTCCGAGCACAAAAGATTTCAGCACTAAAAAGTACGGCGGAAACACGATCTGCATCGAAGTCCGCAGCACTACAGGTGAAGTAATAATTCTCGACAGCGGCACCGGCATAAGAGCGCTGGGCAGAGAGATGGTGCAGCAGGGTTTCGGAGGGCTCCAGAAATGCAGGGCGACGATATTTTTTTCCCACGGACATTGGGATCATATACAGGGATTTCCGTTCTTCAGTCCCGGTTTTTATAAAACGAACACCTTCGATATCTACGGGTTCAGGGGTGTCGGCGGAAGCTTGGAAGAATATTTAGAAGCGCAGCAAACATCACCCAATTTTCCTGTTCAGCTGGGGGAAATGGGCGCTCACCTTGCATTTCACGACCTGCAGCATGGAAATGTTATAAAAGCCGCCGGATTGAAGGTGACACCCTGCTCTTTGAACCATCCGGGCGGATCTTTTGGTTTTGCAATCGAAGAAAAAGGCGCAAAATTCGTTTACGCCACCGATACGGAACATTATCCTGATAAAATGGACGAAAACCTGCTTGATCTTTCCAGAAAGGCGAACATTCTTGTGTACGATTCGATGTTCACACCGGAAGAATACGAGGGGATTAATGAGCCTTCGCACGTTGGATGGGGACATTCGACATTCGTTGCCGGAATAGACCTTGCGATAGCCGCTGACGTGGAAGAGCTTGTGCTCTTCCACCACGATCCGGATAAAAACGATTACCGGCTCGATCTGCTTTTCCGCCGAGCTGTGAATTACCTAAACCGCAGAAAATCCGAGAACCATAAAGCCAGGAAGATGCACATAAGAATGGCGGTCGAGGGTTTGAGTCAGATCATCTGATAAACAGCGCGCCACTTCGATCCCGCCGTCGCGATTTCCATATATCCTGAATGCTGATATTACAAAAGCTGGAACGGTAATTAACGAATAACCCTGGAAAGACACTTATGAATAATTGTATTTTCGCCACTGCAGGGCACATAGATCACGGCAAAACCGCTCTTGTCAAAATGCTGACCGGCATGGACACGGACCGGTTCGAAGAAGAAAAGAGGCGGGGAATCACCATAGACCTCGGCTATGCATATCTGACAGATAACAAAACTACCACGCATTTTATAGACGTTCCCGGGCATGAAAAGTTTATCAGGAATATGCTTGCAGGTGCCGGAACAGTTAATGCCGTTCTTATGATTATAGCCGCTGATGAATCAATCAAACCCCAAACGAGAGAACATTATGAAATCTGCCGGCTCCTCGGCATAAAGTATGGTGTAATCGCGGTCACGAAAAAAGACCTCGTAGACGGAACCATGCTTGAGGCCACGATGGAAGAGATCAGGGCTTTTACGGACGGCGGATTTCTTGGAAACGCTAAAATACTCCCTGTAAGCAGCAGGAGCGGCGAAGGGATAGATGAATTGCGCCGGGAGATTTTGCGTCTTGCTGCAGAGTTTCGCGAACCGGCATCGGGGGATATTTTCCGGCTTCCTGTGGACAGGTCTTTCACGGTACAGGGATTTGGAACCGTCGTCACAGGCTCATTGATTCAAGGCCGGATCCATCTTGGCGATTCAGTGGAAGCCTTTCCATCGAGAAAAAAATTTTCTATCCGCGGAATTCAGGTTTTCAATAATTCGGTGGATTTGGCTGATCAGGGCCAAAGAACAGCCTTAAATTTGCATAAGGCATCCAAAGCCGACCTGGAACGCGGGGATATACTGACAAATACAGATTATTTTTTCGATAGCAAGGAGATCGAAGCGAAAATAGAGCTGCTGGATGATTATGAGAAGATGGTAGGGCGGAATAGAAATGTTAAGTTCTATCACTTGTCTCAGGAAAGGAATGCAAGGGTGCTTGTCCTCGACCCCGTAAAACCGAAAAAGGGCGCCAACTGTTCTTGCCGGATCATCTTCGATGAGCCTGTTTTCACCTTGCCTGGAGACAGATTCATAATACGAAGACTTTCTCCGGTTGAAACAATCGGCGGAGGGTTGGTTGTGTTCAATAAATCCGGAAAAAGAACCGCTAAGGCGATCGCCGCTCAGGCGGAAAAATTGGAACACGACCGGAAGGAAGCAGTTTACAGCCTTATCAAAGAAAATGGAGCCCGCTGTATTTCATTGAAAGACCTGCGTTCATCATCAGGGATAAATACGGCTGATTTGAACTCTATAACGGCAGAGTTACGGACCGATGGTAGAATCATCCAGATTGCCCCTTCGTTTCTTTACGCAGACACTTCAACGGCAGATGAATTGCGAGAAAAATGCATATTGATAATCAGACAATTTCACAAGGCAAATCCACGGAAACCCGGTCTGTCAGCAAATGAAATCATAGAGATGATCGGTGACAGGCCAGAACCGCAGCTTGTGGATTATATACTGAGCTCTGTTGTAGCGGAAAAAAGGCTCATTCCCGATAACCAGTATTACGCTCTCCCGGACTTTAAGCATGATTTTGAAGCGAGGAAATCGGACTTGGAGGCTCGCTTAGAGCAAATCATTAAATCCGCCGGGCTTACTCCACCTTCGATTCAAGAAATATCCGAACAGGTTTCCCTTCCGGAAGGGATGATCAGACAGGCGGCAAGAAACATGACGGAAAACAGCGACCTTGTGCGGGTTACCCGGGTTATTTTCGTCCATACGGAAAATTTGAGAACCGCAGTAATGAATCTAAAGACTGAATTGGGTAATAAAAATGAAATAAGTCTTCAGGATTTCAAAAATCTCCTCGGAATCTCCAGAAAATATCTTATTCCGATATTGGAACATCTCGATAAGAGCGGAATAACGAACAGGCTTGCCAACGGCAACAGGATTTTCAAATAGAGAGGTTCTAAACTTACGATTGCTTGCTCATTTGTTTGTTTTTATAGTAAAATAGCGGCAGGAGGAAGATGGTCATGTCTCTTAAAAGCATCCTTTTAGCCCTTGTATGTCTTGTATCGCTGTTTACGTATAGACTAACCGCAGACCACATTGAGGAAAACGTTACTTTTAAATCCGGTAGCGCCCAGGATTGTCTTTTGGAAGGTGTTCTATGCTATAACAGCGACGGGATTGAAGCGCCGGCTATCATAATCTGCCATCCCCATCCGGGAGGGGGTGGAGATATGAACATCCCGATTATCCTCGAACTTGCAAAAAGATTAAATAAGGATTTTACAATTTTAAGATTCAATTTCAGAGGCACCGGCAAATCGCAATGCGATTTTGAAGAAGGCATAAAGGGAGACGAGGACATAAAGGGAGCGATCACGTTTCTTGAGAATAACTCGACGATCAAACCAAAGAGGATCTTTTTATGGGGCTATTCCTACGGCTCCGGAGCAGCTTTCAACAGCACACTTCAGGATGCAAGAGTAGCCGGCTCGGTCCTCGTGGGATTCCCGACAAGATATATGCAGGGATTTAGTAATTTTGAGGGGATAAACAACAAAAAAGCCCCCATTCATATAATAGTAGGATCAGAAGATAAAATATCGATCGGAATAAAGGAAGCGGTTACCCAGTTCGTGACCAAGACTTACAGACAAATCAAGCTCACGATAATACCGAAAGCCGACCATTCCTTTAATACTTATTGGGGGGGGATATTCGATTATTCCGGAGATTTTTACAATGAAATTCTTAGGGATGAAGGCAAAAACAAGGAAGATTAGGAACCTTTTAGGATCTTGCTGAATTGAAAAAAATAGTCCTGATAGCATTATTAATTGCATCGGCATTTCTTTATTTTACGGACATCCTATATCCGACCGAATATCTTCATCAGACTTTCGACCTGACCGAAGGGCTGCCGCAAAGCCAGGTCAACTGCATCACGCAGGATCAAAAAGGGTACCTTTGGATCGGTACTCAGTACGGCCTTGCGAGATTTAATGGATATGAATTCCGCAATTTCTATTCCCAGGACGGTCTGAGTTCACCGCTTGTTTCAAGCTTGAAGGTTGACAGCAAAGGCAATATTTGGATCGGAACAAGTCGCGGCTTTTGCCAATATGACGGGAATAAATTCATCAACTATGAATTAGCAGGCGCTAAATTCACTGATGTTCAGGATATCTACATCAACTCCAGGGATGAAGTGTATTTTGTATATAGCGGCGGCTGGGGAGAGATAAAGGATGGCAAAGCCACCGCAAAATTGAATCGCAGGTTTTCAGGTTCCGGTCAGCTTGGATTTATAACCGGTGATGATGAAAATACATTTTATCTTGCATCCAGTGGAAATGTTGTCCTTATCGTTTCCAACGGTAATACAGATCAGCTGGAGATCGGTGATTCCTCGCTGCATATAACCGAGTTGGAATGGGACAAATTCAACAAGCGGTTGTGGATCGGAACTGATCATGGTTTGTACTATTATAAAGCGGGAAAGCTGTCTTCAATAAAGGACCCGTTGTTCAACACTCAACATAACATCACCGCTCTCTTTATCCCTGATAACAAACGGATCATAATTGGGATATACGGTGTAGGTATCTATTCTCTCGAAAACGATAAATTACGGCCTTTCTTCACAGGACGAGGTTTATTGATCAGCTGCCTATATCTGGATTCAACTTCTAACATATGGTTGGGCTATGACGGCAGAGGTTTGGGAAGGCTCAGCCTCTCTCCGTTCGATAACATCCAGACTGCTTCGGGGATACTCAAGGGTTTCGTTATGTCTCTGATCCAGGGTAAAAATGGAGATATTTGGGTTGCTACAATCGGCAATGGACTGTATAAATTCAAAGATAAGGATGACCGAGCGCCGCTAAATTTCCATTTCGGTAATAACACAGCTTCAAATTCAATCAGAAGTATTATAGAGGCTGATGATGGTTCATTATGGCTCGGAACCATGAGCGGTGTAATAAACTGGAATGGCAAAAAACAAAGGCTCTTTACCACCGCGGACGGCATTACTCACCAGGTGATCCGGGATATTTATAAAGATAGTAGAAACGTCTTATGGATTTCAACTGACAACGGAATAACAATCTACGTTAACGGTCAATTCAAACCCTTCGAGCATAACAACCAGCTATCCCATCCAATGGTTAGGCAGATAATCCAGAATAAAAAAGGAGATTATTGGATCGCCACGCTGGGCGATCTTTACCGATATAACGGGAAGCAGCTTGAACCGTTTGCAAGCGATGGAGCGCTTGCGGGGATTGCGAGCGAGACGATCATGTTCGATTCCAGCGAAAACCTTTGGATTGGCGGAATTGATTCCCTGACTGTGGTCTGGAGAGATGGAACATTCAAACGGTTTGGAGTGGAGGATGGTTTCGAAAGCGGAACGGTTTATTTTTTAATAGAAGGCGACGATGGGACGATTTGGGTTGGGACGGGAGATGGCATCCAATACTACCGGGATGGAAGATTTTTATTATATAATCAGCAAAACGGGCTTGTCGGCAATGAATGCAATGCGAGAGCCTGCCTGAAAGACAATAAGGGAAATCTATGGTTCGGGTTGCTTGAGGGAATATCAATTTATTATGATGGCAAGAACTTTGATTCCAAGAATGCCCAGCCCGTATATTTTGACGATTTCTTAATTGACGGCGAAAAAGCGGATTTGAAGAAATTGATTGAAATTCCTCACACTGCCAGGAATTTTGTATTTCATTATCACAGCATTAATCTGAATCCAGCTGTAAGAATAAAATACAGGGTCAGGCTGCACCCTGCTGAAATAGAATGGTCTCAACCGTCTGATGAAAGGACAAAATCGTATTCATATCTGGGAGTGGGAAAATATTCCTTCCAGGTAAGCACATTCCAGGATAGCGGCTATCCTAGAAAAAACATCGCCGAGATAAGGTTTACTATTGTTCCCCCGATATGGAAACAATTGTGGTTTATTATTCTTGTGTCTTTTTTAATCGCCGCCTTGATTGCAATAATTATTTCTTTGCGCATCCATCGGCTTCAACATGAAAAAGAACAGCTCCGCGAGGCAATAAAGGAGCGGACGCAGGAGCTGCAGGAAAAAAACCGCGAGCTCGAGAGCTTCGCTTATACGGTTTCCCATGATCTCAAGGACCCGGTCGGAGTAATCGTCGGCTATACCCATGTCCTTGAGGATTTTTTGAAAAAACAAAATGTACAGGGTGCAAACCAATTCATCGAGGGAATCAAGCGCAACTCGGATCGTATCATCCGCTTCATAGACGATATGCTTCAGCTCTCTCGTTCCGGTAAAGTAATTGAAAAACTAGCTCCAACCGATTCCAAAATCATAGTCTCGCAGATTGCAAACGATCTCATGCAGAAAAAGAAATTGAAGAGCAATTATCTTGTAATGAAGGATCTTCCGGTCGTGATGGCGGATGCCGACCGGCTTTATATGATTTTTTATAACCTAATCAATAATGCATATAAATACCGCGATAAAAAACGGTCTTTGAAAATCAGCGTTTCCTGCGTTCAGAATGGGGACATGTATCAATTCGCGGTGAAAGATAATGGCATCGGCATTAAGGAAGAGGACCATAAAAAAATATTTCAACCAGGCGTTCGTTTGAAAGTGGTTGATACTAGCGGCACCGGTTTCGGCCTGAGAATTGTTAAGAAAATCGTAGAAGCGCATGGCGGAAAAATTTGGATCGAATCCGAATTGGGTTCAGGGTCCACATTCTATTTCACTCTCAAAGCCGTCCCTATTGAAGAAGACGGAAAATAAAATTTGTGATCTCGAATTCTGATTTCCAGATATCTTCGAATACGAAAATATTTTCCCGTCAAAAAATTGTCTAAGCCGTTGCTATCGCCCTAATATGTTTGTGAATATACTGAATCGCCAAGTTTCGATCAATACCAGAACCTGAGGCATGTCCTGCATTCACAGCACGGCTCATCTTTGCCGATAATACAAACCGCCTTGCCCTCCGGATTTGTCTTGCAGTCATTATAAGGCGCAATGTATAACTGTTTGGATTGCAATTTAGCGCCATAATCCGGTATTTTTGACGGAAGGAGACCTGAAGACTGCTGCTTTGCATTTTGATATGGAGCTGCGACAAATCGAGGTAATGTTTTCATGAAAGCCCGCCGTATTAATTAAGGCTCATTTATTATAGAGTTGAATCTCATCAACCACGCCCACGCAGGCGGCTTCAACAGGAGCCAGCTGGATTCCAATCGCCTTGCTCGCAGCTTTTCCTTCAAGCACTACGAGCACCCTGTCGCCTATCCCTGCATCCACGGAATCCACCGCGACGAGCGGCTCGCCAAGAAATTTGAAATCAAGATCAAGCGGTTGGACTATTAAAAGCTTGCCCGCTTGCAGTTTCTGATGTTTTACGGTGGATGTGATATCCCCAATGACTTCCCCTATTATCATTTTTATCCTGTTTCGCTATGCAATTATGAAAATTCAAATGTTGGCCGTCAATTTCCGGCTTTTTCAGGGAGATTGATGTCGTCCACTATACCGACAATTGTGCAGTCGGAGGGTGTGTGGTCCGGAAGAAACGGCCAAGCGGCTTCCTTGGCGGTAACATATAAAACAGTCTCTTTCCAGCCCGCACCGGCGGAATCGAGAGCCACCACCGGTTTACCGGCATCATTCCCTTCCGGAGAAACCGGCTGAACGAGAAGTATCTTCTTCCCTTCGTATAGAGGGTCTTTCCGGGTGGAAACAACCCTTCCGATCACCCGTCCGATTTTCATCTCTCCAATGCCTTCAATCCAGCGTGTAATTGTCCACGATGCCGATGATTGATGCGTCTACAGGACGGTCTTCCATTCCCTGCGCCATCCTCGCGGAGCTTCCCTGCACGACGATCACCTGCTCCCCGGCCCCTGATTGAACCGTGTCCACAGCGACGATATATTCTTTCGTATCCGAGCCGTCCAAGTCAATCGGGCGGACGAGAAGGAGTTTCATTCCCTCAAGTTTCGGGTCCTTGCGCGTGGCTATGACATTACCGATTATTCTGCCGATACGCATTCTTAGGCTGTTGTTTTTCCGATTGGAAGGACTTCTTCAAGGTTCTTGTGCGGTCTGGGGATCACATGCACGCTCACCAGCTCGCCAACTTTTCTCGCCGCAGCCGCCCCCGCTTCGGTGGCGGATTTGACGGCTGCCACGTCTCCGCGGACTATCGCCGTCACGAGGCCGGAACCGACCTTTTCATATCCGACAAGGGTCACTTTCGCGGCTTTAACCATTGCGTCCGCCGCTTCAACCATTCCGACGAAACCCCTTGTCTCGATCAATCCCAAGGCTTCCCCTGTTATAGTCATAACCTTTCACTCCTCCTTGTTATCAAATTCCTTTAAGACTTTATAGATCAAGTTTACCAATTCGTCCCTGGAAATCAAAAATTTATCGCTCTTTTTATCGGCTCCGCTTTCTGAAGTTGGAGAAATTGAGTATTCCTTTGCCGTGCCCAATGAAGAAAGTTTGTTGATCTCCTCTTCGCTCAGGATGGATTGTCTGCCGAGTATCCTTGTGACGAGCGTAATCTGGGCAAAATGTTCGAGCGTCTCCATCCGATAGTAGGCTTGCCAGAGATCTGCTCCCACGGTGACGGCTCCGTGGTTTTGAAGCAACAGGCCGTTATGATTTTTGATGCCCTCGCCGGCAATCTTCGCAAGCTCATCCGTCCCGGTTGTGCCGTATGGAGTCAATATGACACTGCCGAGGGTGAGGATGACCTCGGGCAGGATGGATTTGTCCAGCTGCATCCCCGCCGCGGCGAAACCGGTGGCAATGGGTGGATGGGCATGGACGATCGCCCTTATATCGCTTCGGCGTTTGTAAATTTCAAGATGCATGGGGATTTCAGATGATGGCTTTTTTCCCTTTTCCAATGCATTGCCATCGAGGTCGAGCAAGACGATGTCGTCCTCGTTCATAAAGCCCTTGCTCACTCCCGTCGTCGTAGCAAGTATCCTTTCTTCGTCAATCTTAACGGATATGTTGCCGTCGTTCGCGGCAACCATCGAGCGGGACCAGAGCCTTACCCCCGTTTCGATAATGTCTTTTTTGCTTTGATTCATATCCAACATTATTATGTCTTTAAAAAATGATCCGGTTCAGATCCAGGTCCCCGCAGTTTCTATGCATCCTTGTAATCTTTCAGGCACTCTTTCGAACAAAAATAGAGCCGCTTTCCCCGGATGTTTTTCTCTATCGCAATGGAAACCGGGAAATATGTCGAGCAATGCGCGCATTTGACCATCTTCCCCTTGTCAACCATTCTCTCACCACCGTCCATTGTCTGATTGAAATGCTTCTCTAATTTTTTTCTTAGTGAATATATCCAACTTTTAAAGAGTAAGTAAATCAGGAACAGAATGAGAAGGATGACCAGGAATTTTTGCATATTTCACTTTCGTTCAGCCACGTCCAGCGCCGCTTTCAAACGGATGGCGTTTTCGTAGAACGGATCGATCTTCATCGCCTTGTAAAGGGCGTTTCTCGCTGTTGTTATGTCTTTAAGGTCGTAGTAACTGGTCACGGCGATATTATACCAAGCCACCATATGCTGCGTGTCCTTTTCAACGACCTTGTTGAAATATTCGATCGCCTTCTTCGGCTCCTTCATCCTCCTGTAGCACACCCCGAGATCCGAAAGAACGTTCGGGTTGTCAGGTTGTTTTCCCAGCGCTAAAACATACTGTTCAGCTGCTTCCCTGTCCCTGCCGAGGTCGAACAGCATATTTGCGAGGTCAATCCTCGCCTGGATATTGCCGGGGTTGTTTGCAAGTTCTTCTCTCTTTTGCCCGACAAATTTTTCAAGTTCATTTTCAACTGTTGATTCGAAACCCGGTTTAACGGTTTCTTTCGCGGCTTTACCCTGCAGGATGATCACCGCCAGAAGGTAACCGATTATTATGCCTATCCCGATGCCGGTAAACAGAATGACGAATCCTTTTCTGTCCATTGTCCGATGTGACCTCTCTTCACCGGATTCTATTAGACGCTCCGTCTATGTCAAGCTTAATAAAATCCTTGAATTTACACTAAAAACTTCATATAATACTTTAAGAAATGCTGTTTACTTGTGATTAAATAGGTTGATTGGGCAATGACAAAAAAAGAATTGGCCGATGTTGTCTATAACGTTCACGGAGGCCTTTCGAGGAAAGAAGCAGCAGCGGTTGTTGATGAATTGATCTCGGTCATCAAGGATTCCCTGGTTGCTGGTGAAAGAGTCCAGATATCCTGTTTTGGAGTGTTCGAAGTTCAAAAGAAAAACAAACGGAAAGGCATCAATCCCCTTACCAAAGACAAGATCGAAATTCCATCCCACAATGCGATCGTATTCAGACCTTCGAGTTACCTGAAGGATTTTATAAATAAAACTTGATTGAAATTCCAGGATTATGATAAAGATTCCGGAGCGTCTTTATTACAAGATTGGGGAGGTTGCCCAATATACGCAGACCGAGCCGTATGTCCTGCGCTACTGGGAAACGGAATTCCCTATTCTGAGGCCGATAAAAAACAAGTCCGGCCAGCGGCTCTATAGAAAGAAAGACCTGGAAACAATTCTCCGTATAAAAGAACTGCTGTATCACGATGGATACACGATCGCAGGCGCGCAGAAAAAGCTCTCGGACGAACACGCCGGCCCCCGGGAAAAGAGCGACAAAGACACAAGCTTGAAAAACCGCCTTGATGACGTTCAGTCCCAGCTCAAGAACCTTTTGACAATATTGGAATCGGATGATATATAAGCCTCTCCGGTCGGGACGTAGCGCAGCCTGGTAGCGCACTAGCATGGGGGGCTAGGGGTCGGAGGTTCAAATCCTCTCGTCCCGACCATTTAATATTCCTTAATGCGGCTCAATTGATCAAGATACTTGTTACCAACGATGACGGGATAGATTCTGTGGGCATCCACGCCCTTGCAGATGCGATGCGAAAGATAGGCGATGTTTTCGTAATCGCCCCTGCTGAAGAAATGAGCGCTATAAGCCACGCTCTCACCCTCAATGCGCCCTTAAGCTATAAAAAAATGGACGACCGTCAATATAAAATCTTCGGAACCCCTTCGGACTGTGTATATCTGGGCATCGTGAACATTATGAAAGACCGCCCCGATCTCGTCGTCAGCGGCATCAACAGCGGCTGCAATATGGCGGACGACATCACTTATTCAGGAACCGTCGCCGCCGCAATCGAGGGGACGATACTCGGCGTCCCGTCCATTTCATTCTCGTTGTTCGGCAATCCGCCGACGCATTTCAACGAAGCAGCTCCCTGGTGCGGTGAGATTGCAAAATCCGTTATGGAAAGCAGGCTGCCCAGGCCGACGCTTTTAAATGTCAATCTCCCGGACGGCGACATCAAAGGTTACAGGATCACAAGGCTCGGCGCGCGCCGCTACAGCCAGAATGTGGATGAAATCCGCGACCCCCGCGGTAAATCATATTACTGGATCGGCGGTGAAAGGGCGGAATGGGATCATATCGAAGGATCGGATTACGCCGCCGTCAAAGAGGGTTATGTGTCCATTACACCTCTCCATCTCGACCTGACCGATTATAAATTTCTAAAAGAAATCGAGAAATGGATTTTTAAAAATCCAACCGCTTAGTTCACCAAAATCGGATGATTCTCAAAGCAAATGTCTATGCATATACCCAGCGTATTTATGCGAGCTGCCGGATAACGAAAGCGAATATGGAAAGCGGGAACACCATAAGGTGGTTCGATCCTGTTTGAAGAGCGGAGAAAGAAAACTGCCGCGGATAAGAGTAGGAATAGAAGGCGGGATTCGGTTTGTTCGGATAAAAAAACAAGGGGTTAAAGGATTCCTAATGATTGGATTTGAAAAGGTAAATATCGACTGTGATCTTCTTTCCACAGAATAATCAGAAATGCTAAGAAAAAAGAAACGGTCTGGTCACTGTTGGAATAACCCCATTTTTATCGCAATTATTAAGAAATAACAGGGGCGGTTTCATTTTTTTTACTTTTCGCTTTTCTCCGTTTTGCGTGTAAATATCCAATACCTATAAAAAGGATCACCAAACCCTGAATGATTAACACCATCTGATGTGGAACGCCTGCATTGAGTTGTAAAGTACGATCAGCAGCCCTTAAAGCGCCAAAAAGAATTGCGGTGATGATTATTCCCAGCGGATTATTATTGGCGAGAAGCGCGACCGCGATTCCATCGAAACCATATCCTGGTGAAAACTGTCCATAGAAAGTGTAGTGAAGTCCGGTGACCTCTATAGCCCCTCCGAAACCGGATAGGGCACCTCCGAGCATCATCGTCGTAATTATTATCTTTTTTACGTTAAAACCTGCCGCTGCGGCTGCGTCTTTTCCCGTTCCGACTGCTCTCAGTTTAAATCCTCCCGTTGTTTTTCGGAGGAAAATCCATAACAGGCACGCCGTAATGACTGCCAGCGACAATCCCCAGGATAAAATCAACGCTCCGCTTCCGGCAAGGACGGGCAGCCGTGAAGATTCCGGCAAAGGAACTGTTTTAATCAGCGCCGGATCGCCGCGCAAAGGGCCTTTGACAAGCGCAGAAGTCAGGTGAATAGCGATGTAATTCATCAATATTGTCGTAAGAACTTCGTGAATGTTCTTTTTGGCTTTTAAAATGCCGGGCAAGAGACCCCATAGTCCTCCAACCGCTGCTGATACTAAGAGAATAAAAGGAAGTTTGATGACGCCTGGGATATCAGGCAGCAGGCAGCCGATCCATGCTGCCGTTATCGCGCCGGCATATAGCTGTCCCTCGGAACCGATATTAAAGAGACCGCCCTTAAACGCGATGCCTATGCTCAGACCGGTGAATATAAGAGGGACCGACTTTTGGAGAGTCAGAATGAGGTTTTCCCGTGATCCGAAGGAACCTTCGGCAAGCGCTATAAACGCTTTGAGAGGGCTGCCGCCGGAAAGCCAGATGAATATCCCGCTTATTAATAAAGACAAGGAAAACGCCGCAGCGGCGTTAACTATTGATACCGAGGAGAACCGGACTCTCTCTTTAAACGGCATATTGATTCAATTTAATAGTCAGATGATATAAGCCTTGATCAATCCTTCTGCTTCTTCGAAGGTTCCGTTTTCTTCTCAGCTCCCTTTTGATCCATATCGCACTGCCCTTGTAGAATCGCCCCGTCATCAATTACAAGGCTTGGCGTTTTGACGGTCCCATACACCCTGCCCTTAGAATGAACCTCGATTTTTTCCTTCGCGATGATTTTTCCCTCGACATATCCATTTATTGATATCGCCCCAACTTCGAGCATCTCCGCTTTTATATGCGCTGATTCGCCGACTATCAACATGCTGTCGGATTTGATCGTGCCCTCGTATTTGCCGTCTATCCTCATCGTGCCCGTGAATTTCATCTGTCCGGTAAATTCCGTTCCATCATCCAGAAAACCCGTAAGTTCGCTTGTCTCGATAATAGTTTCTCTGCCCTTTTCATCTCTGTCCTTTGACATATATCCTCCATTATTTTTCACGAACCGTTAATAGCATATCGAAAAGTCTTTCCAATTCATCTTCTGATGAAAAGCTGATTGCAATCTTCCCGGCGCCGGATTTCACCTTTGCAATTTCCACCTTCGTGCTCAAGCGGTTGCAAAGCCTTCTCTCAGCGTCCTTTATAAACGGATCAGGATTCTCATCCGTGTTTCTCTTAGGCGGTTTGGGGTCAGCAGAATATTCCTTAAATTTTTTTGCCAATGCCTCGGCTTCCCTGACCGAGATACCGTTTTCGGCAATCTTTTGGAAGAGCTCCCGCATTTCATGGTGACTGCCTTCCAGCATCAACAGCGCTCTCGCATGGCCGCTCGATATCCGGTCTTCAATGAGAGCAAGAAGCGCGTATTCAGGCAACCTTAAAATCCTGATGGCGTTTGTAATCGTGGACCTGTCTTTGCCCATCACCGAGGCAAGCTCTTCCTGCGTAATCCCCTTCTGTTTGAGCAGCGTTTCATATGCCCTCGCTTCTTCCACCGGGTTAAGGTCTTCCCTCTGGATATTCTCGATCAAGGCAAGAAGCAGCATATCGTCAGCGGCGACATCCTTTATAACTGCGGGAATAGCCGCAAGACCGGCTATCTCGCTTGCCCGCAGCCTTCTCTCCCCCGCGATCAACTGATACCGCTCGCCGGTCTTTTTCACAATTATCGGCTGGATTATTCCTTTTTCTCTAATGGATTGCGCAAGTTCCCGCAGGGATTCGGAATCCATCGTGTTCCTGGGTTGTTCAGGATTCGGATCGACGAGGCTGATCGGGATCATCTCGCCAAGCGATGATTTGTGTTCGACGGGCTGCAGGGAAACCATCGGAAGGATCGCGTCAAGCCCTCTGCCTAAGACCTTTCTTGTCATTCTCCAGTATCTCCGAAGCCAGCTTCAAATATGCGTCGGCGCCCTTGGATCGGATATCATATAAAATAATGGGTTTTCCGAAACTTGGAGCCTCGCTCAACCGGACATTGCGTGGCACGATCGTCTTGAACACCTTGTTGCCGAAAAATTTGTGTATCTCATCCACGACCTGCGCAGAGAGGTTGGTCCTCTCATCGAACATCGTCAACAGCACTCCCTCGATGTCCAGGTCCCGGTTGACGGTTTGTTTTATCCTGTCTACGGTTCCAAGAAAATCGCTTACCCCTTCCAGCGCAAAATATTCACACTGAATGGGAATGATGACCGAATCCGAAGCGGTGAGGGCGTTTACCGTGAGAAGTCCAAGAGATGGCGGGCAATCGAGGAGGATGAAATCGAACCTGTCCCGGATGCCGCTCAAAGCCTCCTTGAGCTTGAATTCCCGCCCAATCTCGCCGAACAGCTCGTATTCAGCCCCAATGAGAGACCTGTCTGAAGGGATCATCCATAGATGATCCAGCTCGGTGGTGATGACCGTCTCTTCGGCTCTTAGATTGCCGATCAGCACCTGATAAATGGATTTATCAGCGTAGATTTTTTCCTTGCCGAGTCCGCTCGTGCTGTTCGACTGGGGATCGAAATCTATCAGGAGCACTTTCTGGTCGGCAGCGGCAAGGCTTGCCGCAAGATTAATGCTTGTCGTTGTCTTCCCGACCCCGCCCTTTTGATTTGCGATAGCCGTGACTTTGCTCATTTGGCCCTTTACAAATAATAATAGAATTAAAATGCTAACACAGCATTATAGTTCTTACAATGTTACATTTGTGGAGAGGATAATTCCCTGTGAAATGATTATTCCGAACAGCGGAAAAAACATAGTTACCCGATTGCATAAAACGGTTTATTGCCGCTGAAGAATTGATAAGTTAGATGAAAGACATATAAAATAAATGGCGGGGCCGACGAGACTTGAACTCGCGACCTCCGGCGTGACAGGCCGGCGTTCTAACCAAACTGAACTACGACCCCGCTTATCAATGCGTAATTCTATTTCAATTATTATGGTGGGCGCAACAGGGATCGAACCTGTGGCCTCCGGTTTGTAAGACCGGCGCTCTCCCAGCTGAGCTATGCGCCCTTCAAAGAACGTGAAGAAAACGAATTTGTATTTTATGCATTTCCCCAATTTTGTCAACAGGATTCATCGCCGTCATTTAAAAAATTTTACTTATCATTACTTTAAAACCGCATATTGCATTTTGCCGGAAAGCGGCAAATATTATGATCTGCGGCGCTTCCAGGCGATTTCGAGAAAACTAACTTCTGGGAAAACTTAGGTTTGACTTGAAGCGCGGAGTCAATATAATGCGTCATAAAGGCAGGAGGAGTCGAAGATGAAAAAAACGTTGTTAACAATCGCAGGTGTCATCGTATTGATCGTAGCCCTGGTTGTCATCCAGGATCTGGCGCTGGATAGCCAGGAGGCATCGAGCATAATCTCATCATCCGGAAACGGCGGAGAAAAAACGGGGAGCAATAAACCCGCTGATAAAAACAATCAAACAGAGGTGGAAGGAATGGAACCGTTAAAATCTTTTACAGGATCCGAATATGTGGATCCGGCAAACAAAATCGCAATAATGGAAACCAGCATGGGCATTATCAAGCTGAAATTCTTCCCTGAAGTCGCGCCTACTCACGTTCAAAGTTTTATCCATCTTGCCAATAAAGGCTTTTTTAACGGATTGACCTTTCACCGCATAATTGACGGGTTCGTTATCCAGGGCGGCTGCCCGAAGGGCGACGGAACGGGCGGACCTGGTTACCGCATCAAAGCGGAATTCAACAACATCAAACACCAGCTCGGTGTCCTTTCCATGGCCCGTTCGCAGGAACCGGACAGCGGTGGCAGCCAGTTCTTTATATGCCTCGGCGATCTGTCCAAGCTTGACGGAAAATACACGGTCTTCGGAACGGCCATTGAAGGCATTGACGTCGTCAAAACCATCGGAAAGGTGGCGACCGACGCGGGTGATAAACCCTTGAAACCGGTTATAATCAAATCAGTAAAAATCATCGAAGTTAAAAAATAATCATTCTCCGACATAGGAGATAGTTATGACGTTGAAAGAAAAAATAGCGAAAGAGCTCATTGATAGAAACGTCGCGATAGACCTGGTCGGCGGCAGTTCCGCAAAAGGCAAGATAGTGGGCGTGGATCAGGATTTCGTCATTGTCAAAACATCGGGAACAGGGGAGGTTTACGTAGCTATCGCGCATATCACCAAGATATGGGAAACACTGTAGAGCTCGGCTGACGTTTCTTCAGTAGGGCGCTCCGGCGGGAGTCGCTTAATTTGATTGTGCCTTTGCTACAAAAGTACGCGCGGGTTATCGGTATTTTGCCGGAATTAATCATCGGAAGTATATAATGACGAGATTAGCCAATCCATATTTAGGCAAATTTCTCGATTGCTTGACTGCCCTTTTATTCCTGTTGATGTTGAGTCCGATAGTATTAAACGGGGAAGATTATACTCCTGACCCGTCTTTAGAAGAAAAAGTCAGGAGGGCGGTTGTGAGGGTGGTCAGGTTTGGAGCTGACGGAAAGCCTTCCGGCACTGGAACCGGATTTTTTGTCACATCCACCAAAATCATCACAAACCGTCATGTAATAAAAGATGGGACCGGGGCGGCGATCATCTCTGTGGACGGAGAACAATTTCCCGTCCAGGGCGTCGCCGCTTATGATCAATATCTCGATATCGTGCTTCTCGAAGCGGATGTCCCTTTTAATAAATTCCATTACCTCTCCACAAGTTCTTTCCTCCCTCATAGAGGGGACAGGGTTATAATCATCGGAAACCCATGGGGGCGGGGACCGAAGACAGCCGCAGGCAAAGTTATCGGGATAGCGGACTGGAAATTTGTCGGCAAGGTTATCGAATATGACGCTCCGACATTTCCCGGCAACAGCGGAAGCCCCGTGTTCACGCCGGATGGCTACGTAATAGGCATCGCAACATGGGGAAGATTGGGCGAGAAAACACCTCACGGCTGGGCAATTCCTTATGAGCGGGTGCTGAGCCTTCCTCGCGGGACGATAGAAGCAGTGGGCGAATGGAATAAAAAGATGAAGAATATTGATGAATCCAGGCAATACTTCGAGAGCGGGAAGCAATTATTGGATTCCAAAAACTATTCCCCCGCCATCGCCGCCTTTAAAAAAGCCGTGGGGCTCTATCCGGAATTTGCGGAGGCCTGGGCGCTCATGGGTGTATGCAAGTACAAACTGGGTTTTTTTGATGAAGCGGTGGAGGATTATAATAAAGCGCTTCGTTTTCGGCGCGATTTCACCGAGGTTAATTTCAACCTTGCGGTGGCGCTGGAAGGGATGAGCAGGTTTGAAGAAGCGATCGAGGCATATGGAAAAGTTCTTGCAAGCAATGACTCCAATGTCGAGGCGCACTACAGGCTTGGCTGTCTGTATGTTGAAATGGGAAATAAAAAAGCCGCGCAAGAACAACATGGAAAGCTGCTCGATCTCGATCCCTTGAAGGCGCGGACTCTACGCGACTATATCGAGAAAAAATTCTCGAAACCCTCCAACCGATAAGCTCTGTCGGATAGCCTCGGCTTATTCGGAACATTCGCTTCTCTTGTCAATTGCAGTCCGTATTGTTTGCAGTAATCCGGTCATTCAATTATACTTCAATCGGTTGTTGATATGTTTGTTATCTATTCTTTCATATATTTTCTGATTTTTGCTCTGGCGCTCCCATTCTATGTTTTATTCAGAAGACTCAAGGGTAAGCCGCCGATAAGATTGCTCTCACGGCTTGGCTTTAAGCTGCCGCGAATCAAGGCTGCTTCCGGCAAGTCGATCTGGATTCATGCGGTTTCCGTGGGCGAGGTCATGGCAGCCCGTCCGCTCATTTTACAGATAAAAAAAGACTATCCCGACTTTCCAGTGATAATGAGCGTGACAACGGAAACGGGTTGGAATACCGCAGGGGCAATATATAAAGACGACATTCAGTTGGTGCATTTTCCGCTCGATTTCGGCTTTTCCATCAGAAGATACATCAGGGCTATAAAACCGGGATTAGTCGTCATAATGGAGACGGAGCTCTGGCCCCGCTTTTGCTTCGAAATTAAAAAGCGCGCAATCCCGTTGATGCTGGTTAACGGAAGGCTTTCGGAGACATCGTTCCCCAAATACCGGCGGATGAAATTCCTCATCGGGCCTGTTCTTCGTTGCTTCTCCGTCCTGATCGTCCAGACTGCATTTTACAGGGACAGGTTTATACGATTAGGCGCCGATCCCGCAGGGATCAGAATTGCCAGTTCGCTCAAATACCATAAAAGCAATTTCGATCTGGATATGAAAAAGAAAAGTGACTTAATCAGGAAATTGAGAACCGGCAAAAATGATCTGCTGATTACAGGAGGAAGCACCCACGAAGGAGAAGAAGATGCGTTGATCTCGGTTTATAAGAGGCTGATGAAAGACCGCCCGGATGCGAAGCTTATAATCGCGCCCAGGCGCCCGGAACGTTTCTCCGAGGTCGAAGACATCATCATCCGAAGCGAGCTTCCCTACTTCAAACTCAGCGACACCAAGTCCATCGGTATTTGGCGAATAATGCTCGTGGACCGGATGGGAGAATTAAAAAACTGCTACTCGATAAGCCGCGCTGTATTCGTCGGCGGAAGCCTGATCCCGCACGGAGGCCAGAATCTTCTCGAAGCAGCAGCGTTCGCGGTCCCGGTCATTTTCGGGCCGCATATCTATAATTTTCTTGAGACCGCGGATATGCTCCTGGATTCCGGAGGGGGATTCATGGTCAGAGATGAATCTGATCTTTTTAAAACGCTTGCGTTTTTATTGGATAATCCTTTCGAAAGCGAGACCGCCGGCAGGGCTGCCCGTTCCGTAATAGACAATAACCAGGGCGGATTGGAAATTATAATGTTCGAGATACAAAAATTTCTGAAACAGGATTAAAACGGATCATCCTGACTTATGAAAAACTTCAGCGACAGATTTATCGTCAAATTAGCAGCAACCCCATTGGTTTTTTTATATAAAACCGTAAACCTTTTTAGAAGATTTTTATATGGGCGGGGGATATTCAAATCATACGAAGCCGGAGTTCCGGTCATTTCAATCGGAAATACGGTAATGGGAGGCGGCGGCAAGACGCCGATGACGGTCTGGCTTGCGGAACAATTACAAAAGAAAAAAAAGCGCTGCGCAATAATCACACGCGGATATGGGCGCAAGGACGAAAACGAAGAGATAATCATCCCGCCTGCGAAGAACAGAAAACCTGATCCGAGGCTTGTCGGCGATGAACCGGCGATGCTCGCCCGCCAGCTGTCTGATGTCCCGATCATCTGCTGCGCGGACAGGGTAATCGCGGCGATGACTGCAGAAAGGCTCTTCAGACCGGATTTCATCCTGATGGACGACGGCTTTCAACACCTAAGGCTCAGGCGCGATTACGATGTCGTTGTAATCCCGCCCCGAACCTCGTTCTGGAAAAGGGAATTCGATTCGGCGTATAAAAAAGCCGATATAATCGTTCGCACCGGCGATTACCTCCCGAAAAGACTGCCAGAAGAGATTCCTTTATTCCGGGCGGAGCGCCGCCTCGGCGATCCGGTCAACATCAAATCCGGCAAGACTATCAGTCTCAAGAGCCTGAAGGGCATCAAGACAATCACCGTTGCAGGAATAGCCGATCCCAGGACATTTTTTTTACTCTTGGAAACGAACGGGATTAATTTGACCAAAGTCTTCCATTTCCCGGACCATCACAAGTTTACCAGGTTCGATATAATGGAAATCGAAAAGCAGGCATCCGGTTTGCATTATATTTTAACCACTTCCAAAGACGCCGTCAGGATTGAGACGATAGAATTCGATTATACGAAATGGCACTATATTCCGCTTCATCTCGAATTGGGAGACTCGGAAAAGATATATTCAAAGCTTAAACTGTCATAGCATTAAAAATGCTGATGTTAATCATATATTTTTATTGGCGGCTCTTCTTTTCTGCCTTTTTTTCTTTCCTGTCTTCCCATGTGAAATAGATTCCTGTGAAGAGGATTACGGCGATTGCTAGCAAGATTATTCCCGAAACCGTGCTTTTAAAGATGAGGCTGCCGATTCCGAAACAGGTGCTGAAGATCGCGATTACGCCGAAGAACCAGTGAAGAATGTCGCGGTGGGCATTCGGGTTCCATTCAATATCGGGATACTTTTTGTATATCGGTCCCCAGAACTTAGGATAGGGTTTCACCTTGCGGCAAAATTCAACGAGTTTCTTCTCATCGCTCGGCTTGGTGAAAATGGTAACCGTAACCCACGCCAGCGTACAGAAGCCGACTATGATAATAAAGCTCCAGCCGAAGCCGAGAGGCTTGATGACTTCATAATATCCGCAAGCCTTTGCGAATTTGCTTGAGAGGAGAGTGCTTCCAATGCCGGAAGCGGAGAGGGCGGCGATCTCCGCCCAGGCGTTGATCCTCCACCAAAACCACCGCATTACGACGAGAAATCCATAGCCGGCGGTGAGCATCGCGACGTAGTACCAGGCTTGCTGGACTGAATCCAGCATATACGCCACGGCAACCGCTATCCCCAGCATCAGGGCAGTGCCTATTTGTGAGGCGCGGACATAATGCTTCTGATCCGCATCCTTATTAATGAAACGTCTATATAAATCATTTATCATAAACGCCGCGCCGTAATTTATATGCGTATCAATGGTGGACATAAAAGTCGCGAGCATCGCGGCGACCATTAGGCCGATAACGCCTGTTGGAAGAAGTTTTACCATCAACATCCCATATCCGCGCTCCGGGTCGGCGAGCGTGGGGAATGCCACCAGAGAAACAACGGCTATCATTATCATCGGCCAATAGTTAATCCCGAAGCTGACTACGGAAAACAACAGTGTTGAAAAAGAGGCGTGCTTTTCGTTCTTGGATGCGACGATCCGCTGATGTATCGCCGGAGGCGGCGCATTCCACCATCTGAAGATGATGAAAACCATAAAGGTTATAAAGAACGGCGATCCCACAGATGGAAAGAAACTCAGCCTCTCCGCCGCTGCGGACTCTCCATAGCGTTTGACAAATCCCGCGACGACCGGTTTGATCCCGCCGATATGGCTCCATGCAAATATCGCAAGGACAATCATTCCAATAAAGCCGATTATGAACTGGATGAATTCATTGGCGACAATTCCCCACATCCCGGAGATCGCGGAATAGAATAGCGTGAAGCTGAGAATTACGAACAAAGTAATATGAGGATTGAAGCCCAACACATCCCGGGAGATTATCATAACCGCTTTTATGATGTATCCAACGGTTATTGCGTTCGCGAAGATGCCGAAGTAAACACCTTTGAAGCCCCTTAGAAATGCGGCTTCCTTGCCGCTGTAACGGAGTTCCACTAATTCCGCAATGGTTATTACTTCCGAACGCCGTAGGAATGAGGCAAAGATAAACGCACCGAGCGCTCCTGCGCCCCCCAGGACGAATACCCAGGCGTACCACATTCCGGGAATGCCGTCTTTTGCGATAAGCCCGGTGATTCCGAGCGGCGTGTCAATCGAAAAGGCGCTTGCAGACATCGTAATGCCGGCAAGCCACCAAGGAAGGCTCCGGTTGGCAACGAAGAAAGAATCGATGCTCTTCGTTCCCTTCCTGGAAAAAATGATTCCGACAACGATAGTCATCCCCAAATATGCGCATACTATCAACCAATCGACGAAAGATAAGTGCATATAACCACCCTATTCTCGTAAACGCGCCTATTTTATACTCGAGACTAAAGGTTTCAAGAAAATAATCAAAGATATGTCGTAATCCATCGAGCTGAATAAGGGAATCTATCCGAAAGAACAAGATATCCGACCACGCTGCGTATTATCAGTTGCCTTTTTGCAATTAAATGTTAGTATTGAAAACCCAAATTTTATATTACCGGGAAAGAGATGAAAGACAAAACTATAATAGTATATCTGGCAGCTGGCATATCGAGCCGTTTCGGCGGGATCAAGCAGTTTTCGGAAATCGGACCGGGCGGAGAGTCTCTGATAGAAATCTCCATGGATCACGCCCTAAGAGCCGGGTTCGGTGAGATTATTTTCGTCGTCGGGGAGATGACTGAGAACGCCTTCAAAGACCGTTTTGGAGAAGAATTCAAGGGAATTCCTGTCAAGTATTCGATGCAAACCTTTGACAAATCAAAGCGCGACCGTCCATGGGGAACGGTGGAAGCGCTGCTTACTGCAAAGGATTATTTGACAGCACCCTTCGTGGTTTGCAACAGCGATGATATCTATGGCGAAAAATCATTTGCGCTTCTTCGCGGGCATTTGATTTCCGGCGAAAACAGCTCCGCCACGCTTGCATACAGGCTTTTAGATGTTCTCCCGGAGTCCGGAGCTGTCAACAGGGGAATCTTCAAAGTTGACAAGAATTCCTATGTGATTGGGCTATCAGAGGTGTACAGCATTAAAAAAGCCGAGCTCCCCTCGGACATAACACCGGACGAAGCGTGCAGTATGAACATCTTCGCGCTCCAGCAGGATGCGCTTCCGAAGCTCCAATCATTATTGCAGGACTTTATTGCCAACAAAACCGCTGACAGACGCGCTGAATTTCTGCTATCGGACGCCATCGGTATGCTATTGATGAAAAATGAAATCAAGATGAAACTTTTCAATTCACCGGATAAGTGGATCGGAATCACCCGACCGGAGGATGTGGAGACCGCAAAAACAGAGTATGCTCAGTATCATAATATCTGAAATCAATTCATAAACAGCTTTTGCCTAATCAATATCACCAATATTCAGGATTGCCGGAGATTTACAGCTGATCTTTTCTGAAAAGAAAATAAAAGTATGATTCGAATCTCGAGCCGGCAGGTTTTCGAAGCTTCCTGAGAATGTCTATGTCCATGGAAGTCAAGTTAAAAATACCTGTTCTTATCATGTTTTTACACATGACTTCGTCCTCCTCGTCGTTAACACTTCCTCGCCTTTCCCGCTCCGCCGTTCGTCGTTGTAACGGTCTTCTTTATTTTTTTAACGTCGCTCACAGGGATTTAAAATTCCCTATGCGTCTATTTGAGCCTCTGTTGTTTTAAAGAACGTTTGATCACGGCTATTATAAATTCAGGGAATTGGCCTGGGGATATTCGACACATTGTACTCTCCAGCATCTAAAAGATGCCGAGGTAATCATTCTCACTGATCTCTCACAGGCCTCCCGCCGGCCTTCCCGATGCATAGCAAAGCGGAATAGACGGCATCAATTCCCTGAACCTGCTTTACATTTTTCGAACCTCCCCGATTGATAAAGTTTCCCGCTGGCCATGATTGAGAGCGCCAACCCGGCGATCTTCCTCGCCATCTTATTACGGGCATCCCACGGAGCCATCCCTCTCGAAACAAGAGAATCGTAGTAGTTCCTCAACGAGTTCAGGCTTCCGCTGCCTATGACCGCAAGGGCAGCCGTCTTGAAAACGTTTTTAAGTGTTCGGCTGCAACGCGGCGAACGCTTCCCGTAACTCCTGCCGCCGC
>Ga0315293_10000074_pt1 | contig 75770 bp, 66 predicted proteins | sample YL17G13_20_MG_FD_203071 | JGI IMG/M metagenome (GOLD analysis project Ga0315293, IMG submission 203071) | Sediment microbial communities from Yellowstone Lake, YNP, Wyoming, USA - YL17G13_20 | ecosystem: Environmental > Aquatic > Freshwater > Lake > Sediment | place: USA: Wyoming | collected...
TACACTGCCCCGGAAGTAAATTTTAAATTTAAAACAGAAAAGTCCGGGACGATTTTAGCCTCTTCTTACTGCAACATACACGGCTTGTGGCAGGGCTCTAAAGAAATAACAGTGGAATAAAATACGTATTTATGGACAACCTTTCAATACTTATCGCGGGGAAGGCAGGGGATGGTATCGATAAATCAAGCCTGGTTATCGGCGACATCCTGGCCTCGCTTGGATACCGCGTCTACATCTACAGGGATTATCCTTCTATAATAAGAGGCGGGCATACCTTTTCAATAATAAGATGCTCCGCGGATAAAATAGCCAGCCATCTAAATACAGTAGATGTGCTGTTGGCGTTAAATCAGGAGAGTTTCGATCTCCACAAGCCCGGCTTAAACCAGGAAGCCATTATTATTTACGATTCAAATTCGGTTAAATCGGATAAGGGCATCGCTATTCCTGTCGGAGGAATAATAAAAGAGTTGAAGGCCATTGATCTGATGAAGAATTCATGCCTTATAGGCGCAATGTGTAAGGCCATCGGCATAACAAAAGATACCCTGGAGCAGGTTTTTAGAAAAGACATATCCAAAGAAATAGATTTAAATCTTCAAGTAGCGTTCCGCGGGTTCAGCGAATCAAAAGAGTTTATTAAAGTAGAAAAATTGAAACAAAAAATATTGCCTCTGGTCACTGGAAACGAAGCGATAAGCCAGGGCCTTATTAAAGGAGGGATGAAGACGTACATTGCTTATCCCATGACCCCGAGTTCCGGCATACTCCATTATTTGGCAGGGGCTGCGGAAAAGTTTTCATTAAAAGTGATTCATCCCGAGAATGAAATAGCTGTAATGCTCATGGCCCTGGGTTTTTCATACGCGGGAGAAAGAGTTGCGGTAGGAACTTCAGGCGGAGGATTTTGCCTGATGATAGAAGGGCTGAGTTTCAGCGCTATGGCAGAATTGCCTGTGGTGGTCCTGCTTGGCCAGAGGCCTGGCCCGAGCACCGGACTTCCCACTTATACAGGCCAGACAGAATTGAATTTTGCTTTGAGCGCGGGCCACGGAGAGTTTACACGTTTCGTAACTGCTCCCGGAGACGCGGAAGAGGCCTGTTACTGGTCAGCTGTTTCTTTAAACATGGCGTGGAAATATCAGATACCAGCGATTATCCTCTGCGATAAGACATTGAATGAAGGGATGTATAGTTTTGACGCGGATTTAATAAGGGAGATAAAATACGAGGGGCCTTTATTATGGGATAGGAAAGGCGAATACAAGAGATATCGGCATGCTGAAAACGGGGTTTCTCCTCTGGCTTTTCCCTCCGATAAAGACGCTATAGTAAAAGTTAATAGTTATGAGCATGACGAATCCGGCATTACTACGGAAGATAAAGATGTGACTGCAAAAATGCAGGATAAAAGGCTTTGCAAGGCCGGGCATCTTCTTGATGAATTAGAACGATATGAAACTGTGAAAGTTTATGGCGATAAAGATTCATCGACTGCTATTTTGTGCTGGGGTTCCAATAAAGGCGTTTGTGCGGAGGCTGGAAAAAAGCTTGGCCTGAGAGTTGTGCAGCCGATAGTGTTTTCGCCGTTTCCTTTGAAACAATTCAAAGAAGCGCTCAGGGGAGTTAAAAAGATAATATGCGTTGAGAATAACGCTGCGGGGCAACTGGCTGACTTTGTCAAATGCCGCGGCATAAATGTGGATGAAAGAATATTAAAATACGACGGCAGGCCCTTTTCGCTGGACGAACTGGAGCAAAAACTGCGGGTAAGTTTACACTCTGACAATGTCAGAATGTCAACTTTGGGGGTTGATGGGGATGGAGAAAGATAATTTAGCTACATACGCGAAGAATACGTGGTGCCCGGGATGCGGGAATTTCGCGATACTGAACGCGATAAAGGCGGTATTGAGCGAATTGATCGGGAAAGGGTTCCCGCGGGAAAATATAGTGATAGTTTCCGGCATAGGCTGCCACGCCAAGATAGTTGATTATATTAACGTGAACAGCTTCTATTCCATTCACGGCAGGGTGGTGCCTGTTGCTGAAGGCATAAAGCTCGCCAGGCCAGGCCTTAAGGTAATTGGTTTCTCAGGCGACGGCGACTCGTACGGCGAAGGCCTGGAGCATCTGATATTCGCGGCAAAAAGGGATATTGATATAACAATGATAGTGCATAATAACCGCGTATACGGGCTTACCACGGGCCAATATACGCCGACCTCGCCTTTGGGTTTCAAAGGACGTTCCACGCCGGGAGGCACCACAGAGCAGCCCATAAACCCTCTTGAACTCGCGCTTTCCGCAGGCGCCAGTTTCATCAGCCGCGGGACATCTCACGGCATGGAACTATTGAAGAAGATGTTTAAAGAAGCGATAATGCATAAAGGGTTTTCACTGGTTGACGTACTGCAGGTGTGCGTGACTTATTACAATATGTATGAATACTATGATAAAAAGGTCTATGAACTGGAAGGCCACGACCCGTCGGATTATAATAAGGCCTTAACAAAGATCCGGGAGTGGGACTACAATAACAATGCCCGGATAGCCTTGGGGGTGTTTTATAAAAGATGATTACGCCTGATATCGTTCAATTTTTTCATAACCAGCGTTTCACCATAATATCCACCATTGATAAAAAAGGATACCCGCATAATTCGTGTAAAGGCATAGTAAAGATAGATGAATCCGGCAAGGTCTATCTTCTGGACCTTTACACGGCCAGGACGTACGAGAATCTTAAAAATAATCCGGCCATAAGCATAACCAGTGTTGACGAGCATAAATTCGCGGGATATTGCCTTAAAGGAAAGGCTAAGATAGTGCCGAAGAATAAGGTCAATGGCCGCGTATTAAAATTATGGGAAGATAAAATTACCTCCAGGATTTCGCACCGTTTGTTAAAAAACATGCGGGGCGAGAAAGGACACAAGACTCATCCTGAGGCGCTGCTGCCTATGCCCGCGTACCTGATAGTGGTAGACGTTGACGAGATTGTAGACCTTATTCCCGGGCATATAAAAAGAAAGGTATAAAAATGGTTCTGGATCTTATTATTATAGGAGCAGGGCCGGCCGGCATAACTGCCGGCGTATATGCCGCACGCAAGAAAATGAATTTTCTGGTGATAACCAAAGACGTGGGAGGCCAGGCAGCGTGGAGTTCTGATGTGGAAAATTACCCCGGATATCAGTTTATAACAGGCCCGGACCTGGTGGCAAAGTTCCAGGAGCATATGGATAAATATGGGATTCGGCTGAATCTGAACGAAGAGGTCGTGGAGCTGGAGAAAAAAGATAATATAATCTATATCAAAACCACTAAAGCGAGTTACGAGGCAAAGACAGTTATAATCGCCTCCGGCAAGAAAGTAAAGGAAATAGGCGTGCCCGGAGAAAAAGAGTATAAGAATAAAGGCGTCGCTTACTGCGTTACGTGCGACGGCCCGCTCTTTGCGGAGAAGGACGTTGCGGTGATAGGCGGGGGCAATTCAGCCTTGGACGCGGCCATCCAAATGATGAATATCACCAATAAAGTTTACCTTATAAATATAACAGATGATTTTACAGGCGATTCTGTCATGCAGGAAAAGGTAAAAAATAATCCGAAGGTCAGGATCTTACATAACACAAGGGTTGAGTCAATAACAGGCGATAAATTTGTTAAAGGCATTAATGTAGATACTCATGGTAAAAAAGAGACTCTTGATATAAAAGGCATATTTATAGAAATAGGCTTGATGCCGAATTCATGGTTCGCGAAAGGCCTGGATAAAAATGAAAAAGGGGAGATAAAAGTGAATTGCGCGAACGAAACCAACGTGCCTGGGATATTTGCCGCTGGCGACGTTACGAGCGTTCCTGAAAAGCAAATCGTGATAGCTGCCGGCGACGGCGCGAAGGCAGCGCTAGGCGCTTTCAGGTATCTCGCGCGTATGTAGATTTCCGTTCGCCGAACGGAGTTAGTAGCTCCGTTCGGCGAACGGAACAGGTGCGGAATGAAATAAGAAATGAATATAAAATCAATCAAAATCCAGCTCAGTATTTTTTTAATATTATTTGCGTTATATTTATCCTTTATCGGAAAAGACACGCTATTTTTATTAAGCCTTGGTATCAGCCTTATTTTTGCAATAGGCACAGATACCTTTATTACATACCTAAAGACGAAAAAACTTATTCTGACCGAAAGCTCAGTTGTATCAGGGCTGATTATAGGTTATGTGTTGTCCGGTTCGCAAAAATGGTGGCTAATAGCGCTGGCAGCTCTATTCGCGATAGCTTCCAAGCATATAATAAGGTTTCATAACAGGCATTTCTTTAACCCTGCCGCGTTCGGGATTTTAGCGTCTGTACTTTTACTGGGGGCTTCCACGGAATGGAAAGGCGCGTATCTATGCTATATCGTTGTTCCTTTCGGCATTTACGTTTCGTTTAAAATAAAAAAATTGGAACTTATCGTAGGTTATTTTATAGCGTCTTTAATTTTATTCGGGGGCCAGGCCGTTATTCAGGCCGTCCCAATCGTTAACATACTCGGTTATCTGAATTATTTCTTTATTTTTATAATGCTTATAGAGCCGATGACAACGCCCATGACAAGGTCAGGGAAAATAATATTCGGTTCAGGCACCGGAGCTTTGATTTTTATCTTATACGCGTTCGGTATCAGGGAAGCGGAATTGTTAGCCCTGGCTTGTTTTAATTTATTCACGCCTTTATTAAACAGAAGGAGGCAGGCATGAAAAAAATAATCATGTTTTTGATTTTGAGCTTTTGTGTTTCTTCAGCAGCATACGGCCATCCGCCCTCAGACATAAAAATAATGTACGATTCCAAGACGAAAATTTTGACGGCGCTTATCATGCACAACGTGAGCGACGTTAAGAAGCATTATATCAATAAAGTTGACGTGGGGCTTAACGGTAGAGAAGTAATAAGCCAGGCCATAAGCCGGCAGGACAATAACATCAACCAGAGAGTCAGCTATCTGATACCTGACGCCAAGGCCGGGGACAAGATATCCGTAGAAGGCTACTGCAGTATAAGCGGAAAGCTGGCAAAAGAAATAATAGCGCCGAAATAAACGTGAAAAAGATAGCCATCGTAGGAAATCCCAATGTAGGCAAGAGTGTCCTCTTTAATGCCCTTACAAAACAGTATGTTGTTGTCTCCAATTATCCAGGGACGACCGTAGAAGTTTCCAGGGGCAAGATGAGCCTGGACGGGACGGAATACGAAGTCATAGACACGCCAGGCATGTATTCATTGTACAGCATAACTGAAGAGGAGAAAGTCGCGAGGAATATTTTGATCCGGGAAAGGCCGGATATTATTATTCACGTGGTGGATGCGAAAAATCTGGAAAGGATGCTTTTATTGACGCTGCAGTTTATAGAGGCTGACCTTGATATCATACTGGTTCTCAACATAATGGATGAGGCGGAGAGAGAAGGCGTCTCAATAGACGTTAATGCGCTGGAAAAAGAATTAAAGGTTCCCGTGGTGCCTGCGGTTTCAACGTCCGGCAGGGGCATAGATGATTTAAAAAATGAGATAAGAGAATATGGCAGGAAAAGATTATAAAGGCCCGGTTGAAAATTCCATAGAGATAGCGATAGAAAAGATAATCAATCTGTTGCAGTATGATTATTATCTGTCGCCGCGCTCTATCGCGATCCTGTTATTGCAGGAAGACGAGGACATAAAGAACCTGGTGGAAGAAAAAGACAAGGTTAATTTTAATTCAATAGAACAAGTTGTCGGGGATACAAAGGCGTATTATAAACATCAAATTTCTTATGAATTGGCCATCGAGAGGCAGAATGAAGTAAGTGATATCTTCAAGAAGGTTGTGAAATTTAAAAAAAACAGGATGAGCTTTCAGGAAATTTTAAGCAGGCTGCTGATGAATCCGGCGCTGGGCATCCCTGTATTTTTAGCGGTGCTTTACTTCGGGCTTTATAAATTTGTCGGCCAGTTTGGAGCAGGCACGGTAGTGAATTTTTTAGAGTCGAATATATTTGATAAATACATAACGCCTTTTTCCGAAAGCATGGCAGTAAAATTTATACCATGGCGGTTTTTGCATGGGTTATTCGTAGGCGAGTATGGCCTTATCACAATGGCTTTCAGGTATGCGTTCGCTATAATACTGCCTATAACGACGTTCTTTTTTCTATTCTTCTCTCTGATAGAAGATTCAGGGTACCTTCCCAGGCTTGCCATGCTGATAGACAGGACTTTCAAAAAGATAGGGTTAAGCGGAAGGGCTGTCATACCCATGGTGTTGGGTTTCGGGTGCGCTACCATGGCCACGATGGTTACGAGAATTTTGCCTACCAAAAGAGAGCGCATTATCGCGACTCTTCTGCTGGCGCTGGCTGTTCCGTGTTCAGCGCAGCTGGGGGTTATCATGGCGCTATTGCAGCATAATCCAAAGGCGTTATTGATATGGGTCGGCGTAATATTGTTTATATTTTTATTAGTCGGTTATCTTACTTCAAAGATATTGCCCGGCGAGAGGCCGTCTTTTTACATGGAAATACCGCCTCTCAGGATGCCGAGCTTATCCAATGTCATCGTGAAAACATATGTCAGGGTAAAATGGTATTTTAAAGAAATTATACCGATATTTATCCTGGCGGGCGTTATGATATGGTTTGGCAGGCTTATAGGTTTATTCGATTTGCTTATTAATATGCTGAAAAAACCGCTTGAACTTATAGGACTGCCTTCCGAAGCCGGTAAGGCGTTTCTTTTTGGTTTTTTCAGGCGGGATTACGGAGCCGCAGGGCTTTACGACCTGAACTTGCACGGGAAATTGGACGGCATCCAGCTCGTGGTCAGCTGTGTGGCGTTGACTTTGTTTTTGCCGTGCATAGCGCAGTTTTTGATGAATATAAAAGAGCGCGGGTGGAAAATGGGCCTTGGCATCTCTATGTTTGTTTTATTTTTTTCCTTTAGCGCGGCCTATATTCTGAATATAATATTGCGCGGCCTGGGTATTATATTATAAAGGTATGAAATGGATAAAAAACTCATAATACCCTTATCAAAACTGGAATCGCATAAAAAGGCAAAGGTCTCTCATATAAAAACGGAAGATAGGGCAATGCTTCAGAGGATAATAGCCATAGGCGCTCTTCCGGGTATAGAGATTACCCTTATCCAGAAATTTCCTTCATTCGTTTTTCAGATAGGCAAAAGCCAGTTTGCGATAGACAAAGAACTGGCTTCCTGTATATATGTTCAACTCGCAGCATAAAAAGAGAGGTGCGTATGAGTAAATTATTGCACATAATCGCTACGCCTAGAGGAGAAGATTCAAGGACGCTTAAGGTTACAGAGGCTTTTTTTGAAGGATTGGAAAATAACAATCCTGATTGCAGGGTGGATACGTTGGACGTAACGAAAGAGAATCTTCCTCCGATGACAGTAAAGGCAGTGAACGGGAAATATGTATTGCTCGGAGGCAAGGACCTGCCGGAAGATTTAAAGCCTGCGTGGAGCGACATCATTAAGCACATAGAAAGATTTCTATCAGCGGATGGTTATGTGATAAGCTCTCCAATGTGGAACTTCAGCATCCCGTATTATTTAAAACATTATATAGATGTAATACTCCAGCCGAGGTATCTTTTTAGATATACTGAAAAAGGGCCCGAAGGCCTGGTGAAGAATAAAAAAATGGTTGTTATCACGAGCCGGGGAGGAGACTACGGCCTGGACAGCCCGTCCCATTCCTATGATTTCCAGGAGCCATACCTGAGGCTAATATTCGGATTAGCCGGTATAACCGATATCACCTTTATTAACAGTCAGCCGATGGACGCGCTCGGCCCGGAAGTCCAAAAACAAAAAATAGACGCCGCCAAAAAGATTGCCAAAAAAGCGGGCGAGGCATTCTTCCAGAAATAAATCAAAAATATTTAAAATTTTACTTGACTTATTTTCTTAATGATACTAAGATAGTATCATTAAGAGGGAAGTAGATATATGAAATTTGTAACGAGGGATACGGATTACGCGCTCAGGGCTTTGATATACATGGCAAAGCTCAATGGCAGGATGGCTACGGTAGAAGAGATTGCGGCGAAAGGAAAACTTCCAAAGGTATTTTTAAGAAGGATACTGCAGAAGTTAGCGGGAAAAAAGATGTTGTCTTCCCATAAAGGGAAGACAGGCGGGTTTGGTTTTTTACTGAAGCCCGCGGATATAAAGGTAACTGATGTCATGAAAATATTTCAGGGCGAGATAGACCTTACGAATTGCCTGCTTAAAGGAAAGGCCTGCCCGAACAGGGGTATATGCAGTTTAAGAAAAAAGATAAAAACCATCAGTTCAGTCGTTGTTAAGGAACTTGATAAGATAACCATAAAATCTTTAGCGGGGTAGACATGCCAAAGCGTAAAATTGTAAAGATAGATGAAGAAAAATGCACGGGCTGTGGGCTTTGTGTCCCGAATTGCGCTGAAGGCGCGCTTCAAATCGTAGACGGTAAGGCGCGGATAGTGAAAGATATTTATTGCGATGGCTTGGGCGCTTGTATGGGTCATTGCCCGGAAGGCGCTATAACTATTGAAGAAAGAGAATCAGCCGCATTTGACGAAGAAGAGACAAAGAAACATCTGGCAGAGATAAAAAAGAAAGAGGCTAAAAAATTAGCGTGCGGGTGCCCTGGGACCGCGGTGAAATCGTTTAAAGCAAAAGAAGTAAAGAATGAAGGGCCAATGTCGAAGAACGAATCCGAACTCACAAATTGGCCTGTGCAGCTGAAGCTTGTGCCTGTAGACGCGCCGTATTTCAAAAATTCAGATTTACTGATTGCGGCTGACTGCGTCGGATTTTCATACCCCGATTTTCACAAAGATTTGTTAAAAGACAAACCTCTTATTATATGTTGTCCGAAGCTTGACGAATCCGAAGTGTACATTAAAAAGTTAGCAGAAATTTTTAAGGTTAATAATCTGAAGAGCGTAACTGTAGCTCATATGGAAGTGCCATGTTGTTTCGGCCTGAACCAGATAGTCAGCGAGGCAATGAAATTATCCGGAGTCAAAATACCTGTGAAGGAAATTACCATAGGCATCCAGGGAGACATAAAATGAGCTTTTTTGATGGATGTCCGGGTTCCAAGAGGATCAGAGAGCCTTTTCCCGAGAATATAAAGTGCTCCTGCGGCAGGGAAATAGAAATCTGGTCTGATGAGACAGAGACAACGTGTCCTTATTGCAGACAAAAAGCGCGTAGGCGCATTCCGGACTCCTGCCTGGACTGGTGCAGCGCGGCAAAGGAATGTATAGGCGCGGAGAAATACGAAAGATATAAAAAACAGAAACAGGAATAAAAGGAGACAAAATGTTTTGTTATCAGTGTGAGCAGACAGCGGGCGGAACAGGATGCACCAGAGTGGGGGTGTGCGGCAAGAATGAGGATATACAGAGCCTTCAGGATACATTGTTATTCGGCCTGAAAGGCATAGCAGCGTATGCGTATCACGCGAGGGAATTGGGCGCGATCGATAAGGATGTGGATGCCTTCATGCACGAGGCATTATTCAAGACAGTTACAAATGTGAGTTTTGACATCAATCAATATATCGGATTGGTTTTAAAGTGCGGATATATCAATATAAAGGTAATGGAGCTTCTGGATAAGGCCCATACCAGGAGATTCGGAAATCCCGTGCCGGTTGAAGTAGAAACAGGCACCAGAAAAGGCCCGGGCATAATCATAACAGGCCACGATCTTCTGGATCTATATGAATTATTGAAACAGACAGAGGGGACCGGGGTGAATGTTTATACGCACGGAGAGATGCTGCCTGCCCACGGATATCCTGAGTTTAAAAAATTCAAACACCTTGCGGGTAATTACGGCGGGGCGTGGCAGGAACAGAAAAAGGAATTCAAGGAATTTCCTGGAGCTATTTTGGCCACTACAAACTGCGTCCTGATACCTCCGGAAAATACCTATCTCGACAGGTTATTTACAATAGGCATAACAGGAGTTCCGGGTTCCATGAGAATAGAAGGAAGAGATTTCAGCGAATTGATAAAAAAGGCGAAGAGCCTGCCTGAGCTGAAAGAATCTCCGGGTAAGAATATAATGACAGGCTTTCATCATACAGCTGTCATGGGCCTGGCGGATAAAATCATAGGAGCCGTGAAGTCCGGAAAGATAAAACGTTTCTTTTTAATAGGCGGCTGTGACGGGGCAAAGGCGGGCAGGAATTATTATACGGAGTTCGCGGAAATGGTTCCCGAGGATTGTGTGATACTTACTCTTGCCTGTGGGAAATACCGTTTCAATAAGATGGATTTCGGGGATATAGACGGAATCCCAAGGCTTATAGATGTGGGTCAGTGCAATAATGCCTATTCAGCCATAAAAATAGCTGAAGCGCTTGCCGCCGCGTTCAAGACTGACGTGAACGGCCTGCCTCTGACGCTGGTTCTTTCCTGGTTTGAGCAAAAAGCAGTTGCGATTCTTTTGAGTTTGTTGTATCTTAATATTAAAGGCATGTATATAGGGCCTACGCCGCCCGCGTTTTTATCAAAGAACGTATTTGGCCTTCTTCAGGAGAAATTTGATCTGAGATTGGTTACTAATCCCAAAGACGATCTTGAAACGATATTAAAGAAATAAAGGAGTTGTATGGATCCGAATGTTCTGCATAATATAGGTTATGGGATGTATGTCGTGAGCTCAAATAAAGGCGATCTTCTCAGCGGCCAGATAGCGAACACGGTTTTTCAGATAACGAGCGAGCCCATAACATTGGCGGTAAGCATCAATAAGAAAAACCTCACGCATGAATACATCGAATCAAGCAGGAGATTCAGCGTATCAGTGATTTCTGAAGATGCGCCTCTCGCTTTTGTGGGAAAATTCGGATTTAAATCCGGCAGGACTGAAGACAAATTCAAAGATACCAAATTTATAAAACTGGGTTCAGGCTGTCCTATTGTGCTGGACAACGCGCTATGCTACCTGGAGGCAGAGGTCATAAACCAGTTTGATTGCGGCACTCATACGCTTTTCCTGGGCAGAGTGACAGATTCAAAGATTTTGAAGACCGGAAAGCCCATGACATATGATTATTATCATCAGGTAAAGCGCGGCACAACGCCTGAAACAGCGCCGACGTTCATAAAATCAGAAGCAGCTGCTGAAAAGAATGAGCCGCTTATGCAGAAATATATCTGCACTGTCTGTAATTATGTATATGACCCTGCGCTGGGAGACCCTGATGGCGGGATAAAGCCCGGCACAGCGTTTGAGGATATCCCTGATTCATGGATCTGCCCTGTCTGCGGAGCAAAGAAAAGCGAATTTGTGAAAGCGGGGTAATATTATGAAACCATTAGAGATTAAAAAAGGCGTATACTGGGTCGGGGCGATAGATTGGGACTTGAGGAATTTTCACGGATATTCCACGCAGCTGGGGTCTACTTATAATGCGTATTTAATCATAGATAAAAAGATTACGCTTGTGGACACAGTCAAGCATTACATGTTTAATGAAATGCTCGAAAGGATAAAGCAGGTTATAGACCCTTCCAAGATAGATTATATTATTTCTAATCATACTGAGATGGACCATTCAGGGAGCATTCTGGATATGATGGACATTGCGAAGAATGCGATTGTTGTGTGTTCTCCGAACGGCGAGAAAGGGCTTAAAAAACATTTCAAGAAAGACCTGAATTTCAAGGTCGTGAACACTGGAGATTCTATTAATATAGGCAAAAGAAATCTGAATTTTGTGCTTATGCAGATGGTGCATTGGCCTGATTCAATGGCGACTTATGTGCCTGAGGAAAAACTGCTTCTGCCAAATGACGCGTTCGGCCAGCACATCGCGTCTACAGAGCGCTTTGATGACGAATTCGGATTAGACAGGGCGAAGAATGAGGCTGCAAAGTATTACGCGAATATTGTTTTGCCGTTCGGCGCTCAGGTAAATAAAGCCCTCGAGGCTGTTTCAGGCCTGGATATAGACATGATCGGCCCAAGCCACGGCCTCATGTGGAGGAGCAATATAAAGGACATAATAAAGTGTTATAAAAAATGGGCAGATAATACGTGCGAGAAAAAAGCTGTCATTGCGTACGATACCATGTGGCATAGTACGGAAAGCATGGCCCGTGCGATAAAAGACGTTTTCGAAGAAAAAGATATCCCGTGCGAAATAAGGAATCTGCAGGCGAGTCACATATCTGACGTCATGGCCTCTGTATTGGAAGCGAAATATGTATGCGTTGGTTCCCCGACTTTAAATAACGGGATGCTTCCGACCGTGGCGGCTTTTTTGACTTACATGAAAGGGCTCGCTCCTAAAAACAGGATCGGTATCGCGTTCGGGTCTTATGGATGGGGAGGCCAGAGCGTGAGCGATATAGAGAATATTTTGGAAGCAGCTAAATTTGAATTGCCGATAAAGGGATTAAAGGTGCAGTGGGTACCTGATGTATCTGAATTAGAGGAGTTAAAAAACAAGATAAGGGAGGTAATAAAATGAAACTAAAAAGTAGTCAGACAGAGAAGAATCTCCTGGCAGCGTTCGCCGGAGAATCGCAGGCTAGGAACCGTTATACTTATTTCGCGAGCGTGGCGAAAAAAGAAGGCTATGAACAGATATCAGGCATATTCCTGGAAACAGCTGACAATGAGAAAGAGCACGCGAAAAGGTTTTTCAGATTATTGGAAGGCGGAGATGTGGAAATCATGGCGTCTTATCCCGCTGGCGTAATAGGAACGACACTGGATAATCTAAAGGCAGCTGCTGACGGTGAAAAAATGGAATGGACAAAACTATACAAAGATTCTGAGGCGATTGCCCGCGAAGAGGGATTCGAAGAAGTGGCAAATCAGTTTAAAGAAATCGCGGAAGTGGAAGAACAGCACGAGGCAAGATATAGGAAGCTCTGGAAAAACGTTAAGGATAAGACAGTATTCAAAAAAAGCAAGGTAACCAAGTGGAAATGCCGTAATTGCGGCTATGTGCATGAGGGGGAAGAGGCGCCGGATAAATGCCCGGCATGCGCTCATCCAAAGGCGTATTACGAATTAATGGCGGAAAATTATTAATATACCGTTTCCGATCGCCGATCGGAGGCATATGCCCCCGATCGGCGATCGGGACAAAAGGTTAAATGAAAGTCTTAGGTTTAAACGGCAGCCCGAGAGAAGGTGGAAACACAGACCTGCTTCTGGATAAAGTCCTGGAAGGCGCCAGGAGTAAAGGCGCCTTGACAGAAAAGATTATCCTGAATAAGCTCAAGTTTATCCCGTGCCAGGAATGCGAAACAATGGCTGATGACGGCTTGTGCCTGGTAAAGGACGACATGCAGGCAGTATATAAGAAGATAAAAGAGGCGGATGCTATTGTATTTGCTTCGCCTGTATTTTTCGGCAGCCTTAGCGCTCAAAGCAAAATGATGATAGACAGGTTCCAGTGCGCCTGGCGTGCGAAATATATATTTAAAAAAGATACGGGATATAAAAAAATGCCCGGCATTTTTATCTCGCTGGAAGGATCCGCGAGAAAAGATTTTTTTGAAAACGCGAAGGTGATAGTGAAAAATTTTTTCGCCACCATTAATGCGGCTTATAAAGGAGAACTTTTTTGCCCGGGCATCGAGGAAAAGGCTAGCATACTCAAACATCCGGGTTATTTAAAAAAAGCATTTGACCTGGGTGTAAAACTCGCTTCTTAAACAACTAAGTTGACAAACTGACAATGTCACTTTGTCAACTTGGTAAGGAGATTATTATGCATAATGTTAAGGTATATTCCACTTCCACTTGTTCTTATTGCGTAATGGCAAAAGAATTTTTAAAGAAAAATAATATACAGTTCGAAAATATAGACGTAGGTATGAACAGCCAGGCCAGCCAGGAGATGATGGATAAATCAGGCCAGATGGGCGTGCCTGTTTTGGATATAGACGGCCAGATAATAGTGGGATTTGATAAAGACGCCATATCCTCCGCCCTCGGTATTAGCTAGTAAGTTTACATTGTGACATTGTCACTTTGTAAACTTAGAGGTTGTTGCATATGAAGAGATTGCTGCAGTATTACAGCAAAAAAAAGAAAGAAATAAGAAACAGGCTTAAAGATTTTGAGGATAGTTATAAAAAAGACGATAAGCATGTTTTTTCAGAACTTTGTTTCTGCATATTGACGCCTCAGGCAGAGGCAGTTGAATGCGACAAGGCAATAAAGGAATTAAAGACTAGCGGCCTGCTTTTTAACGGGTCTCCGAAGGCCATAAGCCCGTATATTAAAGCAGCTAGATTTCTGAATAAAAAGGCGGAATTTATCGTTAATGCCAGGGAGTTATTTAAAAAGAATGGTTGTTTCTCAATAAAGGATTATATAGACGAAAAGGATATTCTTAAAACCAGGGAATGGCTCGCTGAAAACGTGAAGGGCATAGGTTATAAAGAAGCCAGTCATTTCTTAAGGAATATAGGTTTTGGTAAAGACCTTGCGATATTGGACGTGCACATACTCAAGAACCTGAAAAATCACGGCGTGATAAACAAGATTCCGAAAGCATTGACTAAAAAAGAATACCTTAATATAGAAAATAAACTCAGGGGGTTCTGCAAAAAGATAAATATTCCCATGGATGAACTGGATCTTTTGTTCTGGTCCAAAGAAACAGGGTTTGTATTTAAATAAAAAAAGGAGGTTATCATGAAAGTCACTATTCATTACATGTTAAGACCTGTGGCTCATTGCAAAGAGGGCTGCGATTTTTGCTCCCGGGCACGAGCCTAAACTGCCCATAATTTATGCTAAAGACAAAGAATAGCACCATTGTTGATTCCAAGGGCAGGAAGGTTTTTCTCCACGGCGTGAACCTCGGCGGCTGGCTCATGATGGAAGGGTATATTCTCCACAGTAGGAATATAGCGGAAAAGATTTTCAAAGCCGAGTTCAAAAAACGCTACGGCCGGAAGGAACTGGATAATTTCACAAGGCTTTATAGAAATAATTTCATAACAGAATACGACTTCAGGAACATATCATCGCTTGGCTTCAACTGCGTCAGGCTCCCTTTCAATTACAGGTTAATAGAAAAAGAAGATGGTTTAAGAATTCTTAAAAAAGCAGTCAGGCTTTGCGAAAAATACAATATTTACTGCATATTGGACATGCATGCCGCACCCGGTTCCCAGAATGAAGACTGGCACAGTGATAGCGAAGGCAAAGCAGAGTTGTGGAAAAATAAAAGGCATCAGAAAAAGTTTTTTAAGCTGTGGGAATTACTGGCAGATACGTTTAAAGATAAGCAAATAGTGGCGGGTTACGATGTTTTAAACGAGCCTGTGATTAAAACGCCCGATGCGCATAAAAAGCTCCGCGGCCTTTACGTAAAACTCATCAAGCGCATAAGAGCTATTGATAAAAAGCATATAATATTCTTAGAAGGCAATATCTGGTCTCAGGTTCTGGAAGATATAGGCAAACCTTTTGCTGATAACCTGTCCTATAGCGTTCATTATTACCATCCTCTGGAATTTACTTTTAATTTTCATCGCGGGCTCAAATATCCGGGGAACATATCGGGGGAAAACTGGGATGCGGATACCATAAGAAAACGACTCGAAAGCTATTACAAGTATTCAAAAAAATGGAACGTGCCTATTTTTGCCGGAGAATTCGGAGTAAATTCCAGATGCGCCGGAGGGCGTTACGGCGAATTGGCATGGGTAAAGGATACGCTCAAATGTTTTAAGGAATTCGGGTTCCATTGGACATACTGGACGTACAAGGCTGTGGCAAACAGCGCGTTTCCTGACGGAATTTATCAATATCTCGGGAATCCTCTCTGGGTTAACCGGCAAGGCCCGGTATATGGTTTTGAGAATTTTTATACGCTTTGGAAGAAGCATAAAAAAGAAATAGCAGAATCCTGGAAAACCAGGAATTTTAAAAAACAAAAAGGTCTTGCTAATTTACTTGCCACTTTTACGCCTATCTGATAAAATTACCCCAATGGACAAAAAGGTAAAATATTATATAGATTCTAATAATGAATTTGTGATAGAAAACTATAATCTGGCAGGGGAGTTTTCGAATTTCCTGCCCGGCATAGCAGGATTATTCGGCATACCGATGTGGGTTTTCTATGTCAACAGGGGCCAGGCTGTCTGCAGTTTTGGAGTGAACGGCAAAGACAACTCAATAATGGAATTTTTCCCCGCAAACAGGGCATATCAATTAGTTTCATCCCAGGGTTTCCGCACGTTTCTGAAAATCAAAAAAGGAAAGGGTAATATTTTCTATGAACCTTTCAAATCCTATTCAGGCGAGACAAAAGCTGTCATAAAACAGCGCATGTTTGTCAGCTCGCATGAATTGAGGATTGAGGAGATAAATTCCACGCTCGGTTTAAACGTGGAAATAAAGTATTTCACGATACCGAACCGGCCTTTTGCGGGACTCGTGAGGATAGCCGCAATCAAGAATATTTCTAAAAAAGATATTTCCATGGAAGCGCTGGACGGCACTCCTATGATAATTCCTTACGGCACGTCTAATTTCTTTTTACAAAAGATGAGGCGCACTATCGAGGCATGGATGTTTGTAGAGAACATGGAAAACAACGCGCCTTTTTACAGGTTAAAGGCTGATCCGAAAGACGGGTCAGAGGTAAAATTTGTAGAAGAAGGCAATTTCTATCTGGCCTCTATTTCAGGCAAGGCGCTGCCTGTCGCGGTTGATCCGAAGATCATATTCGGTCATATAACGGATTTTTCGTATCCTGTAAATTTCGTGAACGGTAATAAGTTTAAGATACCAAAGAACCAGATGAATCAAAATAAATTGCCAAGCGCCATGGCTTACGCGGCTTTTAAACTCAAAAAAGGCGAGGAGATTAAACTTTATTCTTTATTAGGCCATATGAGCTCAAAAGATAAACTGAACTCTTTTCTCCCTGAATTGACTAAAGAACAATTCTTTGTTTCAAAAAGAAAAGAAAACAAAAATATAATAGATAAAATTCAGGATAATATTTTTACCGTCAGCGCTGATGAGAAATATGACGCGTATTGCGGCCAGACGTTTTTAGATAATGTGTTAAGAGGCGGAATTCCGATCACCTGCTCTAATCATCACACGCATGCGTTTTACGTGTATTCCCGCAAGCACGGAGACCTGGAAAGGGATTACAATAAATTCTCGATAGAGCCGGCTTATTTTTCACAGGGCGACGGTAATTACAGGGATACCAACCAGAACCGCAGAAACGACGTATTCTTTAATCCGGATATAAAGGATTTTAATATACTGCATTTCTATAACTTGATACAGGCGGACGGCTATAATCCATTGGTTTTAAAAGGCGTAAAGTTCAAATTGAAAGAAGTGGATTCAATAAAAAAAGCCCTCAAAGGCAATATCTATGAATCTGATTTCGAAAAATTAAGGCCTGTTTTATCAGCCGAATTTACGCCTGGTAAATTATTCATGGAAATAGAAAGGCTGGGCGTAAAATTAAAAATATCCTGGTACACTCTTCTGGACATTTTGTCAAAGAACTGCGTTACCATTTATGACGCAGAGCACGGAGAAGGGTATTGGGTAGACCACTGGACGTATAATCTGGATCTGGTTGAAAGTTTTCTGGGTGTATATCCGGACAAGTTAAAGGAAATCCTTTTAGATAAAAAAGAATTTACTTTTTATGATAATGTGTTCTGCGTGAAACCCCGCTCGGCAAGGTATTTATTAAAAAGCAAAGGCGTTATAAGGCAATATCATTCATTGGAGCATGACGCTAAAAAAACTCATCTGATAAAACAGCGCGCCGGCGATCCTCATTTAATGCGGACAAATAACAGAGAAGGCGATATTTATAAAACCACGCTTTTAGTAAAAATGCTCTGCATCGCGGCCAATAAGATTTCTTCGCTTGACCCGTTCGGCATCGGCATAGAAATGGAGGCTGATAAGCCTGGCTGGTGCGATTCAATGAACGGCCTGCCGGGTCTTTTCGGTTCGTCTACGCCTGAAGTTTTTGAATTAAAACGCCAGGTTGTATTTATACTTGATTCTCTTAAAAAACTTGATATCGACGACTGCTACAATGTTAATCTCCCGGAAGAAGTGCGTGATTTTATAAAAAATCTGGAAAGCATCATAAAAGAAAAAGGGGATGATTTTTATTATTGGGATAAATCCAATTCTCTAAAGGAAGAATACAGGTATAAAATAAAGTTTGGTTTTAGCGGCATAGAAAGAACGCTGAGCGCCGGAGAATTAAAAGAGGCGATGAATAACTTTCTCCTGAAAATTGACAGCGCAATTAAAAAGGCATATGACCCCAGCAAAAAGGCATACACCACCTATTTTATAAATGAAGTTGTAAAATATGAACTATCGGGCAAGTTGGATCCGATAAAAGAACTGCCTTTAGTAAAGCCCACAGCGTTTAAAAATATCAGGCTGCCTTTATTCCTGGAAGGGCCTGTGAGGGCATTAAAGATAGAGCCTGATGCGGAAAAGGCAAAGGTTTTATGCGCGTCTCTTAAGAAAACGAAAATATATGACACAAAATTAAAGATGTATAAGATTAATGAGCCTCTGGAAGGCGTATCCAAGGAAGTGGGCCGCTCCAGCATATTTACCCCTGGCTGGCTGGAGAACGAATCCGTATGGCTTCACATGGAATATAAATATCTCCTGGAAATATTGAAAAAAGGGCTTTATGAGGAATTTTTCGAGAATTTTAAAAATGTCCTGATCCCGTTCCAGAAGCCGGAAAGATACGGAAGAAGCATTTTTGAGAATTCTTCTTTTATAGTTTCCAGCGCTTTTCCGGATGCGAAGATGCATGGCAGGGGTTTTGTGGCGCGCCTGAGCGGTTCGACAGCGGAAATGCTTAATATATGGCTATTGATGAACGTGGGCAAAAACCCTTTTTCTGTAAATGAAAAAGGAGAACTGAACCTGAGATTCAGCCCGGCACTGCCTTCATGGCTTTTTACGAAAAAGACCGGCAAAGGTTTCCCGAAAAATACGTACGCGTTTAAATTTTTAGGCAATACCTTTGTAGTTTATCACAATCCTAAAATGAAAGATACGGTTGGAAAAAATTCCGCAAAGGTAAGTTCCATTGTATTGGAATATAATGACGGAAGAAAAGCCGACATCCAAAAAGATACGATAGGCCTGCCTTATTCCCTAGACATAAGAGACAGAAAAGTAAAAAGAATAGATATCCAATTATCCTAATAAGTTTACACTTCTGACATTGTCAGAAGTGTAAACTTTGTGCTTGACAGAAGGAGATTTGGTGTTATAATTATTAAAAACGTAACATCGAGGAAATAAATTACATGTCAGGATTAGTAAGATTTGGTATATCGCTTGAAAAAAGATTATTAGAGGATTTTGACAGGTTTATTGCCCGCAAGAAATATTCTAACCGTTCAGAGGCGATAAGAGATCTCATACGCGACAGCTTTGTTAGAGAAGAGTGGGAAAAGAATGAAGAGGTTGCGGGCGCCATATCCATCGTATACGATCATCATAAAAGAGAGTTAATGGATGTAATCGTGGATATACAGCATGAATATCATGATATGATAGTCGCGAGCCAGCACGCTCATCTGGACCACCATAATTGCCTGGAAGTGGTTATCGTAAAAGGAAAATCAAATAAGATCAGGGAGCTTTCGGACAAGTTGCGGGCTGTTAAAGGCGTGAAACATGGCGCGCTGAGCATAACAACACTGGGCAAAGAATTTTAGTATTATTTTTTTGCGCTATGGTAGCACGAAAATAAAAAAGATAACACAAAGGAGTGGAAAAATGTTACGAAGTACGCTGCTTGTTTTCATTGTCTTAGGCTTATTATTTTTAAACGTTTCAGCCAGCTGTGCCGAAGATGATTGGAACCCTGTTTCTGCGGGGCCTGTCAGCACGTGGACAGCGCCATTATGCGGCGCAGGTAAATTTGTAGCTCAGCCATTTTTCTTTTATAACCGCACCAGAGGGGCTTTTAATGAAAAAGGCCATTACAATCCTCTGGACAATGGAAACAGGAAATATCAGTATCAGGAACAGCTGTTCGCGCAATACGGCATTACAGATGCGCTGGAAATAGACGGTCAGATAGTTTATCAAGAAAATTATATAAAGAATAAGGATGGAAAAGCGCATTCTAAAGGGTTCGGAGACAGCTATCTTTTTATGAGATACTGTTTGGCCGGGGAAACAGATTATGCTCCGCACATAGCCGCTTTATTTCAGGTCAAAGCTCCTACTGGGAAATATGAACATGCTGATACCGATAAGCTGGGTACGGATTTAATGGGCGCTACTTCAGGAGGGGGTTCGTGGGACCAGGGCTTGGGATTGATTTTTACCAAGAAAGCAAAGCCATTCATGTTACATGCTGATGCTATATATAGTTTTCCGCAGAAAGCGCAAGTAGATGGAGTCAAGACGCGTTATGCCAATTACCTTAATTATGATTTTGGATTGGAATATTTCTTACCCAAAGGACTTAATCTCATGCTTGAGGCAAATGGGTTTTTACAAGGAGATAAAAAAGAAGATGGCGCAAAAACTTCAACTTTTGATATTAAATATTTAATGGTTGCGCCAGGCATAGGATGGTCAAATGATAAGGTTCAGACGCTTTTAACATATCAAAGGGTAGTAACAGGCACAAATACAGACGCAAATGATGCTATAGTTTTAACCTGTGTTTATACATTTTAGAAAGGAGAAAGCATGCATATACCAGATGGTTATTTAGGGCCTGCGACATGCGGTGTTTTTTACGCGATAATGCTTCCTATATGGACGGTCGCGTCAAAAATAGTTAAAAAAACTCTTAAAGCAAAGCAGGTGCCGCTCTTGGCAATAGGCGCGGCGTTTAGTTTTGTAATCATGATGTTTAACGTGCCTATTCCGGGCGGCTCAACAGGCCATGCAGTAGGAGGAGTGCTGGTGGCAATTCTTCTCGGACCGTGGGCGGCTTGCATTGCAATTACTGTGGCGCTTGTAATTCAAGCGCTGTTGTTTGGAGACGGAGGGATTACAGCCATAGGCGCCAATTGTTTTAACATGGCTTTTATTTTGCCTTTCGCGGGTTATTACCTATATAAGACCATTAGTTATAATGCGCCTATAGATTCTAATAGAAGAGTAATTGCTGCCGGAACAGCAGGTTATATTGCTTTAAATATAGCGGCGCTATTTACAGGAATTGAATTTGGATTACAGCCGTTATTGCATCACACAGCAAATGGCCAGGCGCTTTACTGTCCGTATAGATTAAATATAGCTGTGCCGGCAATGGCAGGAGAGCATCTTTTAATATTCGGATGGGTAGAGGCTATTGTGACAGCTCTCGTCATAAAATATTTATTAAAAACAGCGCCAGAGCTTCTTGACCCTTCGACGCGGTCTAATCCTGTTAAAGACCTTGCTCAGGGTCAATTCCGAGCAAACGGAGTGCGTCGAGGTATTGAAGAAGGGGGAGAATAACCATGAAGATTACTACGAAGTTTTGGATAGGGATGGCGGTCTTGATCGTACTTTCTCCGCTTGGACTTATATTGCCGGAACATTTCAAAGCAGGATCAGCATGGGGTGAATGGGGAGCTAGTGAGATGCAGAAACTTGTAGGTTATATCCCCAGAGGACTGGAGAAGCTATCGTCGTTGTGGAATGCGCCTATGCCTGATTACGCGTTTAAAGGATGGGAGGAAAAAGGTTTGCCGCACCTGAGTTTTGCCTATATAATATCAGCTGTAATCGGGATAGTGATAACCGTGGCTGTAGTATTAATTATAGGTAAGATTTTAACAAAGAAAGGCGAATAACCAGTGGTAAAGAATAATAACTTTATAGAGCGCTCTATCATGGGCGCTCTATATTTTTTAAAAGAGTCTGTTTTCAGCGATGAATACGCCTTAAAGAAAGGGTTCCTGCAATCTATGGACCCAAGGGTAAAGACAGCCTTATTTTTGTTTCTTATCATAGGGATACTTTTTATAAAATATATTTTTATTTTATTTTGTATTTACATTTTATGTTTAACGCTCGCCTTTTTATCGAAAATAAACATGTGCTTTTTCTTGAAGAGGACCTGGGTATTTATACCTTTGTTCGCGTTTTTTATTGCCATTCCGGCATTATTCAGCATTGTGACTCCAGGAGAGGCATTGGTTATCTTTAAAATAGCCGGTTTTAAGCTAATAATTACCCGTCAGGGTTTATCCGGCGCGGCATTATTTGTCATGCGTGTTATAACCTCTGTTTCATTTGTGGTGCTTTTAAGTATTACAACAAGACATTTTGAATTGCTCAGGACTTTGCGTGTTTTTAAAATTCCGCAGGTGTTTGTAATGACGCTTGGCATGTGCTACAGATATATTTTTCTATTTGTTGAGATAGTGGAACATACGTATCTCGCCATAAAAAGCAGGGTAGGCGTAAAGATACACTATAAAAAAGGCCGGCATATCGTGGCCTGGAATATAGCGTATCTATGGGCGCGGTCTTATCAGCTTAATGAAGATGTCTATAAGGCAATGCTTTCCAGAGGCTACAGAGGAGAACAGTGAACAATCCAATATTTGAATTAAAAAATGCCTGGTTTTCATATCTCGGAAAATATCCTGCCTTATGCGGTATAGATATCAATATTAAACAAGGAGAAAAAATCACTGTTATCGGAGCAAACGGCTCAGGTAAATCTACGCTTTTACACATGTTAGACGGGCTTATTTTCCCTGACAAAGGCATTATTAAAGCTTTTGGCGTAGAATTAAAAGAGAGCGCTTTTAATGATGAAATTTACTCCAGGAATTTCAGGAAGAAAGTTGGATTGGTTTTTCAGAATCCGGATGTCCAGCTATTTTGCCCTACTGTAAAGGAAGATATTATGTTTGGGCCGTTGCAGCTCGGCATTTCAAAAGAAGAAACCGTAAAGCGCCTGAGTGAAATCGCGGAAATTTTGAATATAGGAAATCTGATGGATAGGTCTCCGCATCAATTAAGCGTAGGAGAGAAACGAAAGGTTAGCCTCGCTTCTGTGTTAGTGATAGATCCTGAGGTTCTGATATTGGATGAACCTACGGCAGGCCTTGATCCATTGACCACCAGGCATATCATAGATCTTCTTATGAAAGCAAATATGTCAGGCAAGACAATCATTACTGCCACTCATGACCTGCACATTGTAGAAGAGATCTCAGATGTTGTTTATGTATTCAGCCAGGGGAAGAAAATAATAAAATCCGGCAGGTCGGATGAAATTTTAAATAATACTCAACTGCTTCAGGATAATAATCTCATACACATCCATAGCCACAGGCATGAAGATAAAGCGCATGTCCATCCTCATCTGCATCTGGATCATCACTCTCATTAATAACCCAGATTTTTCAGCGCGAACGGATCTTTTCTCCAGTTTTTGTAAACCTTAACCCATAAATCCAGAAAAACTTTTTTCTGCAGGAAATTTTCTATGTCTTTTCGCGAAGCCTCGCCTATTTTTTTCAGCATCTTACCGTCCTTGCCGATAATAATGCCTTTTTGGCTGTCCTTCTCGCAATATATATTAGCCCTTATGTAGACGATGACTTTATTTTCCCTGTCTTTTTTTTCTTTCATTTCTTCCACGGTCACCGCTATGGAATGAGGCACTTCCTGATAAGTTATTTCCAGTGTTTTTTCCCTGATGAGTTCCTGGGCTATAAACCGCTCATTTTTATCAGTCAGCTGGTCATCCGGAAAAAACGGAAAACCTTCGGGCATGTATTCCAGTATTTTTTTAAACACAAGGTCTACGCCGTCTTTTTTTAGGGCCGATACAGGAATTATTTCTTTGAAATTGAATTTTTGGGCTTTTTCAATAATAGGGAGGACATTGCGCCTGTCAATTTTATCTATTTTGTTTATGATGAGGATATTTAATTTTTCGGGCATGAGATTAAATATTTCTATATCCTCTTTTGTTATGCCGCTTTGGGCGTCTATAAGGATAAGGTTTAAATCTGTTTCCATGACAGAAGCCTGGGCCTTGCGCACCATTAATTTTCCGAGCAGGTTTTTTGGCCTGTGCATGCCCGGGGTATCTACGAATACTACCTGAAAATCCTTATCTGATATTATGCCCTGGATATTATCGCGCGTGGTCTCGGGTTTTTCCGAGACAATGCAGACCTTCTCCTTGACGAGGGTGTTGAGAAGCGTGGATTTTCCTACATTCGGCCTTCCGATTATAGCTACTTTGCCGGCTTTGAACATAAAAACATTATAGCACATTTAATTTCAAATAAGTTTACAAAATGACAATGTCAGTTTGTAAACTTATTGTGTTTATGGGCAATATCTGGTATCTTATAGTTAAAATTTATGAAATAGGAGGAAGGATATGAAACCTTTTTATTTTGCGATACTGGCGGCGGTCGTATGGGGCATAGCGCCTGTAGTGGAAAAGATAGGCCTTAAAAATATAGAACCGTTATCAGGCGTTATAGTGCGCTCATCCGGGATTATCATAGGGGCCATTATCCTGGCTATTTTTAATAATAATGCATTTAGATCGGCCTTAAAAGCTGACCCGAAAACAATAATCTTTTTATTTCTCGGGGGAATTACAGCCAGTATCCTTGGCCAGATATTTTTCTATAATGCCCTTAAGCATGGAGAGGTATCTAAGATGGTGCCTATTGCCGCTACTTACCCATTAGTTTCTTTTTTATTGGGCCTTTTGTTTTTCGGGGAAAGCTTTACTATTATCAAGGGGCTGGGGATAGGTTTCGTAATACTGGGTGTTTTTTTGCTGAGATGAATAACGGCCGGTTAAGTCAAAAAGAGTTTCTAATTTACCATCCTTATTGGCTTTTTGCATTTTTATAAGTTTGCCGTCCCTGTAGTTACTTATCTGATCCAATTTTCCGTCGTAGTCGATATCCATTTCTAATTTTACGCGCTGGCCGTATTGATAATATGAATACATGTCAGGCCTGCCGTCAAAGTTCAGATCGATCCCTGTCTTTCTCTGGCCTTTTTCTCCGTAGGATATCCAGAGGTCAAGCTTGCCGTCATAGTTTCGATCGCTTTCTATCTTGACAGGCCTCTTGTTATTATCGTAATATATCCACATATCAGGCTTACCGTCATTATTTTTATCCTCTTTTTTTATTTCTTCAGCAAGGCATAGGGAGGCACTGAGGACGGACAAAATAATTATATGGGAAATGATTATTTTATGCATATTTGCGTATTTCTCCCAGTTATGCTAGTATTATATATAATCCATGCTTAAGATACAAGGGTAAACATCGCTATGAAAAATGTCAAAGTGGCAATAGGCCAGATAAATACTACGGTAGGAGATCTCGAAGGCAATTATAATAAGATATTATCCTGCATGAAAGAGGCTGTCTCCGGGGATGTTGATTTGATCGTATTTCCGGAGCTCAGCATAACGGGATATCCGCCCGAAGACCTGCTTTTAAAACCGCATTTCATAAAAGAGAATCTCAAATGTCTGAAAAAGATATCTCAGGAAGTAGGCGATGTAGTCGCGGTAATAGGATTTGTGGATGAGAAAAAAGGAAATATATACAATAGCGCGGCTGTGATCCGCAATAAAAAGATAACCTGCGTGTATCATAAGATACATCTGCCGAATTACGGCATTTTTGACGAAAAGAGATATTTTAAACCAGGCATGGAAAATGTATTGGTAGATACGGGAGATTTTTCTTTCGCTTTGAACATATGCGAGGATATATGGGCAGAGAGCACAGAGCATAACGCAGAGAGAGTTTTAAAAAAGGCGGATTTTCTGGTAAATATTTCCGCGTCGCCTTATCATGTTAATAAGATCAAAGAACGGGAAAAAGTGATCGGGGCCAAGGCAAAGAGATTTGGAATCCCTATAGTTTATTGCAATCTGGTCGGAGGGCAGGATGAACTGGTGTTTGACGGCAGGAGCGCTTTATTCGGAAAATACGGTTTAGTTATCGCAGAGGCAAAGGCATTTGATGAGGATTTATTTATATTTGACCTGGATTTATCGAAAAGGCAGAAGCCCCGTTTAAAAACCAAACCGATTTTCGAGCATGAAGAGATATATTCTGCGCTCATGCTGGGTTTAAAAGATTACGTGCGCAAAAATAATTTTAATAAGGTAACCCTGGGCTTGAGCGGAGGCATAGATTCAGCATTGGTGGCGTGCGTCGCAGCGGATGCGCTTGGCAGAGAGAATGTCCTTGCGATCAGCATGCCGTCCAGATATTCTTCAATAGAAACGCAGAAGGACGCGGAGATAATAGCAGGCAACCTTGGTATAAAATTCCACAAAATATCAATAGACAGCATATTTAGTTCTTATCTGAATACGTTAAGTCTGCATTTTAAAGGCTCAAGGCCCGGCATAGCGGAAGAAAATATTCAGGCCAGGATACGGGGCAATATCCTCATGGCGTTTTCAAATAAATTCGGATATCTGGTACTTAATACAGGCAATAAAAGTGAAACCAGCGCGGGTTATTGCACTCTGTACGGAGACATGGCAGGCGGCTTCAGCGTGATAAAAGACGCGCCCAAGAGACTTGTTTATGAACTGGCGGAGTATAGAAATAAAAGAGAAGGAAAAGATATTATTCCGAAGAGCATTTTTAAAAGAGCCCCTACCGCTGAATTAAGGCCTAATCAGAAAGACCGGGACACCTTGCCGCCTTATGATTTTTTAGATAGGATCATAGACCTTTATGTTGAGAAGAATAAAGGGTTTGAAGATATAGTGAAAGAATTAGGCCGTAGAGACGTTGTGAAAAAAACATTAAACATGATAGACCGCAGCGAATATAAGAGGCGCCAGGCTCCGCCGGGCATAAAGATCACGCCTATGGCATTCGGAAAAGACAGGCGCATGCCTATAACAAATAAATTCACGCCGCATTGATTTTTGATATATACGGGATATTGCAAAAATGGTATAATCTGTGCTTATAAAAACCAGTAGGGCGTTTCCGGAGGCGAGGTATGAAAAAATTAACCAGCGAGGAAATATTTATAGGAGTAGTTACGAGAGTGAACAGGCTTCTCATACTACTCGGGATATTTTTCTTACTGTATTTCATGCTTAATACCAAAATTAACATATATCTACTTTTACTTGCGTTTTTGAACATGGGATTCAGCCTGCTTTCTTATAAGCATTTGCTTATAACAGCGAGGCTTTCCGCTGAACTCGAGCGCGCAAAGATGGCCCTCGATGACGTAGCCAAAGAAACCCGCGAAATGCATCAAGGTTAAATGTTTCGAAGAACCCTCGTATTCATATCCGTTATATTTTTAAGCGCAAATCTTTTCGCAAAAGAAGTTATTCATATCACGGCGCATTCCGCGGTGCTTATGAATGCCAGGAATAAAAAGGTCGTCTATTCTAAAAATCCTCATATTAAACTTGCGCCTGCCTCTACCACTAAGATAATGACTGCCCTCGTGGTTCTAAAAAAATCCGGCCTTGACAAAAAAGTGACTGTTTCAAGGTGCGCTACGTGCATGCCTCCAAGCAAGGTAGATATTAAAAAAGGAGAGGTGTACTCTACTGAGGACATGCTTAAAGCGCTTTTATTAAATTCAGGGAATGACGCGAGCGTGGCGCTGGCTGAAAGCGTGGCCGGCACAGAAAAAGATTTCGTTAGCATGATGAACGACATGGCGAGGAGACTGGGCTGCCGCAATACGAATTTTAAAACTTCAAACGGCCTGCCTGCCAAAGGCCAGTATTCTACCGCTTACGACATGGCGTTGATAGTGCGCGAGGCCGTGAAAGATAAAAGGCTTCTTGATATCCTGAGCATCAAAGAAGCGGAGATAACGGAATTAAACAGCGGGAGGCGTATCAAATTAAGGAATCATAATAAGAGCCTGTGGAAAGACACCTCTTATTTAATTCTGGGAAAGACGGGATATACTATAAGGGCCAGGCAGTGTTTCGCTGGCTATATTAATTACGATAAAAGCCATAATTTAATAGTTGTGATATTGAAAGGAAAAAAATTATGGCCTGATCTGAAGGAGCTGGCGGAGAAAGGCAGAAAATTATTTTGACAGGGGGCAATTTATGCTCAAAAGGTTTTTATTTTTCGCGATAATTTTAAACATGCTGTGCTCCGGCGTTTCTTACGCCGCGCCTTGTTACGGGACTTACATGCCCAAGGAAAAGAAATGGATATTGGGGCTCCAGGGAGATTTTCTCATGGATAGGGACATGAAGGATGATCAGGGAGGGACGAGTGGCAGCAGATATTTTTTAACGTGTTCTTACGGCGTGTTCAACCGGATATGTTTTGACGGTAAGATAGGAGTGGGGGACGTGGCGTGGCATAATTCCAACCCAGGAAATTTAGATTATAATACGAGTTTTGCGGGAGGGTATGGTTTCAGGATAAAGGGATATGAAAATAAAGCCCTTGGCATAAAGACAGTAGCGGGTTTCCAGCACATAAGCGTTCACCCGCGCTCTACGTGTCCGGCAAGCGATAAACACAGGGTTATTATAGACGACTGGCAGGGCTTTGTATTGATATCAAAAGACACGGGGAATCTCGTGCCTTATCTTGGCGCGAGATACGGAACAGTGGATTTTATAAAATGGGTGAATGACCATGACAGGCGCCGCATAAAATCTGAAAAAATGCTTGACCTTGTGATAGGAGTTGATTATTTGATGGCCAAGGATACCAGGCTTAACATAGAAGGCGATTTTATTGACGGGGAAGAGCTTTCTGTGGGAATCAGCAGGGATTTTTAATAGTTCAGCACAGTGGTAAACGCGTTCTTAAGGTAATATATTTTTGGTTTCCTGAAATTTTTTCTTATATATTTTTCAGCTTCGCCGAGGCCTTCAAAAAATAAAAATGGAAGGCCTCTATTTTTATAAAGGCGCGCGTTTTTCGATATGAATCCTAATTTTGCTTTCTTGAGCGCTTTTGCCACCATGTAGGCCCGGTGTTCTCCTGCCAGACAGCCGCCTTTTTTAATCTCGCTTATCAGTTTATCCGGATTTTTCATCTCCAGCATCTTTTTCATGAAGCGTTTTTCGCCCAGGCCTTTTCCAAAGCCTTCTTCTAAACCCGCATTTACAAGTATAAGAGACGTATCTTTTATGACAGGGTTTCCGGCGTTAGCCACGTAATTAAACGACCGCGATGCCTGGTATATATTTACGCTTTTTGAAGAAGGGATGCCGCATATGATTACGTCAAAATACCGGTTCATTTTCTTCTCAAAAGTTTTCCTTGAGTAGTTGACTGCTTTTTTGAAACACAGCCTGGGTTTTCCCTTAAATATTTTTAATATTTTCCCGTTCTCATTATTTATTATATTTACGGAATATCTGACAGGGAGAAGAGAAGCTGTTTCCTGTATAAAGTCCTGGAAATGGTTATTTTTTACGGAGCATATCCTTGTGCCGGGATGGTCCAGAAATCTCGGGTGGTGCGTTGCGTTTATTGTTTTTTCCCCAGCCAGGCCTATCGAGAGGACCTTTACGCCGCCGCTATAGCCTGCGTAAAGGTGCGGCTCCACAACTCCGACCGTTATTATAGAATCAGCGCATTTTAGTTTTTTATCCAGATATACCGGGATATTTCTTTTTGACTCAGCGGCATAAAAAACATTTTTATAATCATGAGAAGATATTTTTACTTTGTCCGCGATGCCGCCGAGATTACATTTTATCTCTTTTTCGGTAGGCTGCCTGTGGAGCCCGGTTCCGATGAGTATTTCCATGTCTTTATAGCGGGCGCCTTTTTTAACAAGACTGCTTAAAAGGCCCGGCAGTATCTTTTTTAAATGGGCTTCTCGCGTAAAATCAGGGACAGCGATTATAATTTTCATTCTAGAAGTTCCTTCGGGAATATATTATCAAGCCCTAATATGCAGGAGGGGTCCAGTGTTTTTTTAAGAAGGGCCATTTGTTTTAAATTATCTTTTCCGTACATTATTTCTAGAAACGGATGTTTTAGTTTTCCTATGCCGTGCTCCGCGGAAACCGTGCCGCCCATGCCAACGGCCTTTTTCGCGAATTCCATGTATATTTCCCGGCTTTTTTTAAATTCTTCCTCTGTTCCGGGAAGCATGTTTACGTGCATGTGGCTTTCGCCTATGTGGCCGAATATCAGGTAATCTATCCCGGAAGACGCAAGTTTTTCTTTGTAGAATTTCAGCATTTCCCTGAATCCCGCATCAGGCACGGCTATGTCTGTTCCGACCTTCGGCATTTTATTTTTTTTCACGATCTCGTTTACCGCATCAGGAAGGGCGTGCCTTAATTCTTTCAACTTCGCTCTCTCTCTGTCAGAGTCCGCAAAATATGAATCTTCCGTCAGGGCCTTGTGTTTTTCAAGAAGCTTAGTCCACGAATCTATGAGCCGAGGCTCGGATTCTTTTTTGTAGTCCTGCTCAAAATATATCAGGCCTTTCGCGGATTTTGGTATATTAGGGTATTTTGTCCTGAGAAGAGAGAGGGAGTTTTCATCCATGTATTCCAGGGACATTGCATTATAGGTTTTCGCGTCCCTTACAAAGCTGATCGCGTCGTCTTCGGAAGAGAAAAAGCTGAAAAAACTCATTACGCCTTCGGGTTTTTTACTCAGCGCCATGTCAGTCTCAAGTATGAAACCCAAGGTCCCTTCATGACCTATGAATAAATCCAGAAAGTCCATACGGTCTTTGACGTAATAACCTGCGGCTGTTTTTATTTCGGGCATTGAATAATCCGGGATTTTAATTTTTATTTCTTTATTTTTTAATTTAAGAGAGAATATCGTGCCCCTGTTTATAAAATAATCCCCGCGTTTTATGTCTATAATATCTCCTGTAGAAAGAAGAATCTTGAGTCTTTTTACGTAATTGCGCGTTGAGCCGTATTTAAAACCTTTTGCCCCGGAGGCGTTTGTGGATATAGTGCCTCCAAGAAATGCGTTCGGCTCTGTGGGGTCCGGAAGATAAGTGAGGCCTTTTTTTGAAAGTTCATTTTCAAGATCAGAAAGCCTTACTCCGGGTTGAAGCGTAGCCGCCATATTCTTCGCGTCTATGTCTATAATTTTATTCAGGCTTTCAGTAGAAATGACCCACCCGCCGAACGGGATTCTCGCGCCTGTCACGCCGGTGCCGCCTCCGGATATGGTTACGGGTATTTTTTTAGAGCTTGCTTCGGCTAGAATTTCTCCGACTTCATCCCCGTTTTCAGGCAATATGACCCTGTCAGCGTATCCGCCCAAAAGGCCTGAATAGTCTTCAAAATATCCCTTGATAATGTCAGGATCTCTCTTTATAATCATAGGTATAATTTAACATATAGACTGAAGAAAGTAAACAATAGGATGTTTTGCCTAGACTAGCGAGTTTCAAGGACGCGAAATTTCCCAGCGAGAAAATTTCGCTCCGTTTTCTCCCTCGCTCGTTTCTCTGCTCCGGTAGGTTTTGAGAAAAGCCTTTTTTCTTCGAGCCCCGTCCCAAATCTACGTGAATCTTTTTAAAACAACTACTTAGATTTGGGACGGGGCACGCTGGGGCGGCCAAGCGTCTTTTCGAAAGCCTACCGGAGCAGAGAAACACCGTGCCCGCTCGGGACAAAAAGGCCTTTCAACTCGCATAGTCTAGGCAAAGCATATTCAAACATGGAAAATATTTTAAGCGTATTAATAGGCCTTGCGGCAGGAATATCCTCAGGATTTTTCGGCATAGGGGGAGCTATAATATTAATTCCCGCCCTTGTCTATATTTTTAAATTTTCCCAGCATCTTGCCCAGGGCACAGCTCTCGCCGCTCTTCTTTTACCTGTAGGAATTCTGGCTGTAATGAAATATTACAAGTCAGGAGATGTGGATATAAAGGCGGCGTTATTTATAGCTTTTGGGTTTATTGTAGGGGGTTTTATAGGCGCCTCATTTGCCCACGCAGTCCCGGGTCCGATACTTAAAAAGATATTCGCTGTAATGTTATTGGGCATTTCCATATATATGTTTTTTGGTAAATGACAAATATTAAAGAAATAATAAGGATTTTAAAAAAAGAATACCCTGACGCGAAAGTAGCGCTTAGATTTAAGGATACCTGGCAGCTTTTGGTTGCCACCATTCTTTCGGCTCAATGTACGGATGTGAGAGTTAATAAGGTCACGCCGGGTTTATTTAAAAAATATAAGGATATATCTAGTTTTGCAGAGGCTGGCCTGAGAGAGTTTGAAAAAGATATCCATTCAACAGGTTTTTATAAGAACAAGGCAAAGAGCATCATAGGGTCTGCTAAAAAGATATTAAGTGAATTTAACGGCAATGTGCCGGACACAATGGAAGAGCTGACAAGCCTTCCGGGTGTAGGCAGAAAAACAGCCAATGTTATTTTATCCTCAGGATTCGGGATAGTGGAAGGCGTAGTGGTAGATACTCACGTAAAAAGATTGTCCGGGCTTCTCGGGCTGACTGATAATACGGATCCCGATAAAATAGAGCAGGCCCTTATGAAAATAATACCAAAAGAAGACTGGGGCATAATCTCTCATCTGCTGATTTTACATGGGAGAAAAATCTGCGGCGCGAGAAAGCCGTTATGCGCCGAATGCAGGATAAATAAACTTTGCCCGTCGGCTTTTAAAGGAAAAATATGATAACTTCAAACCCCTTTACCCCTCAATCGGGATGGGAACCAAAGATATTCGGCGGCAGGAACCAGGAATTGGGAATCTTTAAATCAATTCTGGATGACGCGGTAAACGCGAGGCTTAATCACCTCGTGGTTCTTGGAGAGTGGGGCGCCGGGAAGACGTCGCTTTTAAAACAATTCAAGCGCATAAGCCAGGAAAACGGGTTTCCTGCGGCTTTTTGCGGAATTTCAAAGTTTACCGACAAAAATAAAGCGATTGACGCTGTCTATTTAATAGCCGAAGAGATGGTCATGGGTTTTCCGAAAACCGAAGGCGTTCAAAAAGATATCCCGGGATTATTCGCCAAAAGGAAATCTTTATCGAATGCCCAGATTCAGTTTACGAAATTCCTGCTTGAATTATGGAAAACGCTGGATACGAAATTGGCAGTCGTGCTTCTAGACGATACCCAAAATCTTATGGAGGTGTCTAATACCATAGATATTTTAAGGGCTGTCTTAAGCAGCGAAGACATTATTAAAGAAACCAGATTTCTGTTCGTACTTTCATCAACTCCGTCAGGCTGGGCGTCTTTTATTGACAAGCACGATCCCGTGGGAAGGTTTTTCAGGAAGAGGCTGAATGCGGATAATTTAAAAGAAAGCGAAGTCATGGCCATGATAGTCATGACTCTCAAAGGCACGGGCGTTGAGTTTGAGGAAGAAGTTATAAAAAGTGTATTCAAGTATACGGCAGGGCATCCATATGAAATTCAGCTTTTGGCAAGCCACCTGTATGACAGCCAGATAGAAGGAAAGGTGAAAAACGAGGCCTGGGACAGCGCGCTGAATAGCACGCTGAAAGAATTGGGAAGGGATTATTTTAGTTTTCTATTGTCAAAGGCGAGCGACAGGGAAAAAGATTTATTGAAAATACTCGCGGAAGAAAAAAGGCCTGTCGCTATAAAGGATTTTACGACCATGATGATAGTCGGTAAGCGCGCGAAAAAATTCCCTATAGCCAACATAAAGAATTTTCTTTACCGCCTGGAGGAAAAAGGCCTTGTCAGGAGAATGGAAAACAGCGGTTTTTATATACAAGATTTGATGTTTGCGGAATTTATAGCAAAGTTTGCCTCAGAATAATTTCATTGACAATAAATAGGCTTAAATATATTATAGTGAATAATTTAATTGAGAGGTTCCTCCCTGCCACAGAAACAATGGCGGGTCGGGATCAAATTTGCTTCGCAAATTTGGGAGGATGACATGAAGGTAAAAATTGACCAGGATTTATGCGTTGGATGCGGGCTGTGCATTAATACCTGCGCCGATATTTTTGAGATGAGCGGAGATAAGGCAGTGGTAAAGTCAGCGGTAGTTCCGCCCGCCAATGAGGATGCCGTAAAACAGGCCAAAGACGAATGCCCTGTTGAGGCGATAATTATAAGGTAAGTTTGTATATTATTTCTTTTTAGACAGGACTTTAGCGAAGCAGAATATAGTAAACGCTATAATAATTCCCCAGGATATAATCAAAAATAACCAGCCGAAGATATTCATTTTTTAACCGCAAGCTTTCTTTTTTGCCAGGCAATCTTCACAAGTATCGCCAGGCTGAGAAATATTCCCAGAAGCATAATCCTTATACCTAATATATAAGGCTTATCTCCCGGGTTAGCGCCTTTCATTAATATTGCAGGTATACCTTCCTGATAAAGCCAGAATCCTAATATTAAAAATAGAAAAAGGGGCGTGATATATTTTATTATGAATTTGTAAATCTTCGGCACCCGCATCTCTGCGCCGCGATGTATTTCCTCCCACGCCTTCTCAATCCCGAATATCCATCCGAAAAGTATAGTCTCGACAGTTGCGAATAATACCAGGCAGAAAGTGCCTCCCCAGAAATCCAATTCGTTTACCGCGCCGTTTTTCAAAAAGAATATGGCAGGCTGGCAGACCATAAAACACACTATGCCGAAAATAATCACAGCTTTTTTCTTCGATATATTAAATTCGTCTTCTAAAAATGCGACGGCAGGCTGGGCCAGCGATATAGAAGAGGTTATGCCTGCCAGAAATAGAAGCAGAAACCACATGCATCCGAATATTGCGCCTAAGGATATTTTTTCAAATATAAGCGGCATTGTTACAAAGCCGAGGTTGAATGCCCCGCTTTTCGCGATTGTTTGTATCTCGCTCGGTCCGAAAAACGCAAATGCCGCAGGTATGATGATGGAAGATCCGAGTATGACCTCCGCGAATTCATTCGCGCTCACAGAGGTAATCCCTGAAAGCACTACGTCGTCTGTTTTTTTAAGGTAGCTCGCGTATGTCAATATCACGCCTATCCCTACGCTGAGTGTGAAAAATATCTGGCCTGCTGCCGCGAGCCAGACCTTTGCGCTTTTTAAGGCGCTGAAATCAGGATTCCATAAAAACCCAAGGCCGTTTACGATGTTCCAGCCGGGTTTTAACGGATCAGGAGAACCGAATGTTAATACCCTTATAGCTAGTATTATACCGAATACAAAAAGAGCAGGAAGCGCGATTTTGCATAATTTTTCTATGCCGCCGGAGATACCTTTATATATGACAAACATGTTAAGGCAAAAAGTGATAAGGAAAAATATATAAGCGTACTGGATGCCGGAGAAAAAGTTATTTTTTTCTATGCCCTGAAATCCTTTCAGGAAAGAAATCATGCTGTTCTGGGTTGTTGCCTGGCCGTATTTTTCTACTGCCGAGAAAAATGCGTATGCGAGCGTCCATGATTCTATATAGGTATAGTATATGAAGATTACAAGCGGGCCGAATATGCCTATTATGCCGAAATATTTTATGAACCTGTTTTTAGTCCACATGTTGTGGAATATGCCGGGCGCTGTTCCGTGTCCGAATCCTCCTCCGAAACGGCCGATAGTCCATTCCACCCACATCAAAGGTATGCCGAGCAGCAGGAGGGAGATAAAATATGGGATCATGAACGCCCCGCCGCCGTTTTGAGCTGCTTGCACAGGGAAGCGCAAAAAATTCCCAAGCCCTATCGCGCTCCCCGCCACCGCCATTATAATCCCTAATCTCGAATTCCAGCCCTCTCTATTTTTCATATAGATTGTGTAGGGGAGGGTTTAAAACCCTCCCCTACAATATGAAAAGTATACTCAATATGCCAGGATATGTCAAATAGGCTGGTAGACGTCTCGGAAGAAGAGTGTTATAATATGCTGCATACGAGGAGGGTTTCTCATGAAAAAATCATTAGGGGCTAAGGCGCTTGTTTTTACTGCGCCCACCTGGATTATAGGGACATATGATAAAAACGGAAAACCAAATGCCTGCGCAGTTGCGTGGGGAGGGATTTCATGTTCAAAACCTCCATGCGTAGGTATATCCTTGAGAAAAGCTACTTATTCTCATGGGAATATTATGGATAAAAAAGCCTTTACGGTTAATGTCCCTTCTGAAAAATATGTAAAAGAGGCTGATTATTTTGGAATTGTATCAGGAAGAAGCGAGGATAAATTCGCGAAAACAGGACTAACGCCCGTAAAAAGTGAATTAGTAGACGCGCCCTATATAAAAGAATTTTCTCTTGTTTTAGAATGCAAGGTTATCAATACTATTGAAATAGGGCTTCATACCCAGTTTATAGGTGAGATATTGGATGTGAAATGCGATGAAAGCGCTCTTGGGAAAGACGAGCTCCCTGATATTGAAAAGATAAAGCCTATTTTATACGATCCGGAAGTATGCACGTATCATGGAATAGGCAAATGTCTGGGCCGGGCATTCTCAATCGGAAAACAACTAAGTTGACAAAGTGACAATGTCAAAGTGTAAACTTATTTAGGGATAAGAATGAAAGATTTTGACAAGTTCTACAAAGAATTGAATATAGAGCAGAAGAAGGCAGTGGATACTGTTGAGGGGCCGGTGCTGGTTTTGGCAGGACCGGGTACAGGCAAGACGCAGATATTGTCTGTCCGCGCGGCAAACATTGTCAGGCAGAAAAAAGCCCTTCCGGAAAACATCCTGATACTTACCTACACAAATGCAGCCACGAAGACAATGAAGGAACGCCTCGCAAAAATCATAGGTTTTAAGGGCTATGACATTCAGGTCGCGACATTCCACAGCTTCGCGAATTCAATTCTTCTGGATTCAGAAGAAGCGGCTAACTATATCCAGGAGAGGATAAAGATCACAGACATAGAACAGGTAAAGGCAATAGAATACAGCCTTGACCACACGCAGGGGATTTCCGAGATACGGCCTTTTAACGCGCCGTATAATTACGTAAAAGATGTACAGAAAAAGATAAGCGAACTCAAGAGAGAAGGCGTGAGCCCTGAAGACTTTCTGGAATACGTAAAGACATTAGAGCCGGACGGCGTATCTATAGAGGAAAAACATATCCCGAGGATAAAGGCCCTGGCTATTATTTACGACAAGTATGAAAAACTTAAAGCCGGGGGGAATAAAGATGTATTTGACGAGCGCGGCAGGTATGATTACGACGACATGATCATGATGGCCATTCACGCGTTAGATAACGAACCGATTTTAAAAAAGAAATATCAGGACCAGTATAAATTTTTCATGGTGGACGAATTCCAGGATACTAACGGAGCTCAGCTTAAATTATTATTTTCTATACTCAAGCCGGACGGCCCTAACGTGTGCTGTGTCGGAGACGATGACCAATCAATATACAGATTCCAGGGCGCGAGCGTCGGTAATTTCAAAAAATTTAAAAAGCGTTTCAAGAATCTGGAGACCATATCTTTAAAAAATAACTACCGTTCCACAAAAGAGATAATAGGCCTGGCGCAGGCGCTTATTAAAGAGGTGCCCGAAAGCGAAAGGACAGGCAAAAAAGATCTTATAAACGTCAGGGACTTCAAGAAAAAATCAATAGGCTATTATGAATTCACCGGAGAGGCGGAAGAACTGGATTTTATCGTGAAAAAGGTGAAGGAATTTAAAGAACAGATAGAATCCTCAAAAGACATGGGCCTTGAAGAGAAGGAAAATTCCTATAATAACATAGCGATTTTAGTTAGGAAAAGGGATTTGATATTAAGGATAATAGATAAATTTCTGCAGGCGGGTATCCCGTACGCGACTGACGGCAAAGAGGACATCAGGCCTGAGCCGCGAGTGAAGCAGATGCTGGACGTATTGGAGCTGGCGAGTCTGGGGCCTGAAAATTACGAAGACAGGGACAGGGTTTTATACAGCATGCTCATAGCGGACTATTTTAAAATTCCTTTACAGGATGTATTGGGCCTCATAGCCAGGGTAAACAAGAAGAAAAGAAATAAAGAAGACGCGAAGATCCTGACGGAACTTTTAAATTCAGAGGATTTGTCAAAGCCTTTGAAAAACGCAAAGGTTATAATAAGAAAGCTTATAGAAAATTCGCGATTTAAACCCGGCCATACGGTCCTGATGGAATATATAGAAGACGCCGGGATTTATAAATATATTCTTGAGAAATACGACAATGACGATGTTATGAGAATCAGGGAACTAAGGGCGCTTTCGTCTTTTATAAACATGGTGAAGAGTTCGGACATGTCTAATCCCGGCATGACAATAAGGGATTTCGTGGAGGAGATACGTACGAGAAATGAACACGGCATGGCGCTTGAAGGGGAGCTCGTGACAATGACTCAGAATGGAGTCAGGATTTTTACGGCGCACGGCTCCAAAGGCCGGGAATTTCACAGCGTTATAATACCTTTTTGCCTGCAGGATAAAAGCTGGCCTATAAAACCAAGGCCTGATATAATCCCTCTTCCGCCGGAGCTGACCAAAGATATTGAAAGAATCGACAATAAAGAAAAGATAAAAGAGCTGAGGTTCTACGACGAGACAAGGCTTTTTTACGTGGCTGTATCAAGGGCTAAGAGTAACATTGTATTTACCGCGAGCCCTGAGGAAAGCGCTGTTTCCAGCGTTTTTTTACACAGATTAGGCATAAAACCGGAAACCTCCGGATTAAAAGAAGAAGATATTCTCGTGAGTTTTCTTGAAAAAACAGATCTCGCGGAACCCTTTATCGGCACAGAAAAGGTTCTGGCGGACATGGTTAAAGACATGACGCTGAACCCCACGGGCCTGGACAATTATCTAAGGTGCAGGCGGAAATTTCTTTATGATAACGTGCTCATGCTTCCTTCCGCGAAAAAACAGAGCCTCATGTTCGGCAACGCAGTGCATTCAGGATTAGAGCATTTATACAGGGAATACATGAGGACTAACAAATTCCCTGATTTCCAGTTTTTCAAAGAAAAATTCATGGAATCGCTGAAATTCCAGGGACCTGAAAAGGCAATGGAATTAAGGTGCAGGGAGCAATTCCAGGGCCTGAAAAAATATTACGATAAAATATCCGGGAAACCCATAAAGCCGATAGGCCTTGAAAATAAAATGCCTGTAAATATAGACGGGGTTATTTTTACGGGTAAATACGATAAATTGGAATTGGAAGACGTGGAAAATAAGCTTGTGAGAGTGGTTGATTATAAAACAGGACAGCCTGATAAACACGCCAAGGGGATTCTTGAGGCAGGAAGCCTTGAGAGCGAAGAATGCGACGGCTATCTAAGGCAGTTAGTGTGCTACAAACTTCTATACGAAAAAGATAATACCAGGCAGGATAAGAATACGCTCGTGAGCCATGGGATACTCGTGTTTGTGGAACCTGCCAAAAAGGATTTGAGAAAATACGGCATAAAAGAAGGCGAACCCACGGAATTCAAGGTGCAGCTTAGCGAAGACATGGTGGACGCCATGGCGGATATCATAAGAAATACATGGAAAAACATTCGGGGCCTGCATTTTGAAAAACTTCCTGAGCGTGATAAAAACAAGTGCGGTAACTGCGATTTCGATCACATCTGCTGGGATAGGCGCGCAAGTTGACAAATCCGTCATTGTCAGAAGTGTAAACTTATGGGGTGGTAGGAGAGTTTTGAAATGCGGAGATTCTCCAGGCCTGAGTCGTCCATGGTATTTATATATTTATAGTTTGTCAATTCCCCGCAGAATTCCCTGAAAATAAATTCCGAAATACCCTTAAATTTCAAATCGCAGACTTCCAGAAACACACAGAACATATCATTTGTTAATTCAAATCCGAACGTATACGCGGCGGTTTTATTTTTTATCTTTATGACCCAGCCTGTCAATCCCAGGGCTTTAAAATTTTCTATTGCCAGCTTGTGAGCGGAAAAACTATCTTTCAGTAGTTCGTGATAATAGAGGTCAGGGAATTTCTGTTTTCTGGAAGAAGCCCATTTTATAAATAACTTGAGGCAGTCGTTTTTCATGTTTTGCCTGTAAGGCAGATATTGAAATTTATAATTTTTTGAAAAATAATTGCAGCTCGCTCTTTTATGTTTATATTTATTGCCCTTAAGACCGGCCAGGGCTTCTCTGAGGTATATATAATCAGGAAATTTTTTGAGAGAATTAAAATCTATATAGCCGGAATTCGTTTCTAAAAGTATTTCTAATGAACCTGATTCCGATCGCCGATCGGAAAAGGTCCACCAGACAGGATTTTTATCTTTCCAGATGTACAGGTTTACAAAATTCCGGCTAGAGTCAGGGCATTCAATTTTTTTAAAAAAGTTATCAAACGCGGCCTTATCCTTTAATGAGATTTGCCTGAACCCGTTTTTCTCTGGATTATTGACGAGCAGTTTTGTGAGCGTGTCTAAATAAGAAAATTGCGATACGTCATCCTGGAAATTTCCTATAAATGAAGGGTTTATAGCTATTTTGGAAGCAATTTCTTTTTTCTCCAATAGATCCGCAAGATAATGAAAATAATTTTTTATCAGGGCCTGATTTCCGGCATTTACGCTGAAGGGGCATTTTTTATCTATGCCCAGGATTATCTTTTCTCGTTTTTCATCAAACATTATCGCGAACGGGTAAAGCCTGCAGTCAAAAGGCCTTTTTGAGTAAATAGAGCATTTATTTTTTTTTGTGTTAAAAAAGGGACAGGCGTGGATATCTTTAAAGGGTTTTAATGTGACGCGGCCTGATTTGTCCAGATATGGCTTTATTTTTGGAGTTATCTCATGGGGGAGAAAGAGCGGAGCAAGAGGAGCATTTTTGTCAATAAATCTGCAGCATACGTCGCACGAAATGCAGAGTTTAGATGGCATGATTTGTTTCAGCATGAATGTATTTTATCACTAAAAAGCTTCACTTTACATTGGTTTTTTGATATAATCAAACGAAGCCACAACTTACGGAACGAAGTGAACGTAAGTTGTATGGCTGAAGTAGACCCTTGACACGTAAGCGATGATAAGTAAAATACGCCTCTTACGTGTCAAGGGTTAATTCGCGCATTGACTTATGTTCACTCACCTTGCTCGTTCCATAAGTCAAGTGCTCATTAAAAGGGGGAACATATATGAGAAATAAAGGTTATATTATTGTATCTATATTGGTGATATTGTCTTTCTATGGATGCAATATTGTCCCTAAATCAGTTCAATATCAGAGGGAAGAGGAGAAGCTCATAGGAAGCGCTGATATTATTAATCCAAAAATAGAAGAGGTGCAGGTCATATTGAAAAGCGAGGGCTATGAGCCCGGTAATACAGACGGCAGGATGGGGAAAGAAACGCGCGATGCCATAAAGGCGTTTCAGGAATCAATGGGCCTTAAAAGCACGGGTTATATAGATAAGATTACTTTAACCCAGATGGAAGATTCAAGAAGGGCAAAGGAGATACTTGAGTCCAAGAAAGATTACGGCCTCAAGGCAAAGGGAACCGGGCAGAGAGGCTCATCCAAAGCAGAATTCAGGCCTACCGCAAAGGAGATTCAGGCTGCTTTGAAGAATGCCGGTTTTGATCCCGGCTCAATGGACGGCAAGATAGGGGCGAGGACGAGACAGGCAATAAAGGATTTTCAAAAGTCAAAGGGCCTTGTTCCTGACGGAGTGGTAGGGCCTAAGACCTGGACTAGTTTGGGCAAGTATTTATAAAGGTATTGACAAAATTTGCTGTAAATGGTATAAGTTAATGTATTAAAACAGAAAGAAGGAGGGAATAAAGATGGGTAAATTTATAACAGTGCTTGGTGGATTGATAAGCATTATACTGGGCGCATGGGGACTTATCACATGGTGGGATAGCTTTGTTATACTCTTAAAAGGGTGCGTTCCGCCTATATTGATCTTAGGCGGTCTTGCCGCTCTTTTTGCGGGCATCAGCGAAATAAAAGATTGTGCGCAGGCAAAAAAAGAAGAAGCGAAAAACAAAGAAGAGAAAAAGTAGCACTATAGACAAGATAGATTAATAGAAGAAGAGCCCTGTAGCTTTGGGGCTCTCTTCATTTAAGTGAGGACATGAGTTGCGAAAATCTTTGATTTTCGCAACTCATTTGTCCGAACTTCCCCATTCCAAATCTAAGTGTTAGTTATAAAAGATTCACGCAGATTTGGAACGGGGTCTAATTCGCAGACGGCCTGCGGCCTACGACTTACGTCGTTTCACTCCGTAAGTCGTCTGCTCATTTGAGGAGGTGAATATTTATGAATTATTTTAAAACAGGTTTATTATTGGTTATTCTGACCATGCTTTTTGTATTGATAGGCGGTTATTTCGGAGGCCGGCAAGGCGCAGTGTACGCGTTTATATTCGCCTTTATGATGAATATGATTTCATACTGGTTCAGCGATAAGATCGTGCTCATGATGTATAAAGCCAAGGAAGCGAATGTAAACGAAGTGCCGGAAATTTATAACATAGTGAAGGAACTGGTAACAGACGCTAAAATACCCATGCCTAAGGTATATATAGCGCCGCAAGATTCGCCCAATGCCTTTGCGACAGGGAGGTCTCCTAAACATGCGGCAGTATGCGTTACCCAGGGTATATTGAATATTCTGGATAGAGCAGAATTAAAAGGAGTCCTGGCTCACGAGCTTTCGCACATAAAAAATAGAGATACCCTGATAATGACTGTAGCAGCTACAATCGCAGGCGCGATTACTATGATAGCAAACATGGCAAGATGGGCGGCCATATTCGGAGGAAGGGGAAACAGGGATAGAGAAGGCGGCGGTAGCGGTATAGGTATGTTAGTCATGTTGATAGTTGCCCCTATAGCAGCCATGCTGATACAACTTGCTATATCCAGATCCAGGGAATACGCCGCTGATAAAAGAGGCGCTTTGATAGCAGGCACTCCAATGGGGCTTAGCGCCGCGCTTTTAAAATTAGAAAAAGGGAATAAAGTTTATCCTATGGATGCAAATCAGGCTACGGCGCATTTATTCATAGTAAATCCTTTAAGCGCCGGCGCGATCGCAGGGCTTTTCAGCACCCATCCGCCTATAAGAGAAAGGGTAAAAAGATTGGATAATATGATAATTAAGTGAGGACATGACCCTGCACCAATTTGCCGGGTAAATGCATTATTCAAATTAGTGCAGGGTCATAAGTCCGAACTTACCCCGTTCCAAATCTACGCGAATCTTTTATAAGTAACACTTAGATTTGGAACGGGGTCAAATTCACAGACGGCCTGCGGCCTACGACTTACGTCGTTTCACTCCGTAAATCGTCTGCTCATTTGAGGAGGCAGCTATGACTGATTTTAGCCCAAAGTACGGCCAGGACATAAGACAGATAAATGAAAAAGTCAAAGAATCAAGCTTGTTTATCCGGCAGATTACGCAGGAACTGTCCAGGGTAATAGTCGGTCAGCATTATCTTGTAGACAGACTGATCATCGCCCTCTTGGCAAACGGCCATATATTAATAGAAGGAGTGCCGGGTCTTGCAAAAACGCTTGCCGTCAAGACGCTTTCCAAATGCATTCAGACAAAATTCCAGCGCATTCAATTCACACCTGATTTATTACCCGCAGATTTAATAGGGACGCTTGTTTATAATCCGAAAGACGGGGCATTTACAACTAAAAAAGGCCCGATATTTTCGAATCTCATACTTGCGGACGAGATTAACAGGGCTCCTGCGAAGGTGCAGAGCGCGCTTTTGGAAGCGATGCAGGAGAGGCAGGTTACCATAGGAGAAAATACATTTCCGTTAGAAGAGCCTTTTCTGGTGCTGGCTACGCAAAATCCAATAGAGCAGGAAGGCACATATCCTCTGCCCGAGGCGCAGATTGACAGGTTTATGTTAAAAATAAAAATAGACTACCCTGATAAGAAAGAAGAGAAAGAGATCATGGAGCGCATGGCAGGCCATAATCCCAGCGAAGTAAAAGCGGTAGTTTCTCCGCAGGATATTCTAAAGGCAAGAGAGATTGTAAACGAGATTTACATGGACGAGAAGGTCAAGGATTACATAGTGAACATTATTTACGCAACCCGCACCCCGGAAGCGTATAAGCTGGACATAAAGAATCTTATCGCATACGGCGCGTCTCCAAGGGCTTCTATATACCTTAATATAGCTTCTAAAGCCCACGCGTTTATTCGCGGAAGAGGATACGTAACGCCTGAGGATATAAAGGCGGTCGGCATGGATATTTTAAGGCATCGCGTTATTCTTACATACGAAGCGGAAGCGGAAGAGATGACAAGCGAAGATATCGTAAAGAAAGTGTTTGATGAGATAGAGGTACCATAATTTAAAGACAAAGGCCCGTGATACCTTTGTAGGGGGGAGGTTTAAACCTCCCCCCTACAAAGGTGTTTATAACGGGCCTTTATACATTATGGTAGGGCACACTTTAGTGTGCCGAAACATATGATCCCGAAAGAAATCCTTAAAAAAGTCAGGCAGATTGAAATAAAAACCGGAAGACTTGTGAATGACATCTTTGCCGGAGAGTACGAGTCTATATTCAAAGGCAGGGGCATGGAGTTTCATGAAGTCCGGGAATATGTCCCGGGAGACGATATACGCTCCATTGACTGGAACGTCACTGCGCGCGCAGGCCATCCGTATGTCAAAAAATTCGTAGAAGAAAGAGAGCTCACGGTAATAATCATGGCGGACATCAGCGGCTCCGGAAATTTCGGCACCAGGAATAAGATGAAGATAGAATTGATGGCGGAAATAGGCGCCGTGCTTTCTTTCAGCGCGGTAAAGAACAATGACAAGATAGGGCTGTTATTATTTACCGATAAGATTGAAAAATTTATCCCGCCTAAAAAAGGCAGGCCGCACGTATTAAGGGTGATAAGAGAGCTTTTGTATTATAAACCGAAATCCAGAAAGACATCGATAAATTCAGCCTTGGAATATTTGGGAAAGGTTTTAAAAAAACGCTCGGTCGTATTTCTTATTTCCGATTTTATGGATTCTGATTATGAAAGACTCCTCAGGATTTTGAATAAACGGCACGATATCGTAGGTATCTCTATATCCGACCCCGGAGAGAAAGATATCCCTGACATAGGCCTTGTGGAATTTGAAGACGCGGAAACGGGAGAGGTTTTATTCCTGGACACGGGCGATGAGTTATTAAAGAAGGAACTTACGAAGAGAAGATCGTCTTTCGTGGACAGCAGAAATAAGTCATTCAGGGCCATGGGCCTTGATTCGATAGATATATCTACCGATAAACCCTATATAAAGCCATTGATACTTTTTTTTAGAATGCGGGCCAAAAGATTCAGATAAAGGGAATATGAGGATAAGTCTGAAGGTCACAACAAGGGCTAAAAAAGAAGCGATAGAAAAGCTTTCGGAGAATAGCTACAAGATAAAAGTGGCTGTCCCTCCGGAAAAAGGCAAGGCGAATAAAAGGGTCATAGAGATCCTTGCGGAAGAGTTTGGTGTCAGAAAACAGGATATCTTGATCGTGTCAGGCTTGACAAACAGCAACAAGATAGCAGAGATAGGCATATGAATAATGACATAAGGCCGTTGAAGGATGTCGTAGAGATAGGCGGGAGATTTCCCATAGTGTATATTGTTATTTTAGTTTTAATAACGCTCGCTGTCTCGGTATTTATATATTTTAAGAATAAAAAGAAGACGGAAGAAAAGCCTGTTTTTCCTCCCAGGCCTGCGGAAGAAATCGCAAAAGATGCTTTGAAGGCTCTTAAGGAAATGAAGCTTATAGAAAAAGGGCTGATCAAGGAATATTATATAAGGCTTTCGGATATTATCAGGACTTATATAGAAAATAGATATCGGATATTCTCTATGGATAGGACTACATGGGAACTTTTTCAGGAAATGAAGTCAAAGAGAATAGAACGTCCGCATGCAGATAAGATAAATTATTTTCTTGAAGACTGCGACATGGTGAAATTCGCGAAATATACGCCTGATCAGAAAGAGATAGAAGAAATTTATAAAAAAGCGGAAGAGATTATAGATATAACTACGCCTAAAGAGAGGTTAGAGTCATTGCGAGGAGCGTAGCGACGAAGCAATCTTAATAGATTGCTTCACTTCGCTCGCAATGACATAAAAGCATTATGCGATTTGCTAATCCATTATTTTTATTCTTATTAGGCATCTCCCCGCTATTAATCTGGGATTATTTCCGGCGGGCCGGGACGCGCGAAGCAAGCATTATTTTTTCAGATATATCTATCCCGAAAAATATCAGGCCGGGTTTCCGCGTAAGATACAGGCACGCGCCGATGATATTGAGGATGGCAGCTATTTTTATTTTTATCCTGGCGCTCGCCAGGCCTCAGGCAGGTCAGAAAGAAGAAGAGATAATAACAGAGGGTATTGATATCATGCTCACTCTTGATATTTCCGGCAGCATGAAGGCGGAAGATTTTGCCCCGCAGAATAGACTAGGCGCCGCAAAGGATGTTCTGAAAGATTTTATAAAATCCAGGCGTAATGACAGGATAGGCCTTGTTGTATTTTCAAGATACAGTTTCACGCAGTGCCCGCTCACGCTTGATTATGGAACGCTTCTGGAACTTCTGGATAAAGTGGACATAGGCATGATAGAAGACGGCACTGCTATAGGCATGGCAATAACTAACGCCGTAAACAGACTCAGGGATTCCGCCGTAAAAAGTAAAATCATAGTGCTTTTGACAGACGGCGTTAATAATGCGGGAAAGATAGATCCTCTGACAGCTTCTAAGGTAGCCAAAGCGCTTGGCATAAAGATATACACGATAGGAGCGGGAAAGCCAGGCGGAGCCATGTATCCCGTAGAAGACCCCATATTCGGTAAAAGATACGTGCGCATTGATACAGAAATAGACGAAACGCTTCTTAAAGACATAGCGGACGAGACAGGCGGGTTGTATTTCAGGGCAAAGGATAAGGAAGGATTGGCGGAAATTTATAAGACAATAGGCCGGCTTGAAAAAACAAAAATAGAGACAAAAGAATACGCAAACTATACGGAACTGGCGGGAGTTTTTATGTTGCCGGGATTTATATTGCTTTTACTTGAGGTCATATCAGCGAACGCCCTGTTTAGAAAAATACCTTAGGAGCCTGACATGCATTGGGGAACGCCTCTATATTTGAATTTTCTTTTATTAGTTCCTATATTGATAATATTTTTTATATTTGCCGGGATCAATAGAAGAAAAACAATAGAAAGATTCGGAGACGCCGCTATCGTAGAAAGGCTTTTCTTATCTAAAAGCACCGTAAAAGAGAGGGTAAAAAGGATTTTCATGGTCATCGCCATGAGTTTTTTGATTCTGGCTTTAGCCGGGCCTCAGATAGGCGCTCGTCTTACCATGACCAAGCGTTACGGGGTGGATATCATGATAGCCATTGATACGTCTTCAAGCATGCTTGCCGAGGACATAAAGCCAAACCGCCTGGAAAAAGCAAAACTGGAAATCAGCTCTCTTATAGATAAGTTAAAAGGCGACAGGGCAGGCATACTTACCTTTGCGGGCGATAGTTTCATGCAATGCCCGCTCACGCTTGATTACTCCGCCGCAAAAATGTTTTTAAGTATAATAGAGCCCGGCATGATGCCAAGGCCCGGTACAGCCATAGGAGATGCGATCAAGAAAGCTGCGGAAGGGTTTACTAAAAAAGAAAGAAAACATAAAGTCCTGATTTTTTTAACAGACGGAGAGGACCATAACACAAACCCCGTAGACGCTGCAAATGAAGCCAAAAAAGAAGGTATTATAATCTATACAATAGGCATAGGCACCAGCAAAGGAGAGCCAATACCCGTATTGGATGAAACCGGCAAGATAAAGGAATATAAAAAGGATAAAAACGGAGAAGTTGTGATGACAAAACTGGATGAAGCCATGCTGCGGAAAATAGCTTTGATCACAGACGGCAAATATTACCATGCCACGGCCAATGAATTTGAGCTTGATAAAATTTATGATGAAATAAGCAAAATGGAAAAAAAAGAGCTTTCAAACAGGCTCTTTACGCAGTATGAAGATAGATTCCAATATTTTCTGGGGATTGCTTTTATATTATTATGTGTTGAATTTATTATAGGAGATAGGAAAAAGAAATGAAGCTAGTATTGATATCGAACAGGATATTTAAGATTGCCCAGACAAGCAAATCGAGAGGCCTTTTTGTCCCGAGCCCCGTCCCAAATCTAAGTGTTGCTTTAAAAAGATTCGCACAGATTTGGGACGGGGCGAGCGGGCAGCATGGTGTCCCGTTCCAAATCTGCGCGGATCTTTTAAAAATATCTCTTAGGTTTGGAACGGGACAAGCGAGAAGAAAAACGGAGCGAAGGCCGACTCGTTGGGGCGGCCAAGCGTCTTTTCGAAAACCTGCCTGGCTTAGCGAAACGAGCGAGGGAGAAAACGGAGCGAAATTTCCTCGCTGGGGAAATTTCGCGTCCTCGAGATTGCTAGTCTGGGCAATTTCAATGCCATTATTCTACATTTCTGCTTTAGGCTGGGCATTCGAAGATTCACTGGCCTCTAAGAATAATGAAGGCAATAAACTTTATAAAGAGGGCAAGGTTGACGAGGCGCTGTCCAAATGGCGCGACGCGCAGATCGAAAATCCCGACAGCGGCAAGCTTCATTATAATATAGGCAACGGCCTCCACGAACAGAAACAATACGAAGACGCTTTTAACGAATACGAAAAGAGTCTTGACTCAAAAGATAGTGAACTTCAGCAGAAGGCGTATTATAATATTGGGAATACGCATTACAGGATGGGGAAATTACCTGAGGCGATAGAGGATTATAAAAAATGCCTGAATATAAATCCAAAGGATGAAGACGCGAAATATAACATAGAATTTATAAAGAAAAAGCTAAAAGAGCAGCCCAAGAAAGAAGAACAGCAACAAAAAGAATCCCAGCAAAAAGAAAACAAAGGCCAGGAACAGCAAGGGCAAGGCGCGTCTTCTCAAACTCAGGAAGATCGGCAAAAAACTGAGAAACAATCTGAAGCGCAGGAATCGAAAGAAGGCAAAGAAAATCAGGGAAAAGATAATCAGGCTCAGGAAAATAAACAGCAATTGGAGCAGAAGGAAAAGGAAAAAACAGGGAACGAAAGCGCTGAAGAAAAAACTTCCGGAGAAGACAAGAAGGGCGAGATGTCAAAAGAGGATGCCATAAGGCTTCTCGATGCGATGAAGGATGATGAAAAGGATTTACAGAAAGAATTAAGAAATCAGCCCGCGGAAGGTCAATACAGAGTGGACAAAGATTGGTAAAGGCAAGGACCGAAGTGCCATAAGGTATGAAATATTTTATTATTTTTTTATTATTTTTGTCGATTACGGCAATTTGCCACGCAGAGGATATAACAATATCTGTTGATGCGGACAGGCAGGAGGTTACGTTAGACGAGCAGGTAACTCTTACCATAACCGTATCCGGCAATGCGTCCAACATCCCAAATCCTGATATTCCTGAACTGAAAGGGTTTACATCCTATTCTTCAGGAAGGTCTCAAAATCTTTCTATTGTAAACGGACAGGTTTCAAGTTCAGTATCCTTTACTTATATATTGGTGCCTAATAACACGGGCGAGTATAGCCTTGGGCCTTTCAGCATTGATTATAAAGGCAAAACTTATTCAGCAGACCCTATAAATATAAAGGTATTGCCGAGAACCGCTCAGCAGCAGCCGCAAACCCAGGGTTCTCAGATGCCGCCTTCTGAATCAGAAGAACAGGGCGGCGCTCAGCCCGAACGCGGGAAAGAGCTTTTTATAGAAGCGTATGTAGATAAACTCAGGGCGTATGTGAACGAGCAGATAACGCTTACCTTCGCGGTTTACCAGGCGGTTAATTTATTTGACAACCCGGTGTATAATCCCCCGTCTACTACAGGGTTTTGGACAGAGGATATGCCTCCCCAGAAAAAATATTATAAGGTTATAAACGGCGCAAGGTATCTTGTGACAGAGATCAAGACCGCCCTTTTTGCTACAGGCCCGGGAGACTTTACAATAGGGCCTGCTAGGTTAGAGGCGACCGTGGAGGATATGAATAAATTTTTCTCAAAGAATCCTTTTGACATGTTTGACCGGGACCCGTTCAGCATGTTTAAAAGAGGCAAGCCCTTGATACTTACCACAGATCCCCTAAATATAGAGATAGAGCCTTTACCGGAACAAAATAAGCCGGTTGATTTTAAAGGAGACGTGGGAGATTTTGATGTTTCTCTCAGCGTTGACAAGAATAGCGTGGAAGAAAATCAGCCCGTAAGCTTAAAAATAAAAATAAAAGGAAAAGGCAATATAAAGACGATATCTTCTCCTTCCGCGCCCGAAATCCAGGACGCTAAATTTTACGAATCGGGAAGTTCCGAAAATATCTCAAAGGATAATTACGTGGTCCAGGGCGAAAAGATATATGAAAAAATGATTATACCGAAGAAAGAAGGCGCTCTCGCGATAGGCCCGGTTGAGTACTCTTACTTCGACCCTGTTATAAAAGATTACGTGAAGAAAAAAATAGACCCCGTAGTAATAAATGTTACAAAGTCAAAAGAAGAGCCCGCTGAAAAAACAGTATTTCAGCCGATCGGCGCAAAGGAAGAAGTCCAGCTTCTTAAAAAGGATATAGCGTATATAAAAATTTCTCCGGGCCGGTTTAAGCCCAAAAATAATTTTTTATATAAAAATAAAATATTTTTATTGATAAACGTATTGCCGCTTTTTGCGCTCATGGCCCTGTATCTATACGAATTGTACAGCCGGAAGCTGAGGACTGATATAGGTTACGCGAGGTCTTTACGCGCAAGAGGCGCTGCTTCCAGGAGGCTTAAAACAGCGGGAAAGATGTTGAATAAAAACATGATAAGGGAGTTTTACACAGAGATCTATAAGGCTGTAATAGAATATATAGCCGATAAATTTAACATACCCCACGCGTCTATTACAAAGGATTTATTGGAAGAAAAGCTGAAAGAGAAAGAGGTCAAAAAGGAAATAATAGATAAGGTAAAGACGCTGTTTGACGCTTGCGATATGGCGCGTTTTGCTTCAGCCGGGTTTACGAAGGACGACATGGCCCGCACTCTGAAAGAAGCGGGAGAGATCATAAACGCCCTGGAGAGATATATATGAACCCAGTTCTTTCTAATAATAATACTTTAAATAATTCGAGAAAGAGCTGGGTGAAAAAGATTTTTGCATTTTCTTTCCTGGTATTTTTTGTATGCGCCGGTATTTCAATAGCGGCCGTTGCGCCCGAGGAGCTTTATCAAAAGGGAAACGCAAGCTATGAGAATAATGATTACGAAAAAGCCGTTTCTATTTATGAAGAGCTTATAAGCATGGATAAAACCAGCCTTGAGGTATTTTATAATTTAGGCAACAGTTATTTCAAATTGAAAAAAATAGGGAAGGCCATTTTAAATTATGAAAGGGCGCTGAGGCTGGACCCGCGCGATAAAGATACACAGCTTAATTTGAAACTTGCTAAGGCAATGGCCGTAGATAAGGTAAACACGGACGAAAGGGGTTTTATTTTAAATGCGCTGTTTTTTTTATACGACAGGTTGAGCGTAAACGAATTATCACTGCTCTGCTCCGCCCTTTATCTTTTTATGATTTTAGTTTTGATATTTTCGATATTTTTTGTTGCCAAAAGGCGGTTTATGTTTTATGCTGCCGGGACATTCGGCATTATATTTCTTGCCTTCCTAATATTTTTATTTGCAAAAATAAACGGAGAAAATTTTACAAAGACAGGGGTTGTGGTAGCTGAAAAAGTAGATGTGAGAAGCGGGCCGAAAGAGGATTATCTTTTACAATTTACGCTTCACGAAGGCGCAAAGGCAAGCGTAATAAAAAAGGTCCAGGGGTGGTATGAGATAGATCTTTCAAGGGACCTGAAAGGCTGGATTCCTGAAACCAGCGTCGATATCATCTAAACACAACATATAGATATCGTCGGTAAAAAATATCAATATATTGTGTTTTTTTAACTTGACATATAATTCTTAAGTGATATACTTATTTTTATAAAAAATATAAGTCTTGCAGAGAAAAAATGGAGATATGACTAATGGAGTTGAAAACAAAAGCTGAAAAGAAATTGAATATCTCGGAAAATTGCCTTAAGGTCCTTGAGAAAAGATACCTCATGAAAGATAAGGACGGAAAGATTATAGAGACGCCTGAAGAGATGTTCAGGAGAGTCAGCCGCTGCATAGCAAAGGCAGACAAGCTGTATGGCGCAAGCGACCACGAAATAAAAGAAACAGAAAATAAATTTTACAAGATTATGTCTAACTTTGAATTCATGCCTAACAGTCCTACTCTTATGAACGCTGGCAAGGACATGTGCCAGTTATCCGCCTGTTTTGTCCTGCCGGTCGGCGATTCAATGGAGTCCATTTTTGACGCGATAAAGAATACAGCTATGATTCATAAGTCAGGAGGAGGAACTGGGTTCAGTTTTTCGCGGTTACGGCCAAAGAATAGCGTGGTGCGTTCGACCGGAGGAGTTTCGAGCGGGCCTGTTTCTTTTATGAAGGTCTTTAACGCGGCCACTCAGGCAGTCAAGCAGGGCGGCACCCGCCGCGGGGCGAACATGGGGATCTTGAGGGTTGACCATCCCGATATATTGGAATTTATAAGGTGTAAGGAAAATGACAAGGAAATAACAAATTTTAATATCTCCATAGCGGTTACCGAAGATTTTATGAATAAGGTCATATCTGATGAAGAGTACTCCTTGATAGACCCTCATAGCAAAAAAGAAGTTAAAAAAATAAAGGCCAAAGAGGTCTTTGACTTGATAGTGGAGTTGTCCTGGAAAAACGGCGAGCCGGGAATTATTTTCATAGATAAGATAAATAAAGATAATCCCACTCCTAAGCTGGGAGAAATAGAAAGCACGAATCCTTGCGTTACAGGAGATACCTTGGTATCCACAGAGTATGGCCTTATGAGGATGGAAAATATAGTCAGATATTTTAGTAACGGCGGGCTTAGGATTGCAACTGATGACAGGGTTTCTGAAATTTTATATTCAGAAAACGCGGGAGGGAATCTTGCATTAAAGGCCAAATGCGGCATTACCTTTAATTCGATAAGTAAAGCGTTTTCTACCGGAGAAAAAGAGGTTTTTAGATTAATTACTGCCTCAGGTTATGAATTAGAAGCAACTTCTGATCATAAAGTAATGACTACGGAGGGCTGGGTTAAGTTAAAGGATTTAGAAAAAGGTCGTCATAAAGTTTTAATGCAGTCAGAAGAAGGGGAATTTAATGGAGATAAAAACCTGCCATTTCCGGTTATAAATTATTTTATAGGTGAAAATGGCAGAAGATATAAACTTAATCTGCCTTCTCAATGGAGTAAGGAATTAGGACAGGCCATTGGCTGGATTGTCGGCGACGGCTGGCTAAGGGAAGGAGATAAAGATTATAGATTGGGTTTGACATTTAGCGAAGATGATAGGGCGATTTTGGATTATTTCAAACCAATACTCAATAATTGGTATGGATATGATATAAAGGAAGTTAAGAGAGAAAATGGGGTATTTCATCTTTCATATCACAGTAAATATTTCGTGGAATTTTTCAGATATCTTGGCATTAAGCCCTGGCAGTCGGACGAGAAGGAGATCCCAAAATTTATATATACAGCTCCAAAAGAAGCAGTGATAGGATTTTTGCAGGGGTTATTTAGCGCTGATGGGACTGTAGGCTTGCAAAAAGTGAATAATACAACCTATATACGTCTGACTGCTAAATCGTATAGGTTATTAAAAGGCATACAACGTTTGCTTATTAATTTAGGTATCATGTCAAAAATATATGATAGGAGCCGGTCTGAACGCTTTGGTTTTCCGTATAAAACTAAAAATGGGGAGAATCGCATTTATACCTTAGACGGCGTATGTTATGAATTACATATAAGCAGAGATAATATATCAAAGTTTTTGAAAAAAATTGGCTTCCTTTGTGAAAAACATAAGAAAAAGGTAGATGTTTTAAGCAGCATGAATTTTAAATTATGTAAATTTGAAGATGGAGTAGCTGAAATTGAAAATTTTGGCAGAAAAAAAGTTTATGATTTAACTGAACCTTATTCTAACTCATTTATTTCCAATGGGATATGTATTTCGAACTGCGGCGAACAGCCTCTTTTACCTTTTGAAAGCTGCAATCTGGGCTCTATAAATTTAGCTAAAACTATATGCGGGAACGAGAAAAAACAGGTTGACTGGGATGCGTTAAGAGAACTTACGCACGCAGGCGTTCATTTTCTTGATAATGTGATTGACATGAATAAATTTCCCATGGAAGAAATAGCGAAAATGACCAGGGCCAACAGAAAGATAGGGCTTGGGGTGATGGGCTGGGCAGACATGCTTATAAAACTTGATATACCTTACAATAGCGAAGAAGCTGTCCGGCTTGGCGAAAAAATAATGAAATTCATATCTGACGAAGCAAAGGTTAAATCTCAGGACCTTGCGCAGAAAAAAGGCGCATTCCTTTCTTTTAAAGACAGTATATTTAGTGAAAATGGGTCTAAAGAATTAAGGAACGCCACTCTTACGACAATCGCGCCGACCGGGACGATTTCCATTATTTCCGACGCTTCAAGCGGGATTGAGCCATTATTTGCATTATCGTATTACAGGAATGTAATGGATAATGATAAGCTTATAGAAGTCAATGCTCTGTTTGAAGAGGTTGCGAAGAGAGATGGGTTTTATTCCAGAAAACTCATGGAGGAAATCGCAGAAAAAGGTTCCATCAAGGACATAGAAGATGTTCCTGAAAAATACAAGAAGGTTTTTGTCACGTCTCATGACATAGCGCCTCTTTGGCACATAAGGATGCAGGCAGTGTTCCAGAAATATACTGATAATGCTGTATCCAAGACTGTTAATTTTTCACATGATGCCGTAAAAGATGATGTGAAAGAAGTGTATATGCTGGCTTTCAAGTTAGGATGCAAAGGGGTAACCATTTACAGGGATAAAAGCAGGGAGGAACAGGTGTTAAACATATCTTCTAATAATATAGAGAAAAAAGTAGGGGACGGTTTTAAACCGTCCCCTACAGAGATTAACGAAAAGAAAAGTGTTGCCCCCAGGCCGAGGCCTGTTGTTACAAACGGCACCACTACGAAAGTCGCGACGGGATGCGGCAACCTTTATATTACGATAAATGTGGATGACAGGTCCCTGCCTTTTGAGGTATTTATTCAGATGGGCAAAGCCGGCGGCTGCGCCGCGAGCCAGTTAGAAGCCATAGGAAGGCTTGTATCCCTGGCGCTTCGTTCCGGAGTGGAGAATAATAAAATAGTGGAACAATTAAGAGGTATACGCTGTCCGTCTCCTTCGTGGGAGAAAAGCGGAAGGATCTTTTCGTGTTCTGACGCGATTGCGAGAGTCCTGGAATTAAGGCTTGGCAATGGCAAAATGCATCATAAGGAAGAGGATTTGGAAAAACATTCCCCTCATACCATGATAGAAGACAAGCTTGGCACAGTAGTGGGTGTGTGCCCTGACTGCGGAGCAGCGCTGAGGCATGAAGAAAGCTGCGTGGTCTGCCGTTCCTGCGGATATTCCAAATGCTAAAGTCGGATTCTTGGATCAAAAAAATGGCTTTAGAGCATGATATGATAAAGCCGTTTGAACTTCAGCAAATCAAGAAGAACAATATCTCATACGGCCTCTCCAGCTATGGCTATGATATAAGGATAGCTGATGAATTTAAGATATTCAAAGGTTCTGGTAAGGACATAATAGATCCTAAAAATATAAAGCCCGGTTTATTCAAAGACTTTAAAGGCAGTTCTTGCATAATCCCGCCTAATTCTTTTGTTTTAGCAATGTCGTTTGAATATTTTAAAATGCCGTCAAACGTCCTCGCGCTTTGCGCAGGCAAGAGCACATATGCCAGAATAGGCGTGATAGTGAATGTAACACCATTGGAACCTGGCTGGGAAGGTTACCTTACGATAGAAATAAGTAATACATCTCCTTCACCTGTAAGGCTTTACGCCAACGAAGGCATTGCCCAGGTGGTTTTTTTTGAATCAGACGAACAGTGCCGGGTTACTTATGCTGACCGTAAAGGTCAATACCAGTCTCAAAAAACAATAACCCTTCCTAAATAACCCCTAAAACTTGTAAGATTCCGCAAAAGCCTTGCGGAATCAAGCAAAAAATAAACGCCCGTTGGCATTTTTGCTTGACAAATAAAGATTTTGTGGTATACTTATTACAGAGATTGTAAAACTATTTAGAGAGAGAATAGCCATGGGCCTCTATAAAAAACTAAAAATTATATATAGCCAGATAGACAAAATCTGGCTTTTTATTATAAGAATATTCTCGGGCATTGCCTCTTATTGAATAGGGCCTCTCTCCCATGGCGGGGCACGAAACCTATAAAACATAAAGAGACATGCCCGGGTTTTTTATACTATGCTGAACTATCAAAACAAAACCTCTATTAAGTTAATATCCCTCGTATTAGCACAGGTATTCCTGCTTACAGGCATAGCCTATCCGGAATCTACTACTAATAAAAATACATATAGCATATATATACAAGCCAAAGATCTCAGAGTGCCGATGATGGGGTCTGGCGGTAAAAACGCTCCACTTAGCAGGCTTGAAAAGGCAATAGAGAAGGCAAAAGAACTTCAGGCTAAAATGCCCAAGTATACAAGTTTGTCCGGGACTACATGTTTATTCCGTTGTCCTTCGCAGTTTGCAAAACTAGAAGAAATTTTACCTGAGGTTTTATTGCAAAAAATTAAATCCGGCGATAGAAAATTGAACGTTATATCGCTTGGCGCTTCAACAGGCGGGGAAGCAGTTTCTATTGCTACTACTATATTAGCTTTAATGGAGAGACAATTTCCGGAAGAAGATGTTAAGTCTTGGGATATTATTGTGCGGGGCGTTGAAATCCGGCCTGAAATTGTAAAGAGAGCGCGAGAAAACTTAAAGAGCGGAGATTTTGAAAGCGGAGCAACCGGGATTTTTTATTCCAGTATTGATGAAAACTACCTGCCGAAAGTTATTTTACAGGAAGGGGAAGGGCTTAATGTGCGCGCTGTTTCGCCTAAAGCAGTGAAAAAGCGCCTTGCCCGTATTAATGAGCTTAATATAGTGCAGTTTCAAGAAGGCAGCATAGTGGATCCGCAAGCAATCAGCCAAGTCAAAGAATCTGACATAGTTTTTTTCAACATGATGCAGTACCAGCTGACCGAAGATCGAGGCATTACCAAAGATGCAGTACTCAATCTAGGCAAGGCGATTCAGGGTTTAAAGCCCGGCGCATATCTTTTTACTACCTCATCCCCAGAAGAACTTATAGATAAAAAAAAGTTAGGCCTTTATCTATCAGAATTTGACATGGATATATTGCCTACCTATGAAGTAGTTTTACGTAAACGCGAACCGTCTACAAAAGCAATAGAAAATAATCTGTCTTTGGCTTCCGGGGAAACTGTGTCTGTACAGGCTTTTGCAGATGACGGGCCTATTACTATTTATTTGGATAGAGCAGGTGTCATACAGGATATTAATGGAATAGCAAATGAGCTAGGGCTTAAAATCCAGCTTGCAGGAGGGGTTGCGCGCAGGATGCTTCTAGGAAAAAATCCTATAGCTAAGGGTTCTGACCTGGATATCATGATACAAGTATCAGCAACTAATCCCTATGCTAGAAAAATAGGCAGGGTGACGCCTGAATTAACAAAAAGAATAGATGATTTTAGAAAAATATTAGATGAGAAATATACGGATTTAAAGATAGAAATAATAAATATTAGAGATGATATGCTTACAAAACAGTTTGCAAGTATAAGCCGTAAGAGAGCTTCTACTCTTGACAGGATGTTGGTTCAGAAAGTAGGCGACAGGTGGATAGTTACAGATGAGACAGGAGGAAGGGATAGAAGTTATATAGATAATGTAAGAAAAAAATATTTATGTTTAGTGCCAAGGTCAACAGGTTCATTCCTTAATTATGATAATGTTTTGAGATTTGTACGCATACAAGCCGAATTCCCGGAATTAGGTATTGATAAAGGTTCATTAGAAGATATAAATAAATTTATAGAAAAAGGTTCTTTATATGAGAATGATGCGAGTATATTTTCCATGGAAGAATTGCTAACAGGATTTGAGAAAGGGGATATTGAGCTTCTTATGCGCAACATCGCCCCTTCAATAAAAACCCTTCTTAAAATATTCGCATACGCAAAAGATCCTCATGATGCAATCAAATTATTGGAATCCATAGGGAGCAAAAAACGCAGCCTGGTTACAATATTTGGCAGGATAGTTGACCTGAATAAATTAGCTCAGATTGCTTTTGATACAAGAGGAAAACCATTTTCCTGGTCAGATTTTGATCCGGCATTTGTAGAAGAATTAAGAGAGAATGAATACGCAAAGCAGTATTCGGAAAAAGATTTTGCAGAGTTTTTATTAGATAGTTTAAAAGATAGATTTCCGGAAGAGCTGGTTCCTGGGGATGAAGTTAGGATAAGGCAATTTGCAGCCGCAGAGCAAGCAGGTTGGCTTATAAAAAGCAACAAAATGTCTATAGAAAGAAAAATGCTGGTTAGATATAACTTAATCGAATCAACGTGGAAATATTTTATACTTGGAGGATCTTTAAGGGATAATTGGCTGTCATTTATAGAGGGAAAGGTATCAGAAGAATTTTATGAACATATCCAGGCCAATGAAAAAGATATACGCTTAGGAATTAACCAAGGTAAGTACCGCAATCTTCTGGATTATTATTTTAAGGAATTTAGACTCCTGGATAGTTATGGGAGAAAAGCAAAAGGCTCGCCTTTAAATCTAGTAAAATATTTAATTGCGCATAAAAATTACAGGGGAAATCCTATATCAATAGAAGATTTGAGAAAAGTCAGAATAAATCAGGAAACAGGCTGGTCTTATGCTGACAGCACTATTTATCTAGAGATAAACAGTTTAAAGGAAATAGGCATATTGGAATCTGTTGATAGGGGCAGGTATGTATTGAGTGAAGAATTTACTATGGATCAGATAGCATTCATAGACAAAGAGATTGAAAAAATAATAGCTAGCAATAGCCCTGAAGGCACGCCTTTGGGCCTTGACAGATACAGGCTGGATGACGTGGACGATAAAAAAATAGAAGCAATGAGAGAAGTGGTAATGGGTGTTATAAAAAATATCGAAAAAGGCAGAATGGCTTTCAAAGAAGGCGAATTGTTCTATTTGGGGGACAAGGAAGTCAGCCTGGAACAATTAATGCCTTTGGTAGATGCGCTTGAAGGGTCTTTGGATAAGATCAATGATAGCGATTTGGATCCCAGAGAGATAAAAGATAAAGCGCTTTTAAAAAGAGGTTTAGCAATAGATGCTGGAGGCTATAGCCCTGATCATCCAGAAGAGAGGGATTTAGATATAGTTATAAAAGACGACCTCGGAGGAGCAGTAGCAAAGATAAAGATCTGGCCTCTTAAACTTAGAGACAGCGTATCTTTTAATAAAAAAGCAGTTTTTATGGAATGGTTTGGCATAGATCGAGAATGGATGAAGGGGAAAGGCGCAAGCGGCCAGGCGCTATACTTAGCGTTATCAAAATTATTATATGAATTAGGTTACAGAGAAATATATGGATATAGAAATCAGGGCTCTGAAGGATTCTGGGGGAGGATGGGATGGGAACCCTCAAGTGCAAAGATATATATCCCAGGCAAGGCTGGTTTTTATATAGAAAAACCTGATTCTGTAAAAGGTTATTGCCCTGCTATCGTAGAACTTTACAGAGGCATTATAGCATCATCCGCAGATAAACCTATGACATCAGAACGCCTTGCTTCGAATCAGAGTATGCCGCGAAGGACTTTTTTAAAAGCTGCAGCTGGCGCAGTTGTTGCTGCTGCCGCCGGAGTAGCTGTGTATAAATCCGGAGAACCTTCCAGAGAACAAATAGAGGCCATGGTTTCTTTAGAGAGGCCCATACATACTGAAAGATATACTTCAGGACTACAATTTGAGCAAGAAAAAGAAACTTTTATTGCTGCAAAAAGCGCAAGGGATAATCTTTTAGGCAAGGAAGACGCAGAAAAGGTTGGGGGTTTTTTGACCCCTGGCCGGATCAAGGCAATAAAATTTGCTGCGGAGAAATGGAAATTAGAGCCAGCGCTTATAGCTGGGTTTGCATACGAAGAAAAAGTTGATAAAGATTCTAAAAATAGAGTAAAAGAAGGGATTAAAGAGCGCGTTTCTAAAATGTTTGGCCTTCTAGACATAAGAAATACCGCAGGCCTTATGAATGTAAGCGCGTCTTTTATGAAGCATAAGGCGTTTTTAGATTTCTTATACGAAAACAGAGATTTTATTATGGATAAGCTTCTTGAAAAAGAAGAAGATAAAAATATGTTCAGGGAGTTTATTTATGGCAATAAAGGCGCAGATTCGCGTGAAGATTTTGAAGGCTATGAATTTATAAGACAGATTACAGAGAAAGGAGGTGCATGGCAAGCTTGGTTAGAGACAATGTCTCCAGTACTAAATGACCTGGCAGAAAAAGTAGAGCCGATAAATATTTTATTAGGCGCGTATGCGATGAGAGTAAAGGCAGGAGAAATAGTCAAAAGAAATAAAAATGGGGGAAAACTACCCAATATTTTTACAATGAGAGATGATTCCGTTTCATGGCTGGTAGAAAACTATATGGACATACCAGTCAGCTTACAGGAAAGATATTCAATATTTAATTCCAGCTATTATCCGCCGTATGCATACCACTATTTTCTGGCAGTTGATTATACAGGCATAAAAATAGCAAGAGAAAGAGCTCTTGCGAAAGTGAATACCTATCTTATGTTTGCAAAAAGCGGTATGTTTCAGACAAATAATATCGCCGGCATACAAGATAATGTTTATACCGGAGGCGCTAAATTAGCATCGAACGAGGGAGTTATTAATACCGGGGTTAAAAAGCCTCTGGACTTATTTATGCAAGATAATAGAGATGTATTTATTAAGTTCGAAGAGGCAGAGAATATTGTCCAAAGGCTTATAGAGGATGGAAAAGAATTTGCAGTTGTCATGTTTGACGGGGATAGCATCAAGAAACGCAACGAGGCATTTGGCGAGCGTATAGTTGACTCGCTGCTTTTTGAAATGGTGGAGGCATTCTACGAAACAGCTGAATTGTTAGGCAGGGATCCTTATGCGATAGATATGAAAGTTTTCCGAAGAGGCGGAGATGAATTTGGTTTTATTATTCAGGTAGACGGACTGGAGGATTCCGATATAAAGATAATTCTGGAACTTGTGCGCATTAGTCTTCCCATGAAGATAAAGTCTAAGTATGGTTTGTTTGTAATTGATACAAAAGCGCTGGATAGAGGCAGCGTTATTTCAAATCTAAATGAATTAAAGGCAAAGGGCGTTGTGATGGAATTCGAAGAGGTCGGGGGAAGTATTAATGTTTTATATGCTAGCGATAAGGCAGATAGCATAGAATATATTAAAAATGAAACATGGGCAGAGCGGATTACAAAAATGACAGATAAATTCGTCCTCACAGGCTCTATGGGGGGCCTTTACGTTAATAAAGCAGTGCTGACGGGCATTAAAAGACAGAACAAAGAAATAAACTTGAGTAGCATATTTGGGGGTGTCAATTTCTCTCTTTTAAAGGCAAAGGAAGTGGTGGCTAAGGCAGGTAATAGTGGGAGAAAAAAAGGTAATGGGGTGTATATTTTTAGGGCCAGAGAATCCGAAGAGGTTGATGCTAGAGAATGGTTCCATAATAAAGAAAAGACCTCTGCTATATTTAAAGATACTGAAACGCAAAACGAAATAGAACGAGTGTTTAGCGAAAGCGTTATTCAGCAGGATAAAAGAGATGAACAGGTGCCAATTGCTTATAGCGAACAAGCGCTCAGGGAGATGATGATGCCAGAACCTTCTGGCATGCTTATTTCTATAGATGCGCTGTGGGGCAATCCAAAATTTGATGAAAGGGCTGAACAGGCCACTAGGAGAGGGGAGATTCATAAAGGAAGAAGTTATCTTAAGAATTTTTATAAATTTAGCATGTTAAACGAGGCCTTGCCGGAGAAGATGTATGATGCGGACTGGGTAATCAGGGTTTTTGGCTATGTCATAAAAAATGAATTAGAAAGGGTTTTTGGAAAGGGCTTTGAAGTGGTAATGGCGCGGGCGCCTCCAGGGCAGTCTCCTGAAAGATTTTTAGTATGGATTAAGCCTGCTAAAGGAGGAGAACTCGCAATTGATAATTTAGAAGAACTTATTACAAAAGTAGGTAATAGAATATCTGAAATTACTATACTCAAGCCTCTGATTGCTGCAACAGTTGTGCCTATCCAGGATACATTAGGCCATACCTTTGGAACAATGGATAATCTTAGCAAATTATACGTAGACAATACTTCTCAGAGATTGGATATGGATGTTGCAACCAAGTTTAAAGGGACTTTTCTTAAAGAAGGCAAAAATGTTAAGGTCACACAAGTTGGCCATAGTATTGTTTCCTATGATGGCAGCAGTTTGCAGAAAAATGTAATGCTAGGATTTATAGAGCTGCAGCGTATCTATGCCTTGAAAGATTTACGGGATGCTGTGCCAGGCCAAAGCGAAGTTTATGTTAATGCCCTCAGGAGGCTTTACGCTGATATCAAGGATATACCAAGAGATTCGCCTGAGGCTAAAAATATTATTTCAGATGGGATATCATTTGATGAAGCCAGGCAGGAGATAATAGATGCGATAAAGCAAAAAAGATCACCTGGATTTGGCAACATGGCAATTTCTACCCAGGGCTGGGCTCACCGCTGGATCAGGGATGCCAGGCATGAAGAAAAAGGTATAAAGAAAATGGCCGCATCAAATGACTATATTGTAGAAGAATTAAAAGAAATAGGGAGGAGCTATAATTGGAGCGAAGACTTTTTATTTGCTTTAGAAACCGCGGTAAGAGAGTTATTGGCGAATACCATTAAACACGGGACAGGCACTCCTCATTTTTATTATAGGATAACAAGGGATAGTATAGAGACTATAACCAGGAATAAGCTTCCCCGCGGGAAAAGATTTGACATAGAAAGCGAGGAAGATGTGCCGGATTCGCTGAGGCCTGAGAATTTGTTGAAAGATCACGGCAGAGGCATATTTCTCATAAGAAATTTTATATCTGAATGGGGAGGAGAGCTCAGGCAGGAGGCTTCTAATGATGATGAAGTAGCGATATATTTAAGGTTTAGCCTGGATAAGGCAGTCAATAAAGAAAATGCGCTCGCCTCTAATGAAAAAATAGCGAGCCATGCTATGTCATGGGAATTATCTTCTTTGGATGGGGCTATGCCTCTCCAGGGAATTAAGGGCAGGGTTTACGCTGTAGGAGACAGCCATGGAGATTTAGACGGCCTAAGGGATACTCTGGCAGGGCTTGGGATTATCAGTAAGGGAGCTGATGAAAATGGTTTGGAAGACAAATGGATAGCAGAAGCAGGAACCAGGTTAATTCAAGGCGGGGATGCAATAGACAGAGGGCCTAAGTCTATAGAGAGTATAAAATATTTACGTTATCTTCAGGATAGGTCCAGAGAGCAGGGGTCAGAGGTAATAAGAATAATAGGCAATCATGAACTTACATATTTGTTGAGACATGCTGAAGGAGAATGGACTGGTAAAATAGAAATATTGAAATTAATAGGAAGCATCAGAGGCTTTGATGAGAAACTCTGGACAGATGATAAAGAAGTAGTCAGGCTGATAAAAGAAGATATCCGCCAAGGCCGCCTGCTAGGAGTTTATGAGCTTGGGGGCACGGTTTTCAGCCACGGAGTTATAATCCCGACGTTCGAAGAAGATCTGGAAAATGATACTGGAAAGTTCGTTAGCGATCCGGTTATATTTATGCAGACAGTAAATAATATGCTGAAAAGCGCTGTAGAAACAAATAATTACGACAGCGTTATTTTTGGTTTGGGGTTTGATTTTAATGACTATAGCTATGGAATCGCGGGTTTTTATTTTAAAGAACTGGATGAGCGCTATATGGATGTATTTTCTTTCCCGCAGGTTGTTTTCCATGATCCTGAGCCTTTTTCAAAAAGTAAAAAAATAGAGGTGAAAAAAGCGCCAGAAAAAAATATATCTGTAGTAGATGCGGATGTGGGTATGACACCTCATTATGGCAGCGGAAGGGGAGCAGTGGTGTTTGAAAACGGCATTGCTATGGCTGCATATCCTGCTGGTAAGACAAAAGATGCGCTGGCATCTAATGAATCAATGACTCATAAGGTAGCATATTTAGATGAAAATACCTGCAGGCAATTAAGCGATAGAATTATCAGAGAATTAGGATTAAGGAATACCAGGAATCAATTGCCTAAAGATGCAAAACTAAAATACGGATCAAAAGAATATAGTTGGGAAGAGTGGCGGGGAACTCTTCCTGCGGGAGAAGAAATAGATCCTGAAACAGGGGGTCAGGTTCCCTATTTTGTTAGGGTAGGACATCTATTCTTCTTAGATGATTCAAAATATCAAAGTTTAAGTGATGAGCTTAAAAAAGATATTGGCGCAAATGTTATCCGAATTCGCAATATGCACAAAACAGATCTTGGAGCAACAGGGCCGCTGACTTTTACTATGGCTACAATAGTGGCTATGATGGAAAGCGATATATCCGGCAAACAGGTGATTGATGCAGGAGCAGGGCATGGGACATTATCGCTTGTTGCCGCAAAGCTGGGTGCGCGGCATGTTATTTTAATAGAAAAAGATCATGACAGAATCCAGCAGGCAGCTGAAAATTTAAGAATCAATGGCCTGGCAGACGGCGCTGATTATACAGCAGTTAATGCAGATCTCGCAGATACGGATAATATTGCAGCAAGGGTTTCATCCACAGATCTGGAAACGGTGATCATTTCTAATATCGGAACATGGCCTGAGCTATACGGCAGTATAACCAATGCTGATAGCATGAAGCTTATAGCCAGAATTCCGAATGTTGTAACATTTATTGGCGGCGGATATTCGCTTGGAGCAATGAACGAATCAGTTAAAAGATGGAAAGATGGGATAATTAGACAAGATAGGGATATCATAGCAGCCGAGTATAATTTTGAGGTAAACCCGGATGTAGCTATTTTCCAGGCAATACATGCTGGGATTCAGGCGGACACTGCCGCATGGATAGCAAGACCAAGTGATTCTAATTTTAGTTTAGGAGAATATTTAAGAGGAGCTGAAACAGCAAGAACATGCCAATAAGAAATCCTGCCAAAATTTGTTTTGATTTTTAAAGCCCGCTGGTGTATATTAAATCAAATAGGAGAATTTATAAAAGGAGAGATATGAGCGGCAATATTAGATTAGTGCTTTTAAGGCACGGAGAGAGTACCTGGAACAAAGAAAATAAATTTACAGGATGGACTGATGTTGACCTGTCAGAGAGAGGCATGAGCGAGGCCAGGGAAGCCGGCAAGGTCCTGAAAAAAGAAGGATATGTATTTGACTCGGCGTATACGTCTGTCCTCAAAAGAGCCATAAGGACACTATGGTTTGTTTTGGATGAGTTGGATCTCATGTGGATACCTATATATAATTCATGGCGCTTGAACGAAAGGCATTACGGCGCTTTGCAAGGTCTTAATAAATCAGAGATGGCCCAGAAGTTCGGGGAAGACCAGGTATTGATCTGGAGAAGGAGTTATGATATACCTCCTATGGCGCTTGAAAAGAAAGATCAGCGTTATCCTGGAAATGACCCAAGGTACAAGAGCCTCGCGGGAAAAGACATTCCTCTTACGGAAAGCCTGAAGGAAACAGTGGCAAGGGTTATGCCGTATTGGAAAGAGACAATAGCCCCTGCGCTGAAGTCCGGCAAAAAGATTATCATTGCCGCGCACGGAAACAGTTTAAGGGCGCTTGTAAAATATCTGGACAATATATCAGAAGAAGAGATAGTGAAATTAAACATTCCGACGGGCATCCCGCTCGTTTACGAACTTACCAGAGATCTTGCCCCGATAAAACATTATTATCTTGGGGATCAGTCTAAGATTCAGGCAGCGATAGCGTCTGTTGCCGGCCAGGGCAAAGCCAAGAAATAAACAAAACCGTCCCTACCCTTGACGATTGTATAAACGTAGGATATACTTTACATTTTAGAAAAGAAAAGGGGGTGTATTATGGACTGGAGCGTAATAGTAATTGAGCCGGTTAAGGCCATGCTGGTAAGGGCAGCTACATTTTTACCTACTTTGATAGGCATATTGGTAATACTTGTAGTGGGGTGGATTGTAGCGGCTGTATTAAAGAATGTGGTCGTGAAGTTATTGAAGATGATACAATTTGATACTGCCAGCGAAAAATCAGGGCTTTCCGATGTTTTAAGAAAGGGCGGCATAAAGAATACTCTTTCAGAATTAATAGGCGGGCTCATCTATTGGATAGTGATGCTTCTTGTATTCATGGCTGCTTTGAATGCGCTTGGCATGACAGTTGTGGCGTCCCTATTGGATAAGGTCATATTTTATATACCGAATGTCATCGCTGCTATTTTTATAATTACCCTCGGTATATTTTTCGCGAGCGTTATAGGCTCGATCGTTATGACAGCTTCCATGAATGCGGGCATAAAACAGTCAAAATTACTAAGCCAGGTGACGCAGACCGTGATAGTGATATTCGCGGCCATCATGACCCTGGAACAGTTGAACATAGCTACTGCGATATTGAATACAACTGTTACGATTTTACTTGGAGCCATGGGTCTGGCGGTTGCGATTGCAGTCGGCCTTGGTTCAAAGGATATAGCCGGGAAGTTGATGCAGGAATTGCTGGATAATCTAAAAAGAAAATGAAGTCCACCCGGGCTAAAGCCCGGGGTTCCTTGGGCGGAATACTGAGCCCGCCGTTGTTTCAGTGGCGGGCGAATGTATAAACGACGCTAGTTTTGTTATAAGGGGCACGCCCCGTTCCAAACCTATACGAATCTTTTAAAGTTCACACTTAGGTTTGGAACGGGGTTTTTGTTTGCAAATATCGCATGCGCTTTGTATAATGTACAAAAATGAGGATATGATGAGAAAAGACAGGGGTATAGCATTAATTCTTGTTATCAGCATACTGGCTGTTACAGGCATAATGGCATTGTCTTTCGCATTCACGATGAGGCTGGATCTTAAAGCCGCGACTAATTATTTGGAATCCACAAGGGCGTCTTACCTCGGCCAGGCAGGCATTACATATGCCCAGCAGGTTTTAAAAGAAGATAACAGAAATATAGATAGTTTTGAAGACAAGTGGTGCTCCATTTTTACAGGCAGCGATGTTGATAATGATGGGGACGGCCAGGCTGATTCAAAATGGCTGAACGTGTACAATGAAGAAGGCGAAGCTATAGGAAGATACGCTGTTTTAGTGAGAGATGAAACCAGTTTTCTTGATATAAACCTGGCCTATAAACACAATCTATCGCCTCTAAAGGTTACGGAAGGATGGACGCCGTACGAGCTGGACCTGAAAAAATTCCTGGCCTCTTTGGAATTAAAAGACCCGGATAAGATTTATGAAGACATCCTTAGTTTCAGATATGGGCCTGACGGCCAGCCCGGCGAAATGGGCGTGGATGATAATCAAAATCAGAGAATCCTGGATTCCGACGGAATAGATAATAATGCGAACGGCATTATAGACGAGGCAGCCGAAGGCATAGACGAACCAATGGAGTATAACCCGTTTAATCTTTACGGAGATGACAAGGCATTTGAAACGCCATTTGAAATAAGTAAGATCAAATCTATCGCGAAACAAGACCTTCAAAAACTATACGCTTATATAACAACTTATTCTGTTGATAGGAACATAGACGTGGAAGGCAGGTTAAAAAATAATATAAATTCCATGGATGCCCAGACCCTTGCGATATTGCTTCAGGATGCCGGCGTAAGGGATCCTTTTCAGAAAGCGGTTAATATAATAGACGGCCGCGATGATGATTTCAGCCAGAGCGTCATGCCGAAATTATATAATAGGCTGTCTGCTGTAAATAGGGGTCCTGTCGGAGATTGGATATGGAAGGGAAATTGTTATCAAAGCGATGTGAAAGACGGCCAGCCATATACCGTTACCTGGGCCAATATGCCGGAAGGCGAATATTATATAGGCGTATTTGGAGTAGGGGATGAGCCTGTAGGAGATGTGACTGTAAATGGCCTGACTCAAAATTCCGTGAAACACGGAGAGATATTGAGAATAGGGCCTGTTTCGTTTGAGAATAAGATCTTGAATTTATCTATTGCAAATAGTTCAGGAAACCCGTGTTATTTTTCTTATCTGGAATTATATCCCAGGCTTGGGCAGCAGGATTTCAGCGTAACAGAAATAAGAGGGGTGGAAGGCATAAGGATTAATGAGATAATGGTAAGGCCTGTTGTTTCCAGAAGCGTTTTCAGCGGCCAGGCCCCGGGCGGAGATTGGACATGGCAGAGCGGCTTCTATCAGAATAATGAGCATAAGGGCGGCAAGACCGGAGAAGGCGAGTGGACGTGGAAAGATATACCTGACGGCAAATATTACATAAGATTATTCTCAGGCTCAGGCGGTCAGGATGTAGGAGATGTAGAAATAGGAGGCTCTCGTTCAGCCAATGTGATGGACGGAGATTTGTTCGGAGGCGGGAAACCCATTAATGTTTCAGGCGGAAAACTTACCATAAGGATCCAGAATAACAGGGGATCAGGTTCTGTTTATTTCAAGTCAATAGAGCTAAGCCAGGAACCTGACGGGGAATATATAGAGCTGATAAATCTCACGCCGAGAGAGGTGAATCTGGGCGGCTGGACTGTGGAAGGGCCCAGCAAGGAAGGTTGGCCGGCTACGATTCCTCTCGGGACAGCAATCGGGCCGCATGAGCATCTGGCGCTTTGCGTTGATAAAGATGATACGCAGAGCGAGGTAAATAATAACGGCATATCGTTTATTTCAATATGGGGCAAGGAAAGATCCGCGGCCCTGCATTTTTTAAGAACCGTCACCCCTAACTCTGATTTATTGAGCGACGATTCTTTTGTGGGAGGGAATTTTATAACGCTTAAAGACCCCATGGGCCATATTGCGGACAAGCAGGAATATTTCATCGGCAATGTAGCTGATTACAGGGCTTTGGAAAAATCAGACCCGAGCTATGTCATAGATTCAAATAATAACGGCGTGTCCGATAACTGGCAAGCATCTATCGCAAAAAAAGGAGGCACTCCCGGCCTTCCGAATGACAATGACGGCATGAAGGAAAAAATAGGAGAAGAGATTATAGAGCATTATGATACGGAAGTTAATATAAAAAATAAAAGTTTTTCGTCTATCGGAGAAATCGCTTTTATTCCGCTCGGAATCGAACCCTGGAAGACAATACCTTTGGAAGATGTCGCAAAGATAGCGGACAGGCTTACTGTATTCGGAGTCAGGCTGGAAGCTGAAAATCATATTGTAAAAGGCAGCGAGGGAGGATGGAAGGTCATTCAAAGGGCAGCCCCTTTTACTGACTGGTGCGAGAGCGGAAAGAAAGATTCAATAGGCACGTGGAAATGGGAAGCCGGGGACGGTTTGAAAAATGGATATTATAAATTAAAAGTATTCGGAGAAGAAGGGGAGGCAATAGCCGTATCAATGCATCTTGCGGATGATGTGTGGACGGTCTTTACTCCCGGGCTGACTCCCGGACCGGACAGCGGGATAGTATTTGGGAATATAGAAATAGGAACTGCTAGCGACGTATCCGCGCCGAACAATACTTTGGAAATAAAAATAAAGAATGCTTCAGAGACAGGCGCGGCGCATTTTGATTTTATAATGCTGGATCCGGAGAATGCTTCATACGGAAGAATAAATATAAACACAGCTTCCAAGAAAGTCCTCAGCGCTTTACCCGGCATAGACGATGACATAGCGGATAACATTATTAATAACAGGGTTTTTGGAAATAAAAACAGCCTTAATTTAGGCATAGGCGATCTTATTGCTGCGAATGCGCTTGGTTCAAACGATATAGATAAAAAGAACAGGTTCAGACAGATCTTAAACCTTGTCACTGTGCACTCTGACTGTTATAGAATTATTGTCACAAGCCAGATGCTGGAAAAAGGCAAGGTCCTCGCCGAAAAGAAAATCTGGGCGGTATTTGAGCGTTAAAATTTGTAATACTTTCAATGTTAGACAAAGGCTCTTGTAAGTTTACAAAGTGACAATGTCAGTTTGTAAACTTATTTAAAGATATCCTTGTCCGCCTTCGCTCTTGGGGTATATTTGTAAGCTTGCGTGACGAGCTTCGGCGGACTGCGCAAAAGAATGAGCATAAGAAGGCTTATTTTTTCGCTTGATTTTTTATGCAGCTGGGATATAATTAGTCTATATATGCGCTGGATTAAATATAAAAGATATTCTATATCAAAGGCTGCTGTATTTTTTACAGCAGTCTTTTTTATTGCCTCTGGTATTGCAAGCGCCAGCATAGCAAGCAGTAAAAATTATAAACTAGACACGGCCCTGGCTGACGGCGGAGGGGCCAGCGGGGTCTCAAAGAGTTATAATGCAGAAAACAGCGTAGGCTATCCGTTGGACACTAGCGTTATCACAGGCCCGAGTTATAAGTTATACGGCGGCCTGCTTCCTACCAGAAACGCCATATCTGATGTGGCCATAACGTCGTATAACGACGGCCAGGTGACATCTAACAATCCTCCTACGCTGAAATGGGCGGTTACGGATAAAGATAAAGACCCTCAGCGTTATTATCAGGTTCAGGTCTCCAGGAATAATTTTAAAACAATGGATGCTGATTCAGGCGTAGTTAAATCCGGCACTCAGGAATATACCACAAATAGGCTTCCTACCACGGAAGGTTATGTAGATTATAAATGGCGGGTAAGGGTAAGCGATGGTTATGATTATTCCGGCTGGAAGGTAGCTACAAACGGGTTTAAACTCGCAATGGGAAAAATGGAGGTGCCTATAATATTTGCGCAAACCGCTCCCGGAGGCAAGAATATACCTGCGAAATTATGGCAGGAGTGCGGAGATCCGTATGTGTACTGGGAATATCCCGGCCGAGGCGCGCAGCCTATGGGTTACAGTTACGCATGGGGCGATATGCCTGATAATCAGGCTGATACAACAGGGTATTTTTATCAGACCCCTTCTGATCTTCTTGGAGACGGGATCAGGGTATTTAATATCAAGGCTGAGAATTCTGCCGGCAACTGGGGAGAGATAGCCTTTTTTGAAATATGGATAGATAGGGGCAGCCCGGCAGTAGGGAATTATTCTCCTTCAAAAGGTTCTATCCTGGCTACTGATAAGCCAACGATTACTATAAGCGCTAGCGATGATAAGAGCGGCGTTAATCCGGATGCCATAAATATGAGAATAAATAAATCAAGCGTAAATGCCGCCTATGATGATAAAACTCAAAGCATAACATATATCCCGTCTATCCCTCTGAGCGAAGGAGACACTGTCGTGTCTCTTGAGGTATCTGATTTTGTGGGCAATAAAACTTCTCAATTGGTTTGGAGTTTTACTGTTGATACGAAAGGCCCGACGGGATACATCATAATAAATAATCAGGATGCTGTTACGAATTCCGTATATGTTAACCTTGCGTTGGACGCCAGCGATTCCACCACAGAAGTTCAGAGCATGGTGATCTCAAATGACGGGGTCTTTGATACTGAGCAATGGGAGGCGCTTAAAACCAAAAAAGAAAACTGGACGCTTACTCCTATAAGCGGCACCCGCAAAGTCTATGTGAAGTTTAAAGATATGGCAGGAAATGAATCTGAGATTTTTAACGATACGATAGAGCTTATAATAATAGCGCCCAATACCATAATTACAAGCGGACCGAGTTTATTGACAAAATCCAAGGAAGCCCTTTTTACCTTTAAAGGAAGCGTTGAAGATTGCGTGTTTAGATGGAAGTTTGATGATGAGGAGTGGTCTGATTGGTCAAAAGATGCGTCAGTTACCAGAAAAGATTTGAAAGAAGGGAATCATTATTTTAAAGTCCAGGCAGCAAAAGATGTTAATAAAAATTCCAAGATAGACCTTGATGAAACAGATCCGTCTCCGGCGGAAAGAACCTGGACTGTAAGCGAAGAAGGTGTTGTAAAGCCTGAACCTGAAAAAAAGAAGCCTTTTAAGTTCTGGAAAGAAGAATAACCTAATCCATTTATTACCAATAACTTACCATCAGCAATAAGCCATCAGCTTTCAGCCTTTTTTCAGCACTACCCTTGACAAGTACTATCAGATAGTATATAGTTGTATCACTCCCTATCAGGCTATATTATTTTTGCGATAGGGTTTTTGAGTCTCTAATGAGGACATTACTTACGGAAACCAAAGGTTTCCGTAAGTAATAAGTCCGAATTTGACCCCGTTCCAAATCTGCGTGAATATTTTATAAGTAACACTTAGATTTGGAACGGGGTTTATTCGCACAGTCAAAAAAGTAAACCATAGGAGGTTCTCTTGCGGCATCTAAAAGATGCCGCAAGAGAAGTGCTCATAAATGTTATTAAATAGCGAGGTGGTATATATGAAAGAAAAATATTACTCTGTTACCCAGACGGCCCAGCTCCTGGGTATATCAAAACAGACACTCGTAAGATATGAAAACAAGAAGTTATTCCCTGCCGCCAGGAGAAATGCCCTTAATAGCTGGAGGGAATACACAGAAGATGATATTAAAAAACTCAGGGCTATAATGGGAAGGACAAGGTAGATGGCCAGGTTTAAGACAAGTTCAATAGCATTGGATATAGGCGGCCGTTTTATAAAACTCGTTGAGCTTAAAAAAGAGAAGGATAGTATTGTGCTGACCAAAATCGGCATAAAAGAAATTCCAAAAGATTCAAAGCTTAACAGGGATAAGATTGCCGGCCAGCTTATCTCTCAGTTATTATCAGAAAACAGCATAAAATCCGGGGCTGTAAACATATCAGTGAGCGGCCAGTCTGTTTTCGTGAGATTTATAAAGCTTCTCCAGATAAAAGAGGATAGGTTGAACCAGACAATGAAATTCGAAGCTCAAAACCAGATACCTTTTAGTTTGAACGAGGTTATGTGGGACTGGTCTCTTTTGAATAAAGATAAAAATGTTTCCAAGAAGGCAGTTATAGTGGCGATAAAGAAGAACCTTGTGGAGGAAATTATTTCAAAGCTGAACTCTGTTAAATTATCCGTGGAATTAATAGATGCAGCGCCTATAAGCGTTTATAACTGCATGGCATTCAACGAAGATTATAACGACCAAAACACGGGCGCGATACTTGACATAGGCGCTAAATCCGCCAACATCATTATATTTAATAAAGGTAACTTATGGTTAAGGAGTTTTCCCATAGCAGGCGAAAGGATTGAAGAGGCAAAAGAGCAGGGGATAGAAGAGCTTTTAGCGGAGATAGAAAGATCTGTTGAGTATTATTTCATGCAGGCAGGAGAAGAGGCGCCGAAAGAGAAAAAGATAGATCAATTTTTCCTGACCGGAGGAGGCAGTATTATAGAAAACATGGAGTCCGCATTTGTTTCCAAATTTAATATAAAGCCTCAGATCATGGATCCTTTCAGAAAATTAAGGGTATCGAAAGATGCGTTCCAGAAACTCCAGGCAAGCGGATCCAAGAATCAGTTTTCTACGGTTGTGGGCGCCGCGCTAAGGGGCATGACTGATTTAAGGATAGAAGTTAATTTTCTGAAAGAGGCGTTGTCGGAAAGTAAAATTTCTTTTCAAAAACGCTTTTATTCAGGGCTTTCAATAGCCACAGGCGCGCTGATACTTATAAGTTTTTCAGTTTTTGTGCGCCAGGATTACTACATAAAGAAAATCAAGCTTGATAAGACTGAAGAAATGATAGAGACATACAAGACTTATGAGCCTAAAATAAAAAAGATACGCGAAGAAGAAAATATTTTAAGATGGAAAACAGACGCGCTTTATCAGGCGGCTTCTTCTAGGGCAGCGTGGCTTGGGATATTTAAATCCATTTCAGAAATGCTGCCCAAAGATGTGTGGATCACGGATGTCTCGGGCATTATTTCAATAGAAAAAAGCGGCCTGGGGCGGATGGACATGAACGGAAAAGCGCTTTCTTACCAGTCGGTTAATGTCTTTGTATCGAGCCTTAAGGCATTGCCGAGTTTTAGCGACGTTCGGCCGGTATCGTCTTCTGTGGAAAATGATAAAAATACGGGAGAAGAGACGGTAAGATTCAGCGTTACCATGGACGTTGTCTTGGCAGGGAGTTAATATGCTCAAAACGCCTAGAGAAAAGAATATTTTGAAACAGGGGCTTATAGTCCTTGCCGTGCTGGCGGGAATTTATATATTTTTCCTTAGCCCGTTTCTCAAAGAAGGCCGTTCGATAATAGACGAGGAATTGGAACGGAAGATAAGCGAAATGAAAAGATCTATCACACTTACAGGCACGGTGCCTTCCAGAGAAAGTTTTGCAAAAATGGAAAAGGAAAAAGATTCCCTGGCAGAAAAATTTTCCGGTCTGGCGGATTTTGTAGATCCCAAAAAAACGAGGTTGTCGGAAAAGAATGCGGAGGCAGGCCTGTATTTTATCGAGAGACTTCATTCTACCATGAAAAAATTTGAGTCGGAGGTGGCGGCGAAAGGCGTGAAACTTCCCGAGAATCTTGGATTCGGAGACGGCCTCCCCAAAGACAATATGGTGCCTGTGCTTTTGAGGCAGCTTGAGACTATAGAATTTACGGTAGAGGCGCTTTTAAAGAACGAAGGCTCAAATGTTTATGCGCTGAAACCGCTAAAGCCCATTGAATATATAGAGCCTGTCTCAAAAAAGCTGTTTTATACAGAACTGCCGGTTCAGATCTCGATAAAAACTAACACGAAAACTTTTATGAATCTTTTGCTGGAGTTTAAAAACGCAAGCCCTGTCATTAGCGTGAAAGAATTGCACGTAAAAAGCATTGAACCTGATTCGGGCGACTTGGAAATAAGCCTGGTTCTGAGTAGTTTTATGGTAAGTAAGGACACGACTTACGGAAACTAAAAGTTTCCGTAAGTCGTTTTGTCCGAACTTACCCCGTTCCAAATCTGCGTGAATCTTTTATAAGTAACATTTAGATTTGGAACGGGGTTAATTCGCACAGTGACTTATGTTTACTCACTACGTTCGTTCCATAAGTCACGTGCTCATTAAAAATGATTATCAGGGAAAAAATTATATCCGGGCTTCTTTTACCTTTATTAATCGCTACCATAGCGATAGGTATCAATGCTCAGGAAAAAAAGAAGAAAACATCCGATGAGTTTTTGAAAGATATTGAATCCGTGACAGAAAAAGCAAAGGCCAAAAAAAAGATAACTGCGGATAGCTGGGATATGGAAGGGTTGAAGAAGCGGGAGGCGCCGGAAGATAATTCTTTTCTCGCGGAAAGGGGTATTTTCTCCAAGCCTGTTTCTGAAGTGAAAGATGAGAAAAAAGAAGGCATCGCGCTTTTGAAAGAGGAAGAACCAAAAAAACCAAAGTTTGTTTATAAAGGCAGGATGACGCTGGGGGACAAGATTATTGTTATTATAGAAGACGAGAATACGGGTAAGAGTTTTTCTGTCAGGGAAGGCGATTCAGCGGGCGATTTCACTGTTTTAAGCATAGATGAGAAAGAAATCCGGCTTAGGAAAAAAGA
>Ga0315293_10000075_pt1 | contig 75748 bp, 71 predicted proteins | sample YL17G13_20_MG_FD_203071 | JGI IMG/M metagenome (GOLD analysis project Ga0315293, IMG submission 203071) | Sediment microbial communities from Yellowstone Lake, YNP, Wyoming, USA - YL17G13_20 | ecosystem: Environmental > Aquatic > Freshwater > Lake > Sediment | place: USA: Wyoming | collected...
GTTGGCAATGTAAATATAGATTCTTTACTGCGACTTTCCATTTTTTTTCTTTTGCCGCTATTCGTCCAATCCCAATTGCTTCCCCTGGTTTTCCCAATCCTACCAAATCGCCATTTTTAGCCAATGTATTGGCAATTTTTTCTTCCCAATCTATTTTTTTTGCATTGTAATAATCTGGAGATAGAGGTACAAGCGTTCTGATATTTTCCCCAGTCAATTTATTTGTAGTTGAAAATGGCCTTAGGTAAACAAAGAATATGGGCAAGAATATGGGCATACTTTCATTTATAAGTATTTTAATATAAATTTCTTCGGCCCTTTTATTACGAATATCACTAATAATTCCAATGTCTATTTTAATAATCCATGTTCCGATTTGAGCAAATATTGCAGCTACAATAGCTACAAGAATGATCTCCCATATGCTACTAGAATAGTTTGCTCTTAATGTTTGCGTATACACGATTACAGCGGAAATTATGAAGCATATTTTGGCAATAATACTTGAATTGGTTTTATTTGACATTCTTTCTTACTTCACCGCCAATGATAAAAAAGTACATTCAGTAAAAACTACATCTCAGGGCACGGTTTACTTTTCATTACATTGCAAGTGCTTGATTTTTTTGTTTAACAGCCGGCGAACATCCTGAAAAAACTTTTTTTACAATCTCTAGATTATCCCTTACAAGCCTTTGCGTTTGAGTTCTTTATTAAGCATTGTAAAGCCTTTGTCGAGTTCACAAGTGAAATCAATGTAAGTAAGTCCAGAGAGTAATAACGTAGGGCCCGGGTCACCGACTTTCAAGAGAAATACTGGTGTTCCCACTTGTTTAGAAAAGTGAAACTCCTGTAAAGAAATTTGCGATTGTTTCCAGTTCGGAGAAATCACGCTCAGCGTACCAGCCGCATCCTTAATCACACTTTCTAATTCCAATGAGTAATCGACATCATAATTACGCGCACTCTCCCGGAAATCCCAATAAGCATAACCGTGCTCACCCAGGAAGGACTTAAGTTCCTCAACAAATTGCGAATCCTCATCAGCATAGCTAACAAAAACATATCCCTTTGATTTAAGCTCAGGACGTTCAATTGGTTCAGACTGCTGAAGGAAACGGATACCTTCAAGCAATTTTTTAAATGCAACAGAAAAGTCGCCACGGAAGTCAGCCCATTGAAACTTACGTAATGGAAATGGTAAATGACTGGCTCCTTCATCGTCAATCACGATGGGAATGACTCGCTTTTCGCTTCGCAGGAACTCTTGCAACTCTACATCCATCCATTGTGAGGATATTGAATTTTTACTTGAGACATAAATGAGCATCGATGCGTTTTTCAGCCCTTTTTCTATTCCCTTTTGCCAATTTGTTCCCGCAGCAATATTCTCAATATCGGTCCAAGTTCTCACACCCACAGTTCTGAGAGCCTCTGTTAGTTTTTCGATAAATACATTGTCTCTGCGTGAATAACTAATGAAGACGTAAGTATTAGTCATCCTTTTATCCATTTTCATTTTTTACAGCATTCTTTTTTATCGTATAACTATTGTTTTTATGCTAATTTCAAAAAATGTCAAATTACTATACATATTAAAATTACTTCTATTAACACTTAAAAAAAATCGTGATCATAAGCACTTCATTCTGACCAAGTAGTGCTTGAACTATACAGATATCATATTTATCTCTAAAACTAATAATCAACTTCTTTCATACAATTATCTTAATAGCTGTCCACAACAATTGTTTATAGCACCTTCAAATGTTAAATATATCAGGAAAATGTTCCTGCTTCACCTTTTTATCCGCAATGGCCCTTCCGACTCTCTGCAGATCGTTTATGTGATCAACGGAATCGAGCCGCTGCACGTCCTCCGGCTTGACGTCGGGAAGTCCCAATGCATCAAGCCCTTCCCGCGACAATTCGGCGTTATAACGAACATAACTGAAGAGTTTCGGAGAAACCGGGCCTTTTTTTTCTATCATGTCCCAAACCTCGCGATCCAGCACATCCCCGGCTAGGCATGCACCGAAAACCCGGCAAAGAAAATCCTGCTCATTCGATGCCGCATACATCAGCGCGGAGGGAAGCGAACAAGCATTGTAAATCAGGTTTAAATCCGAAGGATCGAGATCCCTGTTTGCCTGGGCGTTCGTTCCTGTACCTAGTGAGACAACAAGGAGCTTATCCTCGCCAACCGGCCAGTTCATTTTAAAGGGCTCAACCGTGGCCATGAGAACTGCCTGGAACGCAGGATTATTATAGGTGGTAACTCCGCCGTCGACAAAAATGAATTTGTTCGGCCCCATTTTTATGACTTCCGGAGGAAAATATACAGGAGCTGCCGTACTGGCGCGCACAAGCTGCCAAAGCGGAAAATCGAGATTGCAGTCATAGTGCGGTTTTTCTCTGCGTTCAGGCTGATTGTATTTCGCAAAAGGATTGTTGGACAGCGGCCAAGGCGAATCCGTGGTGGCGTTTCTCATGACCATCATGAGCACGGTGCGAAGACTTTCACTCCCAAGCGTGGTCTCTTTGCCCAAAACGCTTTGCATCTTTTTTATGAGCTTATCATCCTCATAAAAGTAGCGAAACTTCTTGAGCAAGAAGGCCTTGTCGAACATATCACGGCCGCTGTTGACATAGAATTCGCGTATCTGTTCCACCTTCATGCCCAGCGAAATACAGGCCGCTATGATCGCGCCGGTGCTTGTACCGGCCACGAAGTCAAAGTAGTCCGCCAATACAAAATCTTGATCTTTGTTAAGCTTTTTGCGTAGGAGATCTTCAATGGTTCCAAGAATTTCTACTGTGATCATACCCCGTATGCCACCGCCGTCAAGAGCGAGAATTTTTTTTGAACCCGGCAATTTAATTCTTTCTGCTATAGTCATACCTTGTCCTCCTTGAAAAGGATCTTTGTATCGAGTACAAAGACACGTCCGAATCGCTTCGCCACTTCGCCATGCAGATGCTTGGTACCGCCCGGGCCATCCCCTCCCTGACGATTCCAGAGACAGAGAAAATGAACCTTTCCGGCTCCCCATGACAAGGCGGAATAAAGCTGCCAGAGGTTATTGCGTTCATATGGGTTGCTGTTAAAAGGGAGCGGTCCAAGTTCTTCCGGCATGATCAATAGCGAATTATTTGGATTCTCTTTGATTTTCTCTTTAACTTCAAAATATCGTTTACACCATTGCTCACCGGCGAAGCTAACAGACTCTTGGAGAAACTTCGGCTCATCAAATGGTATTCGGACTTCCAGATGTAACCCTTTTGCAAGGCAGGCCTCCGCGAACAGAAGATCACCTCCACAAGCCCCGCTGCAAATTGCCAGATCGCCATTTGTGGCTCCCAGTTCATCCAGTTTCTCAATTATGGCCTGAGCGGCAATTTCCTCCTTTTTAGAAGGAAAGCGTGGATCAGTTCGATTTGGAGCATCAATCATATGGCCGCTAAAAAGAAAAACCTTCTTTGGTTGCCATGGTGCTTTTAATTTTTTCAATGCATGGTCAAATATCTCAAGGGCCGCATTGACCTGTTCGCAACGAAAACCCAGGTCATGCAAAATATGGAGTTGCTGACGCGAAGAATCCAAGGCAAACCAATCATGGCTGGCCGCAGCAACCGCATTTTTATAGGATTGCTTAACAACGTCTGTATCACTGAAGAGCACTTCAATATCTCCAAGGGTGACTCGTGCCCAATAGTCTTTGTTGCTTGGCGTTTCCTTTGATAAAGCGCTTTGGATACACCAACGAATCCCCCCTGCCATTGTTTTGCCAAGTTCAAGCTGGCTTTCATCTCCGGTCAAATGCCTAAGTAACATAATTAGCGTCACTGCATTAATTGCAGAATAATAATGTGTAGGGTCCATGTAAAAGCCTTTTGCGTAGGCCTTGATGGAATCGCGCAGAATCGCATCTTCACATGCCGCATCCTTCTGCATATCCTCAGTATTCCGATCTGCCTTCCGCCAGGAATTGACCCAGGCGTCCTTTTCCACCCTTCCCAGAAGTGCCACAGTTTCCGCACTGCCAGGGTATTTTTCCACAAGCTCCTCAAGATGGATCTTGGCTTCCTCATATTTCTTCAGACGTCCGAGGAGAATGCCTTTTTGCTGCTGGCTCTCAAGATCCTCAGAATCCATTGCAATGGCTTTCTCGAATTGTTCAAGGGCAAAAGCAAATTGCCCCAATTTCAGCAGGGACTTGCCGGCCCGGCGATATGCTTCCAGTTGAAGCACGTGCGCCGGCGCTTCAGCCGCAAGGATAATGATGTCTCCAGGCCTCATTTTCTCCTGGGCTACTTTGATTCGTTTTTCCCACGCCTCATGCTTCTCCCAGAATTCATTCACTCCTCCGACCCTGAGAGATTTCCAGTCGTTTTCTTTCAAAAATGGCAAGAGGTTATACACCGGGCTTATTTTGCGGCCATGCCAGGAGGACATTGTCTCCTTCGCCATCACAGCCAAAGCAGTCTTGTCGTTTTCAAGAAAAGACGGGTCGGGAATTCCATCTTTTACATGATAGTGAATTTTACGATCTGTATAGACATCAAATGGCTGATACTCTCTTTTGTTTTGGATCAGGATAATGCCACGAGCTCTAAGTGCATGTCGCACGCCCAACTCATACCAAACATTAGGATTATCAATAGAAAGATCGGCGATAACTAGGTCAGCCAGGAGCAATTCCTGAAACATATCGGCCCGAATCTCCCCCGCTCGTAGTTCTTCGTCAGCACGAAATATTTCAAATCCCTCATGTTCTAAAGCAGGCTTGATGTAATTGCTGTAAACTTTATCAAAGTTTATACCTTCCTTGTTGCCGAAGGGCATCACAACGAAGACATGTAATGCCATTATGAGCCTCCTGTATTAATTCAGATTCGTCTTAACACAGATCCAAATAGAATGTAAATCGACAGCCAAAGTAATATTGCGATCTAATGAATTGGATTATAAGATATCTAAATTATAGTGCTAATCAATTTCAAATGACATAACTATGTTTCCGAGTTTGAAATATTTTCACCCAAGCTCCCGCCGGTGCATGGTTGGGGATTCAGAATAGTAACATCCGTTCTTTATACCCATGCTGCAGATAAGAGAAAAGTATAGGGCGCGGGACAAGAACAAGCAATAGGGAGAAATGTGACATTACGTGGAAACCAAATTTCAAGCACCAAGCACCAAATTCCAAACAAATCACAAATTCCAATAACCAAATGACCCAAATGAAGACAATAAACGGAGTAGGGAACGCAAATTTGCGTTCCCTACTAAAGAAAATTCTTTATGCCTTTTTAAACATTGGAATTTGGAATCGGGGCGTATGAGCTATTTCTTGAACTCGCGCGGGAACAGCTTGATGACGGCCACGCCCAGGAGGCCGCCGGCAATGTAAGTGCCGACGACGCTGGCGATGATCCCGAGAACCGCCGCTTCCCAGAAACCGCGCTCGCCAATGCTGGTAATCGTGAAGATCAGGAACAGGGCGATAGCGGCAATCGTCCAGCAGATGTACATGATATTCTTTTGCCGCACGTCCTCGTACTCGTTGCTGGTGATCTTCACCGGCCGCGAGCAGCCCGGGCAGACCACGATGCCGTAGTCGTCGCGGTTCAAGCCGTTGGGGATCGTCTGGCGGCAGTTGGGACAATTAAAAACGGTCACTCTTACTATCGGCATACTTACCTCCAAACGATCGAGAATAGCGGACCGCTGAATTATAATTCATCAAAAAGAAAAAATGCAACCCGGACCGGAAACGTATGGAAGAAAATTTCAAGCACCGAATGACCAAATGACCCAAACGAAGATTAATAAAACGGGCATGCAGGGATTTGATTCATCAAACCCGATAGGCAAGAACCCTGCCTTGGGTAGAGAACGCAAATTTGCGTTCCCTTTTGAATAAAATCTCTAGCACCTTTGTTTGGGACATTGGAAATTGGAATTTATTCGTTATTTGGAATTTTCCAATGTAGGGGAGGGCAGCACAAATCATCCGCCGACCTTGGTTGCTCTCACTATAATTTCAACCAGTCTTTAAGTAGTCACATTTAATGGTTTCAGCATCTACCGGAATTTGCTGAAACCATAATGTGACTATACCGATACTAGATGTTTTTGGCGACTTACAAAAATTGCCAAAAACATAGTGTGGGTATTGTTGAAATTATAGTGAAAGTATGTCCCCCTTGGGGTGCAACCCTCCCGCTTAATTCATATCCCGATCTTTGCCAGCAATTCCGGCGACCAGAGCGCCAGCTTCGCTCCGCCTTTATTTTCCATCGCGGCCAGGCGATTGTACTCCTGCAGCAGCAGGCGCGGCTCCTCCATGCAGCGGATCAGCATGGCCCGGCCGGCATATTTTTCGACCATCATCGCCATTTTGTAACCGACCGTATACCAGGGCCCTTGGACTCCGAAAAAGGAGAAACCCGCCTGGTCGATCTTCTCCTGGCTCTCGAAGCGGCCGGCGAGAACATCGAGAAAAAATTTCTCGACCTTTCCCAGGTCGTCATTGAAGTTGGCCATGTCCTTCTGCCAGCGCACCCGGTCCGCCTCCGGGCTGTACTGTTGTGGATCCGCGTCCGGGCCTCCGGCGGCGGCCAGCATGGCAAAACCCTCGCCGAAGGCTCCCAGCCATTTCACAGCGGCAGTCAATTCGGTTGTGGCAGCGGCGGATGGTTCCTTCAGGCGGGACTCGATACTGGCGAAACCGATATGATGCAGCTCGTGGGCCACCGTGTTTTCGAACTGCTCGCGGCTGCGCTGCGGGTCCAGATAAAGAAAGATGGCCGGGTCGGTGTTGACTTCATACACGAAACTGTTGCCCATGGGCTTGATGACCGGATAGATCTTGGCCTTGATGCGCGCATCAACAGGCAGATAAACCAATATGCGTTTTGCAATGGCATTTATATCGGTTTCTTTCCATTCCTGCAGCACACGCCGCAGATCCGCGGCACGTTGCCCCAGTTCAGCGCCCAGGACAAACTCCCTGAATTTTTCGTCGGTTAAAGCACGTTCGGGGGCTTTGAACATCAGGCCGATCTCCGCTTCACGCTTTTTCAAGCGGACATAGGGTTCGCTGGCAAACAGGCGCTGCCAGTCGGACGGTTCGATTTTCATTCCAGAATGGTTCTTGGCAACGATCGCCAGCACGCATTCGGCCTCATCACAGTTGAATTGCAGCTGCCCGTTCAATCCACCAGCCTCATCTTGCGGCCCGGCACCGATGGCCAGGGAAACGCCGGCCAGAAGGTAGAGCGGGATCACACGTTTGACCATCCATAATACAAATCGCATTTTGCACCTCGTTACATGCTGAAAATTATAAAATCCGACCTGGACGCTTTACCGTGAAAGACTCTTTTTTAATCTTCGCATAAACGCTTCAGGCCGCTCATTAGCTATAGACGTTCAAAGCAAGAAAAAGGTTGACACGGCATCTTCATTAATGAAAAAAGAGGCAATGGAACGAACGATTTTAAAACGGTTGTTGCTGGGAATGACCCTTTGCGGGTTTTTGTTTCTCGCGGCTCCGGCAGCCGACCTTGTCCCCTTCACCGACATCACGCCGGGACAGGCCGCAGATCTGATCAAGGAGAAAAGTGCGGATCCGCTGTTTAAAATCCTCGACGTGCGCACCGCCGAAGAATTCGCCGTGAACCGCATCAAGTCGGCGCTGAACATCGACGTCAAAGCCGCCGACTTCAAGGACAAGGTCGTGAAGCTGGATAAAAACGGCACCTACCTGGCCTACTGCCGCGGCGGCGTGCGCAGCGTCCGGGCCATGAACCTGATGAAGGAACTGGGGTTCAAGCAGGTCTATAACTTGGCCGGCGGGCTCAAGAAATGGCAGGAGGAAAAGTTGCCCCTGGAAACCAGCAATCCGTAATGAGTTATGCGTAATGCGTTATGAGAAACCGCAATAGTTCGAAATATTTTAAAGATTCCGGTTCTTTCATATCACGCATTACGCATCACGCATAACGATAGCACTTTTCTTTTCCGCGCTTGACTTAAACCGGTCACTCTGTTAAATTAAATCATGGCCTCAAGACCCAAGGGAGAGAAAATGACCGAAACGACAATGGAAAGCAAGGACTATAAGATGGCCGTGCTCATCGACGGCGACAACGCCCAGGCCTCGCTGCTGCCCAAGATGCTGGCCGAGATCGCCAAGCACGGCTCGCTGACCATCCGCCGCATCTACGGCGACTGGACCACCTCGACCATGCACTCCTGGAAGGACGCCCTGCACCTGCACGCCGTGCAGCCCATCCAGCAGTTCCGCTACACCGTGGGCAAGAACGCCACCGACAGCGCCCTGATCATCGACGCCATGGACATCATGCACCGCAAACTGGTCGAGGGCTTCTGCATCGTCTCCTCGGACAGCGATTACACCCGCATGGCGACGCGCATCCGCGAGGAGGGCTTCTTCGTCATGGGCATCGGCCAGAAGAAGACGCCCAAGTCCTTCGTCAACGCCTGCGACCTCTTCATCTACACCGAGAACCTGGCCCCCACGCGCGCGAGCAAGCCGCGTCCGGAGTCGCAGTCCCAGCGCGGCCGCGGCGGCAACAAGAAGGAAGAAGCGCAGCCGCAACCGCAGCAGTCGCAGTACGCCGGCTCCGACCCCATGCCGCTGCTGCGCGAGGCCTACGAGATGGTGGTGCAGGAGAACGGCTGGGCCAACCTGGGGCCGATGGGCAAGGCGCTGCAGCAGCTCGACCCGGGCTTCGACCCGCGCAGCTTCGGCCAGCGCCAGCTGTCGTCGCTGATCAAGTCGCTCCCCGATTTCGAATTGCGCCGCAGCGACGAGCACTCCTCGGCCGGGGTTTGGGTGCGCTTGAAGGAATAGCCGTTTTTTTGGCAAGAAAAAGGACGCCAGGCTGTTTATATAACCTGAGGCAAAGATATGAAAAGAGTGAAATGGCTGACGTTACTGATCATGCTGTCCGGCGGTTTTGCCGCCCTGTTCCCCTGCGATGTCTACATGGAGAGCAGCCAGATCGTCGCCAAAGGCAAGAATAAATTCGCGGTCAAGCTGTTCGTCGAAACCGTCCACCGCCGCTGCCCGCTGGGCGTCGAAAAAACCGGCCTCACCCCGGAAGGCCTCATTATCGAGAAACAGGGCAAATGGAAGAAGGTCGAAGAGGGCCTCTACCAGATGGACCTTATCGTCTCGCTGAAGGGAAAGAGCGAAGGCAAGCTCCGCGTCCTCCGCGAGTGCCCGAAAAGGGGGCTCCAGGAGGAGATCCTGAAATTCGAGCCGTTCGGCTCCTAAAGAAATATCCGTTTCAGGCTTTTGCCCAGCTGGATGAAACCATCCAGGGTATTGAATTTCAGCTCCCAGTTCCGCCCATCGACAGCCTCCAGCCCGGAAACAACGTTTTCCGCCACAACCTTCAACGGCACTTCCCGGCTCAAGCCCACCTGCACCCGGTCGGCGAACACTTCCGCCTTTTCCCAGCCGTACAGGCGGGCGAATAATTTCACCGCCCCCACGTAGAAGATCTTTTCCACATTTTCGGGCATTTGGCCGTAGCGGTCGCGCAGCTCGGCGCGCAAGGCTTCCAGCTCGGCCGGATCGCGGCTTTCCAGCACCCGGCGGTAGGTGGCGATCCTTTCGGAGGTGTTGCCGATGTAGGCGTCGCTGATGGCGTAGGGGAAATGGACGCGCAGCTGCAGCGGCCGTTCCTCCTCGGCCTCGCCCTTGAACTCGCGTATCGCCTGGCGCAGCAGCTCCAAAAAATAGTCGTAGCCCAGCGCCTCGACATGGCCGTGCTGGCGGTTGCCCAGCAGCGCCCCGGCGCCGCGCAAGCTCAGGTCGAATTCGGCGAGCTTATAGCCCGAGCCCAGTTCGGAGAATTCGCGGATGGCGTCCAGCCTTTTCTTCGCCTTGTCGCTCACGACCGGCTGGCGGGCGTCGACCAGGAAATAGGCATGGGCCTGGCGGCTGCCGCGGCCGATGCGGCCGCGCAGCTGGTACATCTGGGTCAGGCCCAGGCGGTCGGCGTGGATGACCAGCAGCGTGTTCACCCTGGGGATGTCGATGCCGTTCTCGATGATGGTGGTGGACAGGAGCAGCCGGTACTTGCCGGCGATGAAGTCCATCAGGTTTTTTTCGATCTGCGCCGTCGCCATCTGGGCGTGGATGACGGCGATGGGCACGTCGGGCAGCCAGGCGGCCAGCTGGTCGCGGAAGGCGAATATCTTCTCGATGTCGTTGAAAACCACGAAAACCAACCCGTCGCGCTCGATCTCGTTGAGCACGGCCGAGACGACGATTTCCCGGGAAAAATAGCCCACGAAGTTCTTGACGGCCAGCCGGCCCAGCGGCGGCGTATTGATGATGGAAATATCCTGCAGCCCCGAAAGGGCCATGGATAGGGTGCGCGGGATGGGCGTGGCCGACAGGGTCAGGACGTCGACATGCTCGCGGCCCTGCTTCAATTTCTCCTTCTGAAAGACGCCGAAGCGCTGCTCCTCGTCAACGATGAAGAGCCCCAGGTTTTTGAAGGCCACCCCCTTGGCCAGCAGCGCATGGGTGCCGATGACCAGGTCGATCCGGCCCTGCTCGAGTCCGGCCACGATGCGCTTTTTTTCGGCAGCGCCCACCAGGCGCGAGAGCATGGCCAGGCGCAGGGGGAAATCGGCCAGGCGGCGCTGGAAGTTGCGGTAGTGCTGCAGGGCCAGGATGGTGGTCGGGCAGAGAAAAGCCACCTGCTTGCCGTTGGCCACGGCACGTAACGTAGCGCGCAGCGCCACTTCGGTCTTGCCGAAGCTGACATCGCCGCAGATCAGGCGGTCCATGGGAAAATCGGCGGCCATGTCGTCCAGGACCGCGCGGATGGCCTTCTTCTGGTCCTCGGTCTCCACGAAGGAAAAGTCGCGCTGCAGCTTTTCCTCGATGTCGGCTACCGGCGGCAGGGCGGGTTTGCGCAGCGACTTGCGCATGGCGTAGAGATTGAGCAGCTCCCGCGTGTAGTGCACGATCGCCTTTTTGGCCCGCTCGGTCTTGAGGCGCCACGTTTTCCCACCCAGGCGGTCCAGGGCCGGCGCGCCCCCCTCCGTGCCGCTGTAGGGCTTCAAGACATCGAGCTCGTGCCAGGGCACGTAAAGGAATTCGCGCTCCTGGTATTCGATCTTCAGGAATTCATCGGTCTGGCCTTCGAAATGGAGGCGCTTGAAGCCGGCGAACCTGCCGATGCCGTGGCGGCGGTGGACGACCAGGTCGCCCACGGCCATTTCACGCCGCCATTGCTCGGGGCCGCGGGCGCGGACCTTTTCAACGCCCTCGCGGAACTGGAAAGCCCGGCCGGTCAGGAAAACGGTCTTCAGGCGCTGGTTCTCGAAAGAGCAGGGAATGTTGAAAAAATGGCCCTCCAGCCCCGGCAAAAGGGCCTGGACGTTTTCCAGCAAATGGCTGTCGGCCGCGTAGGCGCGCAAACGGAAGCCCTGCGCCGCCCGCTGCCGTAAGTGCTCGATATCATTGCCGTCCAGCGTCAGCAACGTCTTGGGCCAGCTCCGAATCTCCGCCTCCGCCGCGGCCCGGGCCGGGAAGTCGGTGAAATCGATAACCCTTTCCTTTTCGTAGGGAAAATTGAAAATCGCCTCGACCGCGAGCGTGGCCTTGCGGTTCTCGGCGACGGCGCGGCGGATGCGCTCGAAATTGTCCAGCAATTTACGGTACTCGTGTTCGAGCCTGGAGAAATTCGAGGCGATCAGCCGGCAGGGGGAGAGCGCCTCGGTCAGGAACGACGAATTTTCCGCCGACAGCAGGAAGGGGCGGTCCGGGTCAACGGCTTCGGGAAAATAGCGGTTGGCGACGACGCGCACCGCTGACAAGGCGTTCAGCGAACGCTGCGAATCGAGGTCGAAGGAACGCAGCGAAACGAGCCGCCGGCCTTCGAACTCCAGGCGCACCGGGCTGGCGCCGTCGACCGGGAAGAAGTCGACCACGTTGCCGCGCCAAGCGATATCGCCGTTGAGCTCAACGGCTTCGCGGCTCTGATAACCGAGGCCGACGATCCGTTGGATGAGCTCGTTGCGCTCCCAAAGGTCGTCGCGCATGATCTCCAGGCCGTTGCCGGCGCCGTTCGCTTCCTTTTCGATGCGCAGGCTCAGCGCCGCCAGGGTCGTCAAAACGATCAGCTTGCGGCCGGCGCGCAGATCGGCCAGCAGCCGCTGCTTGGCCGCGATCCGCGAGGGGTCGGGGGCAACGCCGATGTATGGATCCTCGAAAGGCAGGGTATAGGTGTGCACGAAAACGCTTTCGCGGCCGAAAAACTTCAACCACTGCCCCAATTTTTGCCCCCGGGCAGCAAAGGATTCGTTCTCGCCGCCCAGCCAGACGATGTTCTCCGCGCTGCAGGCGAAGATCGCGGCCACGGCCAGCTCCTGCACATCCGGGTCCAGCGAATCGATCTCGATACGGGCTGGACGGTTACGTCCGTCCCCTTGTGGGGCTGGACGGTTACGTCCGTCCCCTTGTGGGAGTGTGCGTCCGTCCAGGGCGGCAAAAAAATCGGGGCTGAAAACGGTCTCGAGCATGCCTCAGATTATAGCACCAACCTGAATTTCCTCTCAAATTCAGTACGGCAAGCCTGTTCATTCGCTCACTCGAGGGGTACCCATGATCAAATCCTGAGGTTCGCTCAAAACAGGCTTGCCGTGTGTTGGCAGGCGGGTTTGACTTCAGCGGCCGAAATCATTATGATCAAAGGACCATGAAGCGGCTCTCGTTGCGGTTCCCGATGAAGGATTTCTTCGTCTCCGTCTTCGCCGACCGGGTCTACGTGGTGGGCGGGACGGTGCGCGATTTCATCCTCTACAACCGGGCCAACGAGGATCAGGATGTCGATTTGCTGGTCTGCGGCAGCACCTACGACGAGATCGCCGCCGCGCTGAAGCCCCACGGCAAGACCGACACCGTCGGCAAGAGCTTCGCCGTGCTCAAGTTCACCAGGGAGGGGAAAACCTTCGACATCTCCATCCCCCGCCGCGACCGGAAGAAGGACGACCTGTCCAGCGGCCACAAAAATTTCCGCATCGAAGCCGGGCCACAGGTCACGCTGGAAGAGGATTTAAGCCGGCGCGATTTCACCTGTAATTCCATCGCCGTGCGCCTGAAAGACGGGGCGGTCGTCGACCCGCATCAGGGAATGAAGGCCGTCGCCGAGAAACGCGTCATCATGACCAGCCCGGCCAGCTTCAGCGACGACCCGCTGCGCGTCCTGCGCGCCGCCCGCTTCGCCGCCGTGCACAACTTCGTTGTCGACAAGGCCATTTATGCCAAGGCCAAAAAGGTGTTGCTGGCCGAGTTGAGCGCCGAACGAGTCGCCGACGAGCTGTTCCGGCTGCTGCTCGAATCGCCGCAGCCTTCCGCCGGTCTCCAGGAATACTTTCGCCTGACGGTCATGGAAAAACTTTTTCCCGAGCTGGCCGTCCTGGCCCTGACCATCCAGGACGCCTACTTCCATCCCGAGCAGGACGAGCAGGGGCACCATTCGGTCTGGGCTCATACGCTGATCACGGTCGATATCGTCAAGAAATTAGCCGACCAATACCACCTGGACGAGGAGCGGTCGCTGTGCCTGCTGCTGGCCGCCCTGCTGCACGATTGCGGCAAGGCGGCGACCACTTCCTGGGAATTCAAACGGGGACGGATGACGGTCACCTCGGCCTTCCACGATTCGCAAGGCAGCCAGAAGGCCGCGGCGCTGCTGGGCAGGCTGCGCGTCGAAACCTGGCGGAGTTTTCCCCTGAAAAAAACCATCCTGCGCCTGGTGCAGCAGCATCACCGGATTTATGAGCTGTACCGCAACCGCGAGGCGATCAGCTTCAAGGCGATCGCCCGCGCCGTCAAGGATATGGACGGCGAAGACCTGCTCCTGCTGCTGCTCGATTTCGCCGACCGCCGTTCGCGCGAACCGCAGCCGCTCGATTTCAGCGGCCTCGACGAGATCGCCCTCTGGTTCAGCCGCAAAAAGGAGGAATACCGCATCAGCCAGGAGAGCATCCGGCCCCTCATCCAGGGCCGCGACCTGATCGCCCTGGGCGTGGCTCCGGGCCGGCAGATGGGCGCGCATTTGAAGAAATTGTACGACCTGCAGCTGGACGGCGCTTTTCGCACCCGCGCCCAGGGGTTGAAAATTTTCAAGGACTCGCAAAAAAAACGTCCCGGCAGGGTCCGCCGATGAAGCTTTACCTGAAAAACCATTTCATCGAAAAAAGCGAACCGCTGATCATGGGCATTCTCAACATCACCCCCGATTCCTTTTCCGACGCGGGGCGTTTTTTCGAAAGCGGCGCCGCCTGGCGGCACGCCCAGGAAATGGCCGCCGCCGGCGCCGATATTATCGACGTCGGCGGCGAAAGCACCCGGCCGGGGGCCGGCCAGCTGAGCCCCGAGGAGGAGATCGACCGCGTCCTGCCGATCATCGAAAAGATCAAGGAAGAACTCGAGGTCCTGGTCTCCATCGACACCAGCAAGGCCGACGTGGCGCGCCTGGCCGTTGAAGAGGGGGGAGCCGACATGGTCAACGACATCTCCGCCCTGCAGTTCGACGAGCACATGGCCGCGACCGTGGCCGAGCTGAACGTGCCGGTGGCGTTGATGCACATCAAGGGAACGCCGGAGAACATGCAAAAGGATCCCTTTTACGTCGATGTCATCGGCGAGATCAACGACTATTTCCAGCAACGGATCGATTTCGCCCTGAGCCACGGCATCAAAAAGGAAAAAATCATTCTCGACCCGGGCATCGGCTTCGGCAAAAGGCTGGAAGACAATGTCGCCATCATCAAGAACCTCAAGCGCTTCGGCGAATTCGAACTGCCGATACTGGTCGGTGTTTCCCGCAAATCGTTCCTCGGCCGCCTGAGCGGCGAGACCGTTCCCGAAAAAAGACTGGCCGAAACCATCGCCGCCAACGTACTGGCGGTCCTCAACGGCGCCGCCATCCTCCGCGTCCACGATGTGGAAGCGACCGTCAAGGCCATGAAAATACTCAGAGGTTTATCCGATTTTTGAGGGCGTATGAAGAAATCCATGGGAATATCCGCAAGCGTCTGGCTGCTGGCAACGATCGCCGGCAGCGCCTTGCGCGCGCAAGCCGTTGACCCGGCCGGCATGTTCCCGGAAATCGACGGCTGGCGGAAAAAGGGGGAGAGCGAGAGTTATTCCCCGGAAAATCTCTACCAATACATCGACGGCGCCGCCGAGAATTTTCTCAGCTACGGCTGCCAGCGGCTGCTGGTGCAGAATTACGGCAACGACCGGGGCCAGGTCCTGAGCGCCGAGATCTATTTCCACGGCAGCCTGGAAAACGCTTTCGGCATGTACAGTTCGGAAAAACCGGCCGCCGGCGATTATTTTTCACTGGGCAGCCAGGGTTACGCCGAAGCGGGGATCTTGAATTTTTTCTGTTCCGCTTATTACGTTAAGCTCAGCGCTTTCGGGCTCGCTGCGGAAGAACAGCCCATTCTACGCGAACTGGGCCGGGCCATGGCCGCCGCGATTGATCCCGGGGCCACGTTGCCGGAAATGCTGCAGGCCTTCCCCGGCGCCGGGAAAATAGCCAATTCGGAACGCTTCATCCTGAACCATTTCCTGGGCCACGATTTTCTGCACGCGGCCTACACGGCCGACTACCTGATCCACGGGCAAAATTTCCAGCTGTTCATCATCGACGCCGGCAGCGAAGCGGCCGCCCACTCCATGCTCGAAAAATACGTTGCGTTGGACAGGGTCAACCCGGGACAAAAAATCCAACCGGGGATGCTGACCGTCAACGACCCCTACAACGGGCCGATCCGGTTCGTCTGGCAGGGGAGATTCATCTGTGGCAGCAACGGCCGAACGCCGGGGGCCGAGGAAATCATCGCTGCCCTGGCGCGCAATTTGCCCAGTCAATAGAAAGCGCTTGCCGTTGAAATCCGCTTAAAAAATTCCGGCCAGCAAACCCAGGAACAGGCTCAGGCCGCCGAGATTGACCTGCCCGCGCGAGCCGTTGCCGGCCGGGACCGAAGCGTATTCCAATTGTACCAGGGCATGCCAGCGGCGCTGCAAACGATAACGGCCGCCCGCCTGGACAAAAAAGCCCGCTTTTCGACCCTCGGTCGTTAGCGGCGCATCCAGCCACTGCTCACGGTAAAAACTGGCGCTGGCGCCGGCGCCGACGAACGGGACGAAACGGGAAGACGAAAGCCGGTAATTCATGCCCAGACGCAGGGTCGCCATTCGCCAGTTCAAGGCGTAGGCTTCAGCGGGCTGCCCGGGGAAGAGCAACACGGTGCTCCCGGAAGTTTCCATATACCGGGCAGCACTGAAGACGGATATTTTCCTGCCCACGGCCAACTCCAGCTGCAACTCGACTGGCCAGATGGCTTTGCTGTAGATTTCCCGGAAATCACCCTGCTGGGGATAAAGGTATCCGGCGGCGAGGCCGATGAAAAATCGTTGCTGCGGCTTTGCCAAGGCCCCGGTCACGGCCGGCAATGATACAAAAAACAACCCCAAAAACAGGGCCAGCCAAAATAAGCGCCACCGGTAAAATTTAACGTTAATTGTTCTCATCGTCCCTGACTTCTCCGGAGTAGTTGCTTTCCCGGCCTTGCCCGTCCACAGCGGTCAGCACGTAGAAGTAATTCCGGTCGGACGCGAGCAAGGAATCCTTGAATGATGTCCCGGTTGTCGGCTGCGCGGTCAGGCGCAGGTAGGGGCCGCCCGACTTCTCGGCGCGGAAAACATGATAGCCGGCGATCGGACCGGGGTTCGCCTCCCAGTTCAGAAAAACGGTTTTTACGCTGGCAAAGAGCGAGGCGGAGATCTGGCTTTGCGCCTGCAGGCCGGTCGGCGCTGCCAGGGAACTCACCGGCTGGGCCAGCTCGGCCACCGCCGCCAGGGAGGCTTGCACGGCCTCGGTGGCAAAAGCCAGGTCCAGGGTTTCCAGCGTGTCGCTCGTGTGGTGATAGTAGGGATTGTCGCTGTCCTCGATGCCGCAGAGGGCCGCATAGCCCTGGTCCCAGAATGAGGAATGGTCGCTCCAGGTCAGGGAAGCGTCGATCACCTTGGCCAGGCGCAGTCCCACGTAGGGCTGGGCAACGGCGATGAAGCGGTCGGCCAGCCATTCCGACTGCCGATTTCCGATCACGTCCAGGACCCGCTGCCGGCTGCCGGGATAGGCGATCATGTCCAGGTTGACCACGGCGATGATCTCGGCACCTTGCTGGCGGGCCTCCTGGGCGTAATGAGCGCTGCCGTACAAGCCCCACTCCTCGGCCGAGACGCAGAGCAGGCCGATGGAAAGGTTGAAATTCTCAGCGGCCAGTATCCGGGCCATTTCCAGGATGGCTGCCGTGCCGCTGGCGTTGTCGTCGGCCCCCGGCGCCGAGACCAGGGGATAGTTGCTGGTGGAATCATAATGGGCGCACACCAGGACCATATGCTCCGGGGCGGCTTTTCCGGGGATGACGGCCACGATGTTCCGGCTGGCGTAGTACCATTCAAAAACGAACGGATCGGCCGCTGCCGCCAGGCCCAGCTGGCCGAAGCGCTGCAAGATGAAATCTCCGGCCGCCTCGCACTGCGCGGTTGAGGCATAGCGGGTCGTGAAGTTCTGCAGGGCGAGGATGTCGGTTCTCAGCCGCTCGAGCGAAACCTTCGCCACCAGGTCTTCGATGAACGAGACGCTGCGCACCCGGGACTCGGCTGCGCCTTCGTCGGTCCTTGGCGGCATGACCGCAGAGCGGCCGGGGAAATCCCTGGCCAGCCGAAGCGCCTTCAGACGGAACGGCTGGATCAGCCAGCCGCGAAAATCGGGATTGTCGGTCCACAGCAACCAGACCCCTTCTTCCAGGAGCAGGCAATGGATGTTCCCCGGCTGGGCCAGCAGCGGCGACGGAAGTTTTGACTGCACCAAAAAATAGGAGTCGCCCGGCGCCGGCGAACCGACAGAAGTAAAAGTCAGGCCCTCGTCCCGCAGCCGGGAGACGGCTGCGGCCGGCACGCTGACCAGCAGGCTGGAGCGCAAATCCTGCACCACCGTCCCGCCGGCAGCGACGACAACGCGAATGACTTCCTCGGCGGGCGGGGCGATTTTCAGCAGCAGCGGCCATTCCGGCGGAGACGCCGGAACGGCCGCTGCTGCTGCCGAAACGAACGAGATGAATCCCAACAGCAGGAGCCCCAGAAAAAACGATTTCAATTTTGTACACCTGGCCATTCCCGACTCCTTAAAGGACAAGATGAACGATCCGGGCTATGAGTTGATTTCCTTGAAAATCTCTTCCCAGTCGGCTGATTTTTTCAGTTCGGCGAAAATGGCCTGCCACTGCTCCTGCACATCGAGGATGAAATCGATTACCTCGCGCACCGCGCCGCGGCCGCCGTAGCGCTTGGCGATGTAATGGGAAATGCGCTTGATCAGCGGATGGGCATCGCCGACCGCCGCGGCGAATCCGACCATGCCCATGACCTCGGCGTCGCCGATGTCGTCGCCGATATAGGCCACTTCTTCTTTCTCAAGGCCGTATTTTTTCAAGAGCTCGAAAAATGGGACGGTCTTATTGTAAACGCCTTCGTAATAATCGTCGACTTGCAATTCTTCGGCCCGCTTCTTGACCTGCTTGGATGACTTGCCCGTGATGATGGCCGTTTTCAATCCGGCCAGGCGGGCAAAAATCACGCCGGTGCCGTCCTTGACATCGAACGACTTGATCGACTGGCCGTTGGGCATCATGAAGAAGCGGCCGTCCGACAGGGTGCCGTCCACATCCATGATGATCAATTTCACTTTCTTCGCCAATTCTTTCTGGTCCATCATATCATCTCCGTTCTCCACAGGTCATGCAGGTGCAGCAGTCCACTGAGACGGTTGGCGCCGTCCTGGACCACCAAAGAGGTGACCGCCCTGTCTTCCATGATTTTCAATGCTTCGACCGCCAGCTTGTCCTCGCCAATGCTGAGGGGGTTGACGGTCATGCAGTCGGCGGCCTTGGTCTTGGCAAAATTGGTCCCCTTCAAAAACAAGCGCCGCAGATCGCCGTCGGTAATGACGCCGGCGACCCGGTTCTTTTCCTTGACCACGATGGCGATGCCGAATTTTTTTTCATTGATGACGCGGATCACATTTTCCATCAGCGCCTGGACATCGACGACCGGCATCTGCTCACCCGAATGCATGAGGTGCTTGACCTTGAGCAATTTCTTGCCGAGCGCACCGCCGGGGTGCAGGTCGCGGAAATTCTCCTCGCTGAAGCCGCGCTTTTCCATCAGGGCGATGGACAACGCGTCGCCCACGGCCAGGGTCAGGGTCGAGGAGGCGGACGGCACCAGCCCGATCGGGCAGGCCTCCTTTTCCACGCTGCAATCGATGAACACGTCGCTCTGCCGGGCCAGCGTCGAATCGGGATTGCCGATCAGGGCGATCAAGCGGATACCCAGGCGCTTGATGTAATTGAGCAGGCGGATGACCTCCTCGGTTTCTCCCGAAGTGGACAGGGCGATCACCACGTCCTGGGGATGGATGATGCCGATGTCGCCGTGAATGGCTTCGGCCGGATGGAGGAAAAGCGCCGGGCTGCCGATCGAGGTCATGGTGGCGGCGATCTTGCGGCCGATCAGGCCCGACTTGCCCATGCCGGTGACCACCACCTGACCGCGGCATTCGAAAAGGATGGAAACCGCCGTGGCGAACTGCTGGTTGATTTTGCCCAGGGCGTTCAGAATGGCATTGGCTTCGGTCTCTAAAACTTTTTTCCCGGTTTCAATGCTACCCATCAGCGCACATTATACAACTTTTGCAGGCGGATTAAAAGGGGGCGCAAGGAGGACAGCGGCAGGGAATTGGTCCCGTCCGACAGGGCTTTTTCCGGGTGTGGGTGGATTTCCAGGAAAATGCCGTCCGCGCCGGCCGCGATGCCGGCGGCCGCCAGCATCGGGATGAACTGCGGGTCGCCCCCGGAAATTTCCCCTGCGCCGCTGGGCCGCTGCACGGCGTGAGTGGCGTCCATGACCACCGGGCAGCCGCTCTCCTTCATGCGCGGAATGGAACGGAAATCGACCACCAGGTTATTGTAGCCGAAGAACGTGCCGCGCTCGGTCAGCATAACACGCCGGTTGCCGGCATCCGCGGTTTTTTTGACGGCCAGGAACATGTCGTCCGGGCTCATCAGCTGGCTTTTCTTGATGTTCAGCGGCAGGTCGGTACGGGCGGCGGCCAGCAGCAGGTCGGTCTGGCGGCTGAGAAAGGCCGGGATCTGGATGATCGACAAAACGTGGGCGGCGGTCTCCGCCTGCCAGGGTTCGTGGATATCTGACAAGACCGGAACATTCAGCCCGGTTTTGATTTTATCCAGGATGGGCAGCCCCTTGGCAATGCCCGGGCCTCGAGGGGAGCGGATGGAGGAGCGGTTGGCCTTGTCGAACGAGGCCTTGAAAATGAAGGGGATGCCGAGTTCCAGGCAGATTTTTTTCGCCTCGGCGGCGATTTCGTGGGTCAGCCCCTCGTCCTCGATCACGCAGGGACCGGCAATCAGGAAAAACCGCTCGTCGGTAAGTTCCAGATCGTCAACCTTGAAGAAACTCGTCATGCCCTGATTTTACCAGCATTTCATAAAAATGACAATGGTAGTCTCGTGATTAGTGATTGGTGATTAGTGATTGGTAGAGAGCATGAACAAGATATAGTTCATTCGATTTCTTAACCATTCACTATTTACTAATCACTATTCACGTTTTCTAAATAACGATTTTTTCCTTGTACTCGCCGAAGACGGCGCGCATCTGGTCGGCGATCTCCTGCAGCGTGGCGTAGGCCTTGACCGCTTCCAGGATGGGCGGCATCAGGTTCTGCCCGTTTTCGGCCGCCGCCCTGACCGCGGTCAAGGCGGCCGCAACCGCTTCCGGATTTCTTTTCTTTTTCACCAGGTGCAAGCGTTCATTTTGCTCAGCCTCGCTCTTGGGGGAGACCTTCAGCGTCTTCAGGTGCGACAGGTCCTCCTCGCTCTGGAACTTGTTGACGCCGACGATCACCTGCTCGCCGGCGTCGATCTCCTTCTGGTAGGCGTAGGAGCTGTCCTGGATCTCCTTCTGCGGGTAGCCGGCTTCGATGGCTTCCAGCATGCCCCCCATGGCGGCGATTTTTTTCAGGTATTTCCAGACCCCTTTTTCTATTTCATTGGTCAGCGCTTCCACATAGTACGAGCCGGCCAAAGGATCGACAGTGTCGGCCACGCCGCTCTCGTGGGCGATGATCTGCTGCGTGCGCAGGGCCACGCGCACCGAGTCCTCGCTGGGCAGGGCTAGGGCCTCGTCCATGGAATTGGTGTGCAGGCTCTGCGTCCCGCCCAGGACGGCGGCCAGGGCTTGCAGGGTTACGCGCACCACGTTGTTCATCGGCTGCTGCGCGGTCAGGGTCACGCCCCCGGTCTGGGTGTGAAAACGCATCATCTGCGCTTTCTCGCCGGCCGAGAATTGTTCCTTCATGATCCGCGCCCAGATGCGCCGGGCGGCACGGAATTTGGCCACCTCTTCCAGCAGGTTGTTGTGGCTGGCGAAAAAGAAGGACAAACGCGGGGCGAATTCATCCACCTTCAGCCCGGAAGCCAGGGCCGACTTGACGTACTCCACTGCATCGGCGAAGGTGAAGGCCAATTCCTGCACGGCCGTAGAACCGGCCTCGCGGATGTGGTAGCCGCTGATGGAGATCGTGTTCCACTTAGGGACCCGCCCCTGGCAAAAGGAAAAAATGTCGGCGATGATGCGCAGCGACGGCCGGGGCGGATAAATGTATGTGCCGCGGGCGATGTATTCCTTCAACAGGTCGTTCTGAATGGTACCGGAAAGCTGATCGAAGGCGATGCCCCTTTTTTCGGCCATGGCCAGGTACATGGCCAGGACGATCGCCGCCGAGGCGTTGATGGTCATGGAGACCGAAACCTTGTCCAGGGGAATTTCGGCGAACAGGATCTCCATGTCGGCCAGGGTGTCGATGGCTACGCCGACCTTCCCCACCTCGCCTTCGCACAGGGGGTTGTCGGAATCGAGGCCGATCTGGGTCGGCAGATCAAAGGCCACGCTCAGGCCGGTCTGGCCCTGCTCGAGCAGATAGCGGTAGCGGCGGTTGGATTCTTCGGCCGAACCGAAGCCGGCGTACTGGCGCATGGTCCAAAACTTGCCGCGGTACATGGTCGGTTGGACGCCGCGGGTGAAGGGATAGACGCCGGGATAGCCCAGGTCTTTTTCATAATCCAGATCGGCCACGGCGTCCGGATCATAGAGGCGTTGCACCGGAAACGAGGTGGCTTTGAAAGTTTTACGGCGTTCGCTGTTTTTTTCCAGGGCTTTTTTTAAAACGCGCTCTTCCCATTCTTTTTTACTCATTTTTGAAAACCCCTTGGATAGCTAAAAAAATCTATTTGACCTGCCGGCGCTGCGACTGGAATGATCCATCGCGTTCATCGGAAGCAAATTCCATCGATCGGCCCGATGCGAAAAATGGGACTCTAGACGCGGGACTTTTTCTTGAATGTGTCCTTGGTACCCTCGATAAAATCCATCGCTTTTTCGCTGATCTTTTCGACGTTGTCCTTGACTTCGCTGCCGATCTTCTCGGAAAGATCCTTGATCTGCCTGCGGGTTTCCTTTCCGGACTGGGGGGCGAAAAGAAACGCCAGGCCGGCTCCGATGGCCGCCCCGCTCAGGAAGCTGAAAAACATTTTGCTGCCAGTATTTTCACTCATTTACTTACCTCCTTTTATCTTTTTGATCAAATTCCAACCCATCTTGACGGCCGGCAGGAAGGCCAGCAATCCGGCCGAGCGCCGGAGCACGTTCTGGTTGATGAAGTGCAGGGCTTCGCCGGCATTTTCCACAGTGCGCTTGGATTGCGCGAGCACTTGGTCGACTTTTTCCAGCCGTTCCTGGGCCATGACGCTGACCTGCTTCAATTCCCGGGCCAGGTCGCGCACTTCGAACGAGGTTTTTTCCAGGTCCAGCATCATGGACTTGAACTGCTGGATGGCCGGGATCAGGGTGATGACCAGCAGCAGAAAGCCCAGGGAAAAGACCAGGGCCACCACGAAAATAATGATTACAGCCGTTGAGCTCATATTATTCTCTCTTTTACTATTATATTTAAATCGCCGTCGATGTCAATATTTTAGAGCCCTATAGCAAATTTTAAATTTGTTAGCTTTTTAAAACAAATTTTGAATTTGCTATCTAGGGCTCTTATCTCCTCTTGCTGCGCAGGGGACTTCGCAGCCTTGCTGGGCTAAGCCATTTATTTAAGTTTTTTGAGCAATTCCTCCGCTTCCAGCCTGTTTTTCGCGGTCAGGGAGATCTGAATTTCCTCGTTGGTGAAAAACGGGGCGTGCGCCAGGGTCAGGTCGTTGCTGAGGGATACTTTTTTCCGCCAATGGCGCCATTCGCTCTCCTGGCGCGAGCAAGCGGGAAAGCGGCGGCGGTTAAGGGCCTCCATGATCTTTTGCTGCGGCATCTCCAGCTTCAGCAGGTCGGTCGTTTCCGGCGCCGCCAGGATGCGGGCAAAGGATTTTTTTTCCCGGAAAGCTATTTCTTCGAGAAGTTGAATGACTTGCAGTTGCTGACTCTCCGAAAACTTGATTTTGACGAAAAGGCCGAGCAGCGCCTTCCGCCCGGGAGGCACGAGTTCCAGCAGCCGCAGGGCCGCTTTCAAGGCGAGCCGCCCGGCGGCTAGCAGCGGTCGCAATGAAACGTCCAGCAGCGCATCCAGCCGCTCCAGCAGCGCATCGTTGAGGGAGAAACCCAGGTCGGCCCGGCGCTGGATCTCCTCCCGGGAACAGCAGCGGGTTATTTTTCTGATAAAGAGCAATTTTTCGTAAAGGTTAAGCCCGAAAAGGCGATCGCAAAGATTGAAGTTCAACAGCAATGCCTCAGCCGCGCTAAAATCGGCCTCGAACGCGACAGAATCATTTTGGCCCCGGGCCTGCAGCAAGCGGAAATAGTCGTGCCCCCAGACAATTCGCCGCGCCTTGTCGACGATGAGCAGCGGCAGGCCGGGAAATTTTTCTTCGATCCCGGCCAGGCGCTGCGGAAGCGGCGGGAAGGAAAAATCATAGGCATCATCGCGGTTGAGATCTTCCAGCTTCAAAACAGTTCCAATCATGATCCCGCCTTCGGCCCGACCGTTCCGATCCTGGGCTTGTTGTCATGCCCATTTTACTCCAACGGCCCGCCTTTGGCAAAATCAAGACGCGGCCTTTATTCGGCCGGATATTTCATATAAAATGATCTTATGAAAAAAACCGCCGCCTTCAGGCCCCATGATCTGTTCATTTTCGACGCCCATTGCGACACGGCCTCCGTTCTCTTCGACCAGCCGCTGTCGTTTTCCAGGAACCCGGCCCATCTCGATTTGCAGAAAATAAAAAAGGGCGGGCTGCAGGCCCAGATTTTCGCCTTGTGGGTCGATCCGCTGCTGGCGCCGCACCGGGCCATGAAAAAGGCCCTGCTACTCCTGCAGACCATGGAACAAAAGGTCTTCGCCCCCGGATACGCCGTCAAGGTCACCGATCCGGCCGAAATGGATGCGGCGCGCAGGAAAAAAAAGCTGGCCGCATGGCTCTTCCTGGAGGGCGGGCATATCATTGAAAATTCTCCCGAAATTCTCCATATCTTTTTTTCCCTGGGCGTGCGCGGCATGACCCTGACCCATTCCAAGAACACCGACTGGGCCGATTCCACCACCGACAAGCCCAGGGTCAGGGGCCTGACCGCTTTGGGCCGGGAGATCGTCGGGCAGATGGCTGCCATGGGCATGGCCATCGATGTCTCCCACGCCTCCGACCGGACCATCGCCAGCGTTCTGGAAACGACGCCGGTGCCGATTATGGCCTCGCACTCCAACGCCAGGAAGCTGTGCCCCATCCCACGTAACCTGACCGACGACTTCATCCGGGCCATCGCCGCCCGCCGCGGTTTCATCGGGGTCAATTTTTGCCCCGCTTTCGTCAAGCGCCGTGTTTTCGACCAGATCGAGGAAAATTTCGCCATCTTCGCCCAAGAGATCAAGGAAAAGACAAGGGGACGGCTGGATGATCCCGAGTTCCTGAGCCAAGTGGAATGGGACTATTTCCTGCGCTCCGTCGCCGGCACCGATCGGGTCACCATCGACGAGGTGATCGACCACATCATCCATATCGCCTCCACCGGCGGGCTCGATTGCGTCGGATTGGGCAGCGATTTTGACGGCATCCCTTCCACGCCGGCCGGTCTGGGCAACGCCGCCGCGTACCCCGCGCTGGTCGCGGCATTGCAAAAGCGGGATTTCCGGGAAAGGGAGATCAGAAAGATCTGCGGCCTGAACCTCGCCGGTTTCCTTGGCCGGGTGAAGTCCGCGGGGCGGAAAAATTGAAAACCGGCATCGCCTTGGGCGGCGGTGGAGCCAAGGGATTGGCCCATATTGGAGTCATCAAAGTCCTGGAAGAACACGGCATTTTCCCCCAGCTCGTCTCCGGCACCAGCATTGGCGCCCTGATCGGCGCCCTTTATTTGCTGCGCGGCGATATCCATGCCGTCGAAACGTATGCCCTGGGATTTGAAAACTCCAACCTGTACCCTTACCTGGCGCCCAGGCCCTCCAGCTCCGGCCTGATCTCGGAAAAAAGGATCCAGACCTTTTTAAAAGACATTTTCGGCGACAGCCGCTTCGAGGATCTGCCGCTGCCCTTCTTTTGCCCGGCCACCGACATCCGCCGCGGCCGGGAAGTCATTTTCGCGCGCGGCAGCCTGCAGCAGGCGGTGCGGGCATCCATCTCCATCCCGGTCATCTTCAAGCCGGTCCGTTGGCACCAATGCTATTTGGTCGACGGCGGCTTGATCAACCCGGTGCCGGTCGACGTGTTGAAACGTAACGATAGCAACTTCACCATCGCCGTCAACGTCATTACCCAGCGCCCCCTGCGGCCGCGGCGCAAGAATAAAGCCAATGCCAAGGAAAAATTGCTGCTGGCCCGGCTCGATGACTTCTTCAGCCGGAGACTGATTTCAGGCCGCCCGGACGAGGAGCCCAACCTGATCGAATCGTTCCTGGCCACCTTGGAGATCATGCAGGAAAAATTGATCGCCGCCAGACTGCAAAACGACGCTCCCGATGCCGTCATCCATGTCGACACACAGGATTTTAAATTGTTCGAATTCTACCGGCCGGCAGCGATCATCCGCCGCGGCGAGCAGACCGCTCGCCGTGAAATCAAAACCATCCTCGGCCGCTGGCAGCAGCGCCAGGCCCAGGAAAAAAACAGGGGCTGACCATGGAGGCCTGTGGCTGTGAGAAATGCGTCAGCGCCTGCCGCAACGATCCGGGCCGCCTGGTTCCGGCCGATCTGAAAAAAATCGCCGCTTTCTTGAAGATCAGCGAAAGGGAACTCAAAGCCGCTTACCTGGTGCGCATCCCGGCCGCGGGAAAGAACAGCCGCATCCATTTTTTGGCCCCGGCCAAAATCAAGGCCGGCCGTTTCCTGGCCGCTCCGGGCAGTACGGTTCCCGATTATTACGAAAGGGAAAAAGGGCGCTGCGTGTTCCTGTCTGAGGAGGGACTCTGTACCATTCACCCGGTCAAGCCGTTCGAATGCGCCGCCTACATGGGTTGCCGGCACACATTCCTGGGGCGGCCGTACAAGAAAAGAAGCATCGAGGAATTTTTCGTCCGCCGCTGGAAGAACTCGCTTTAGCCGCCGCTGATCAAATGAATGGCTTCCACCGCGTCGCCATCGCCGATAAAGACCCTTTCATAATCTTCTTTTTTGATCAGCTGTCCGTTGATCTTGATCACGATCAGCGGGAAAGTGAATTTCATCATGGTCAGCAGCTCGCGCACGCTGATCGATTCGCCGGCCATGCTCTCTTCTTTATGATTCAAGGATATTTTCATGGGATTCCCCGTTAAAGCTCGTCCCAGGCATCGTCGTCGCCGACCAGCGCCAGGTCATCCAAAATAATTTCCAGCGCCTGGTTGGCCTGCATGGCGGCCACGATGCCCACCCGCGGAGCCAGGGGCGGCATTTCGGGCGACACTTCGCGGGTCTCGTCGCCGCAGATGAACAAGCTTCCCAGGCGGCGCGTGCGCAGGGCGTTGTTCTCCCCGTAGCCGGCCAGTCCCGAAGCGGCGATGATGAACTTGTCGGGGAAACGCTCGCTCACGGTTTCGATGATCATCAGCTTCATGTCGGCGCGGTCGAAGGCTTCGATGATCAGCGTGCAGTTCTTGAAAATGTGCACCACCTCGTCCGGCCCCAGACGCAGGTCGTGGGCCTCGACCGCGACGTCGGGATTGACGCGGGCGATGTTGTCGCGCAGGGCCAGGACCTTTTTCTGGCCGACCTGGTCGAGGAAGTAATATTGGCGGTTCAGGTTCTCACGGGTGACCACATCGAAATCGGCGATGACCAGGGAGCCGACCCCGACCCGGGCCAGGGCCATGGCGCAGTTGGAGCCCAGCCCGCCGCAGCCGGCGATGCCGACACAGGTACCTTTCAATTTTTCCAGTTTGGATTGCATGTGATTTTCGAGGTCTTATTATATCGCGTCCGGAACTAAAAATCAATTCAATCCAGCTGAATGGCCAGCTGGCCGCAGGCCGAAGCGATGCTCTGACCCTTCGACCAGCGGGTGATGACGGTCAAACCGTGCCGGACAAGCTCGGCGCGGAATTTTTCCACCGTTGCTTCCTCGGGACGCTGGAAAGGCAAAGCCGGATTTTCGTTGTAGGGGATGAGGTTGATCTTGGCCGGGATGCCGTGCAGCAAGCGCACCAGCTCCCTGGCCTGGGCCGGGGCGTCGTTGACGCCTTTCAGCAGCACATATTCGCAAGTCAGGCGCTGGCGGCGCTTTTCCCCCCTGAAATAAGTCAGAAGACTGCCCAGGGTTTCGCGCCGCGAAATCGGCATCAACCGGCCGCGCAAATCGTCATTCGGCGCGTTCAGCGAAAAAGCGATTTTGACCTGCGGGAAATTACGCTCCAATTTTTTCAGGTTTTCCAGGATGCCGACCGTGGACACGGTGATATGGCGGGGCGGAATGCCCATCCCGTCAGGGGAAATGATCCGTTGCAAGGCCAGGCTTAGGTTGTCATAATTGAGCAGCGGTTCGCCCATGCCCATGAAGACCAGGTTCACCTTGGCGCCGGGATCGCCCAGTTCTTTTTTCAGCGTCAGGATCTGGGAGAGGATCTCGCCGGCTCTCAGGTTGCGGCGAAAGCCCATGGTCCCGGTGGCGCAGAAACCACAAGCCAGGGCGCAGCCCACCTGGGTCGAAAGACAGAAGGTGTAGTGATCCTTCTCACGGATGAGCACAGCTTCGATTTTCAGGCCCCCTCGCCGGGGACCTTCAGGGCCGTCGGCCAAGCCAATCAGATACTTGCGTGTTCCCTGATCGTCGCTCTGAACGGACAGCACGGGCCGGCAGCCGCAGTCATAAAGGCCGGACAACTTTTCGCGATCCTGCTTGTTGATGTTGCTCCAGCTGGCGGGGTCCTGGTTGTTCTTTTGATAGAGCCATTGAAAAACCTGCCACGCAGTGTAATCGCGGAAACCGGCGGTGCGCAGTTCGCCCTGCAATTCGCCCAAGCTACGCTCCAGGATCCACGGTTTATCCGTTTTCATTTGCTTACCGCGAAAACCATAGCACCAGTAACGGGGTTTTTCAATATGAAGCGCGAATGGGTCGGCTCGCCCAGCCAGCAACGACTTATTGTTTCAAGTTGATTCAAAAATGAATTAATATTATAATTTGTTTCCTAATATTTCAGGAGGCGCCGTGAAAATATCCGCCAGAGCCCAAAGCATCCAGGAGTCCCCGATCCGCAAATTGACCGCCCTGGCCAACGCCGCAAAGAAGCGGGGGACCACCGTCTACCACCTCAACATCGGCCAGCCCGACATCCACACACCGGCTGTGTTCATGCAGAAGATCATCGCCTACGGGGAAAAGGTCCTTTCCTACGGTCCCTCCGACGGCCTCGAAGCCCTCAAGGAGGCCATGGCCAAGTATTTCGCTTTTTTCAAGATCAAGCTGGAAAACAATAATATCGTCATCGCCACCGGCGGCAGCGAAGCCATCTCCTTCGCCTTCAGCGCCGTGGCCGACCCGGGCGACGAGATCATCATCCCCGAACCTTTTTACACCAACTACAACGGTTACGCCTCGCTATGCAACGTGAAGATCGTGCCGGTGACCACCAAGGCCGAGGACGGCTTTCATCTGCCCGACATCAAGGAATTTGAAAAAAAGGTCAGCCCGCGCACCCGCGCCGTTATGCTCTGTTCGCCCAACAATCCCACCGGCACGGTGTACAGCGTGGCCGAGCTCAAGGCCCTCGGCGCCTTCGCCAAAAAACACGACCTGTATCTCATCGCCGACGAAGTCTACAAGGAATTCACCTATGACGGCAAGACCCATTTCAGCATTCTGCAGCTCGAAGGGATGGAAGACCGCGCCATCGTAGTCGACTCGATCTCCAAGCGCTACTCAGCCTGCGGCGCCCGCATCGGGGCCGTGATTTCGCGCAACGAAGAGGTGATAAAGGGCATCAGCAAATTCGCCCAGGCGCGCCTGTGCCCGCCGACGCTGGAACAGATCGGCGCCATCGGCGCCTACGAGCTGCCGCACGATTATTTCAAAGAGGTGATGGCCGAATACCAGAAGCGCCGCGATATCCTGTTCGCTATCCTGACCTCGCACAAGGGCATTATCCTGCAAAAACCCGAGGGGGCTTTTTATATCATGGCCAAGCTTCCGATCAACGACGGCGAAACGTTCGCCCGCTGGCTGCTCAATGAATTCAGCGAAAAAAACGAAACGGTGATGATTGCTCCGGGCGAAGGCTTCTATAGCACGCCTGGGCGGGGCAAGAACGAGGTGCGGCTGGCTTACGTCATCGAGGCGCCCAAGTTGGAACGCGCCGCCCGCCTCCTGCTCGCGGCCCTGGATCGGTTCAACGGTTAAGCGCGGCGAGAATCACGCGCCGATTTCGATGGTTTGGCGGCGTTCGCCGCCCAGCGAAACATGGCTCACGCCAATGCCGACGAAATCCTCGATGAAATTCAAGTAAGCGTGAACCTGCTTGGGCAAGTCCCGGAAGCGTTCGACGGCGCCAAGTTTTGATTCCCAGCCGGGCAGGGTGCGATAAACGGGTCGGATTTGGCTCAACGCGTCGGCGTGCGGGGAGAACTCGGCGCTGGTTCCGCCGGCGCCTTCATAGGCGGTGACCACTTGAACTTCGGCCATCCCATCCAGAACGTCCAACTTGGTTAAAAACAGGGAATCCACGCCGTTGACCTGGACGGCATATTTCAACGCCACCAGGTCGAGCCAGCCCACTCGCCGCGGCCTGCCGGTGGTCGCCCCGTATTCATTGCCCCGCTCGCGCAGCTTCTGGCCGCTGGCTCCGATCAATTCGCTGGGGAAAGGGCCCTCGCCCACTCGGGTGGTGTAGGCCTTGGATATGCCGATCACCCGCTCAACGGCCTTGGCGGACAAGCCGGTCCCGGAAAATACGCCGGCGATGGTCGTGTTGGAAGAAGTGACAAAGGGATAAGTCCCCAGGTTGATATCCAGCAACGTGCCCTGGGCGCCTTCAAACAGGATGTCTTTTTTGGCGGCCAGGGCTTGCTGCAGCAAACGGGTGGTATTGCAAACAAACGGCTTGAGAAAAGCCCCTGCTTGCAGGTAGTGGTCGATGGCTTCGTCCAGGTTCGCGGCCGGGTGACCGTGAGCCGAGAATAAACGCTGGTAATACTCGGCCAGGGGGGCGATCTTGGCGCGGAACACGTCTTCGCGCAGCAGATCATTAACGAACAGAGCGCGGCGGCCAACCACGTCCTCGTAAGCCGGGCCGATACCGCGCCGGGTAGTGCCGATGCGCTGATAGCGGGAATCTTCAAAAACGACATCCAGCTGCTGGTGAAAAGGGAGGATCAGCGGCGCGCTTTCGCTTAAAGCCAGGTTGTGCAGCTCTAGTCCCAAGGCGCGGGCGTTCTGGATCTCCTCGACCAGCTGCAGGGGCTGCACGACCACTCCATTGGCGATCACCGCCGAACAGTCGGGATAAAAAATTCCCGAAGGCAGCACGTGCAGGACGACTTTTTTGCCCTGGTAATACACGGTGTGGCCGGCGTTGTGCCCGCCTTGAAAACGCACCACCACCGAAAATGATCTGGCCAGGTAGTCGATGGCTTTGCCCTTGCCCTCATCGCCCCACTGCAATCCCAGCACCACCGTGTTCATTGGTCCCCCTCAGCGCACCTTGACGATCAGGATGGTAAAATCGTCATGGAAATCGGTGTTATTGGCGAAATTCTTTATTTTCCTGTACAGGCCGTTGCTTAATTCCGCGGCCGTCAGCCGCGAGTTTTGCTGAATATATTCGACCATGGCTTTTTCGCCGAACTCCTTGCCAGCGGGATTCTGCACTTCGAAAACACCGTCGGTGAACACGCAAACGATGTCGCCAGAGTGCAGGAAAACGGTGTGCTGTTTGTAGGCGCTGGCGGCGCTGAATCCGATCAGGAAGCCGCCTTCGCTCAACTGGATGACCTTGGAGCCCGAAATCAGGTACGGCTGGTTGTGCCCGGCATTGACATAGGTCAAGGCCGGGGTTTCATCGTCGAGAAGCATCCAGAACAAGGTGATGAAGCGGCTGCCGTTGGTGATCTCGTGGATCATGGCGTTGGCCTTGCCGACGACCTTGGCCGGCTTGAACAGGTACAGCTCGTTCAACGAATGGAAAATGGCCTGGCAGGAGGCGGCCAGCAAAGCGGCCGACAATCCCTTGCCCTCGACGTCGGCCAACACCAGCGGCTGGATGTTTTTCTTCTTTTTAAAAAAATCATAATAATCGCCGCCGACTTCACGGATGGTTTCATAGATGACCGAAATATCATAGTTCTTCAGCTGCGGCAAGCCTTGCGGCAGCAGCGAGAGCTGGATGTCGCGAGCGATCTTCATCTCGTGTTCCAGTTTTTTTTTCTCGAAAATCTGGGCCAGGTAATGGATGTTGTCGAGTTCGATGAGCATGAAACGGGAGAGGATATAGGCGAATTCGCAGTCCTCCTGCTCCAGGGCGCGCCGGTTGAACTTGCGGCCTAAGCCGAGAACAATGACTTTTCTTTTGTTTTCGGAGATGTTGAGCAGGTAATAAATGCCCTTGGCCAATAGTAATGTTTTTAATTTTTCCTGAAGCGGAGGCAGGTTTTCGACCTCCAGACTGGCCGATCCGACCAGTGCCCTCATGGCGTTTTTTTTGATGAGCAGCGATTCTTCCTCACTTAAAACGAAACCGCGTTTGCGAAAAATCGCCTGGGTGCGGTCAAAAAAAAAGGTGCGCGAAATGCCCAGCGGTGCCATGAGTGACGAAAAAAATATGCGCATGACATGATCGATGTCGAATGAAGAGTGAATGGCGGAGGAAAGCTCGTAAATGGAATTCAGCTGCAGTTTTTTGAATTTCAGCTCTTTCTGCAGCTGCTTCAGATCGTTTTCTGCCATTTGACCATTTCGCAGCAATTTTTACCGTCAACCGTTTTATAAACGACGGAATCCATGATGGTTTTCATCAGTTTGACCCCCAGTCCGCCCTTCTTTTTTTTCTTGATCATTTTACCAATGTTGATTTCTTCATCGGCGATCTCCGGGGGCAGGCCGCGGTAAAAAATCCGGATCTGGATGCCGCCCGGGGCCAGAAAATATTCGATGGTGATCGGCTGGCCGCTGTCATTGCCGTAGGAATGCTTGATAACATTCGTTACCGCTTCATCGATGGCCAAGGAGATTTTTTGGGCGTCGGCCATGGAAAAATTGAACAAGGTGGTGATGTGCCTCGTCAACTCGACCACCATCTTCAGCAGCTGGGTCTGGGAAAGGATGGTGATCGAAAAATCAGGCTTCGGGGGAAACATGGCTGAATTTGTCAATGGCCACTTGTTCGTCGCTGACAAAATCATATATCTCGGTGAAACCGACCAGGTCAAAGGTCTCATAGACACGTTCGGCCAGGGAACACAACTTGATATCACCGCCTTTTTCCCGCACCTCGTCGATATAGCCCATGATGATTCCCATGCCGGCCGACGTGATATAATTCAGATCCTGGCCGTTGATTACGATTTTAAAATTATTGTCACGTATCAGGCGCACGATCTCTTTTTCAAAACGGGCCACCTGATGGGCATCCAGGTGACCCTTCAGATACAGGATGGCCACGCCATTGACAATCTTGCTGCGGATTTGAAAATTTTTCATCCCCCCTCTCCAAAGAAAAATTGAATTTCCGTCAAGGCCGTGGGCAATGAATCAGCGCCATGGACCGAGTTCTTCTGCACATCGATTGCGAAGCGCCCCCGGATCGTATCCGCCGCGGCCAATTCCGGGCGGGTTGGCCCCATCAATTTTCGCCAGGCTTCGACGGCGTTGTGTTTCTCCAGTATCAAGGCGTAAATCTGCCCCGAGGCTGTGTAGGCCACCAGGCTGTCAAAAAATGGCTTGCTTTTGTGCGCCTGGTAAAAACGCGCCGCTTCGCCGGGAGACAACTGCAGAGTCCTGATGGCCGCAATATGGAAATCATGCTTTTCGATCTCGGAGATGATCACTCCGACCAGCCGGCGCTGCACCGCATCGGGTTTGATGATGGCCAGGGTTTGCTCCAAGTAACACCTCGCCGCCATTGTAGACTAAAAAAAGTCAAAATTCAAATCGTTTTGTTCAACGGAAAAAAAGAGTTATTTTATTTTTAAAAAGTATTGACTTTTGAAATAAATATAATATAATTGTACTATAATTGTAGTCCAATTTGGAGGAAAATTCAATGAAAAAGCTGTTTATTCTTCTTATTGTAGTGGCCGTACTGGGTCATTTCACCAATCAGATTCTCGAGGCTCAAAAAGGAGCCGAGCAAAACCTGCAAGGCACGATCACCATTTCGGGCGCCTTCGCCCTTTATCCCATGGTCATGAAATGGTCCGAGGAATTCCGTAAACTCTACCCTCAGGTCCGTTTCGACATATCGGCGGGCGGAGCCGGCAAAGGCATCGCCGACGCCCTGGCCGACATGGTCGATATCGGCATGGTTTCGCGTGAGATCCATCCCGTTGAAATCCAGAAGGGGGCCTGGTTCATCCCCGTGACCAAGGATGCCGTGGTGCCGGTCATCAATCGGGACAATCCCCTGCTGCCGGAGTTGCTCAAGCGAGGAATGAAGAAGGGCGACTTCATGCGCATCTGGTTGAACGAAACACCCCCAACCTGGAACGAGTTGGTGGCGGGCAAAGGCGGCATTCAGGTCCATGTCTACACCCGTTCCGATTCCTGCGGTGCCGCTGAAACCTGGGCCCTTTTCCTGGGCAAAAAACAGGAAGATCTCTTGGGCATCGGCGTTTTCGGCGATCCCGGACTGAACGAGGCCGTGCGCCAGGATGTGCTGGGCATCGGTTTCAACAATATCAACTACGCTTTCGATGCGACCACGCTCAAGCCCATGGCCGGGACCGCGATTGTGCCTATTGACCTGAACGAGAACGGCCGTATCGACGCGGACGAAAATTTCTACGGCGACCGCGACGCCGTGGTCAAAGCGATCGCCGACGACAAATATCCCAGCCCGCCGGCCCGGGATTTGTATTTTGTTTGCCATGGCCGGCCGCAAAAGCAATTGCTGGCCGCCTTCATGAAATGGGTCCTCGCTGCCGGTCAAAAATTCGTCACCGCCGCCGGCTACATCGCACTCGCCGACGCCAAGCTCGCCGCTGGATTGGGCAAAATCGGCAAGTGAAAGACCAAACCAACGAAGGGGGAATGACATGAAACAGAAAAAAATATTTCTGATCCTATCGGCCGTCTGGCTGCTCCTGTTTCCCGTTCTGACGCTCAAGGGTGAAGGCAAGTTATCCGGATTGATGTTCGCCGACTATTATTACGTTCTCAAAAACCATGACGCGGCCGTCAAGGACAACAACGGTTTCTGGTTCCGCCGCATCTACTTCACCTACGATGGCGTCTTGACCGAGAAGATCGCCATGCGCTTCCGCCTGGAAATGAACAGCCCGGGAGACTTCAAGACCTCGACCACGCTCACTCCCTTTGTCAAAGACGCCTATTTGTCCACCCGGATCGGCAAGCAGACCCTGATGCTCGGCTTGATCGCCACCCCCTTGTATGACAACCTGGACGACTACTGGGGCTACCGCGCCATGGAAAAAACGCCGATCGATCTTTTCAAATTCGGCAATTCCCGCGAATTCGGGATGGGGCTGAAAGGCGCTTTGGCTGCCAAGGGCAAACTGACCTATACCGTTGTCGTCGGCAATGGTGCCGGCCTCAAGTCAGAAACCGATCACGGCAAGGCGATCTACGGCCGGCTTAATTTCCAACCCAGTCCGGCGCTGTTTTTCGAACTTTATGCCGACTATACCAATCTGGGCGGCGGCAGTTCGGTCAACATCTTGCAGGCTTTCGCCGGCGTGAAGGGCAAATGGGGAAGAAGCGGCCTCAACTACGGGGTCCGCAACGCCAAACAAGCGGATGTCAGCAGCGACATGAAATTCGCGTCAGTTTTCGGCGTATTTAAACTGAGCCCGAAGATGGAGTTCATCGCCCGCTTTGACCGCCTGCTCGATCCCAATCCCAACGGCAGCAAGATCGATTATATTCCCATGGCTAACAATGCCAAGGCCAACGTGATCCTGGCCGGGCTCGGCTGGGCGTTGAACGAGAACGTAAAAGTCATCCCCAATATCAAGTATGTTTTTTACGATGCCCCCGAAAACGGTGAAAAGCCGCAGGCCGATCTGTATACCTATTTGACCCTTTATTTTAAATTCTGATCACGGCCAGGAGGGGTCAATTTATTTTCTCCTGCTGCGCGGATGGAACTGGTCGTACACTTTTTTCACCTGCCCCTTGGCCAGGTGGGTGTAGATCTCGGTAGTGGCGATCGAGGAATGGCCGAGGAGCATCTGCACCGAACGCAGGTCGGCCCCCTTTTCCACCAGGTGGGTGGCGAATGAATGGCGCAGGACATGGGGGGTCAGGCGGCCGGCCAAACCGATTTTTTGCCCGTAAGCCCGGATCAATTTCCATAGCCCCTGGCGGGTGAAGATCGTCCCGACATAATTCAAAAAGACCTGTTCAGGGTTCGCCCTCTTCAGCAATTTCGGCCGGCCATTTTCCAGATAATTCACGAGACATTCCCGCGCGCTGGCGCCGAAGGGGACGATCCTCTCCTTGCCCCCCTTGCCGGTCACCCGCAAAAAGCCTTCATCCAAATAAACGTCAAGCAGCTTCAATTGCACGACTTCCGATATGCGCAGGCCGGAAGCATACATCAATTCCAGGATAGCCTTGTCCCTTTTACCGATAATGGTCGCGGCATCCGGAGCGTCCAGCAAACGGAAAACTTCCTCGATGGCGAGGTAATTCGGCAGCCGGAGCCACTTTTTAGGCAGCGCCAGGTTGGCCAGCGGATTGGAATCCAGGCAATCGTCTTTCAGCAGGTAGCGGTAGAAACTTTTTAAGACCGAAATCAGATGCGCCTGGGAGGCAACGGCTCCGCCCCGACGCCCTTCCTGCCTGATGAAATCAAGGGCATCATTTTCGCTCAGGCGCAGGTAGGACAAGTTTTTTTTCTCCAGAAAGGCGAAGAATTTTCCCAGCTCCTGACGGTAGGACATGACCGTGTTGGCCGCGAACCCCCTTTCATACTCCAGGTAGAGCAAAAATCGATCCAGGGGCGATCTCAGCTGGGCGGGTTCGGCCATGATCAGAGATAGGGATTCGTTGCCAGCTCCCGCTCCAGAGTGCTGGCCTCCCCATGTCCGGGCAACACAATGGTCGCGGGGGGAAATTTTCTGATCTTGTCCAATGATCCCCGCAGCTGTTCCGCGTCACCGCCCGGCAGGTCGGTGCGGCCTACATCGCCTTGAAACAGGGTATCGCCGGTAAAAAGCAAGTCGCCGCTGCGCAAAAGGATCGATCCCGGAGTGTGACCCGGACTGTGGATCACGCTCATGGCCAGGTCGCCGGATCCGATCGTTTCGCCGTCCGTCAGCAGGCGTTCGGCCGGCGGCGGCAATGCGACGCCGAACAGGGCGGCGAATTCGCGGTTGACCTGCGAGCGCACGATTCGTTCATCGGCTTCGTGAATCCAGAGAGGGATATGAAAATGGCTGATCACCTCGGCCGCCGCTCCGACGTGATCGGCATGGCCGTGGGTCAGGATCACGGCCAGCGGCAGCAGCTTTTCGCGTTCGATGCGGGCGATAATCTCCCGGGCCTCGGCACCGGGATCGATGATGAAACAGCGGCGGCTGATAGCGGAGTAAAAAAGGTAGGCATTGGTTTCCAATTCACCGACCGTGAGCGTCAGGTAGGCCATCTATCAGGCACCGTATTTTATGAATTTCAGGGCGTTGGCCATCATCATGGGCAGGATGTCCATGGCGTTGAAATTTCCCAGGATGCCGCCGGCACAGGCTTTCTCGCCGAATTTGCCGCGGACCTCAACCGCCTGCCCTTTGCCGCGAACCCGGGTCCCCCGATCCGAAACGGCAACCGCGTCTAGGAGACGAGCCGCCAGCGGCATTTGCCTTTGAAAGGCCGCCTTGATCAAAACCGGATTGGGATGCCAGGAATGGGCCTTGAGCAGCGCCGGAGTGGAATGGTCGCCAGTGATGACCAGCACATCGGGCCGCAACTCGAGCAGCGCCGGCAGCCAGCGGTCGAATTCTTCAATGACCGACATTTTTCCGGCAAAATCACCGTCCTCGCCGTAGGAATCGGTCTTCTTGACGTGAAGGAAAAAGAAATCAAAATCAGCGTAATGTTTTTTCAACGTTTGGATCTGATCCTCAATACTGCGTCCGGTTTGGAGGACTTCCATTCCGACCAGCTGGGCCAGTCCTTTGTACATGGGATAAACCGCGATGGCGGCCGCTTTCAGCTTGAACAATTCCCCCATGGCCGGGATGGCCGGGTACTGGGCGTAGCCGCGCAGCAGGCAGGTGTTGGCCGGATGAAAAGTCTTCAGTTCTTCGGTCAGGCGATCGATGAACAGGTTGATGATGCGGGCCGTCTTGGCGGCTCCCTCATTTTTTGCCCTGGCATACATGAGGGGCCGGCCCACAGATTCAGGATCGGCATCGGTCAGCTGGTCGCTGAGCCCATCGGCGGTCAACACCAGGACAAAACGGTGCTCTTCACCCGAGTAGAGACCGATTTGCGCATCCTCGATCCGGTCGATCTTGGTGCGCAGATAAGCGATGATCTCGCGGTTTTTTTCAGAAGCGATGCGCCCGGCCCGGCGGTCGGTGATCAGGCCGTTCTCCAGGGTGGCAAAATTGCCGCGCACGGCCACGTCCCGTTTGCCGACGCTGACGCCGACGCCCAGGGCTTCCAGGATACCGCGGCCGATCTCGTAACGCAGCGGGTCGTATCCGAACAACGACAGGTGGGCCGGGCCGCTGCCCGGGGTGATGCCCGGCGCGATGGGATGGCTCAGCCCGAGTTCGCTTTCAGCGGCCAGCAGGTCGAGGTTTGGTGTGCGGGCCGTCTCCAGCTCGGTCTTCCCCTTGACCGGTAGCCCACCCAGCCCATCCAGAACGACCAGCACCATTTTTTTATCATTCGCTACGCTGATTCTTCTGAATAATTCTTCGCGGTCCATGTTTTCTCCTGCAGCCATTATCCCCGCAAACCGGGCCGAAATCAAGCCGGACCCAATCGCAAGCCAAGGGGGGAATCCGTTTTTCCCATTAAAAACGACCGAGCGATTCCGCCGTGGAAGGGAGAGGGTAAATTTACTGTTCTTCGCCGCAATAAGGGCACTTTTGCATGCGCCGGCCCAATGCCTTGCGGCAATTCCAGCACACGTGGTCGGTGCGGTTTTCACGGGCATGGATGCGCTGCTGGATATCCTTGATCTCCGTGGCGTAGTCATGGTTCTTGTTGTCCAACTGCTCCAGCTCCCGCAACACGTCGCCGGCCAGGGCGTAGCGCGTCTTCAGGTCGGCGGCCATGGTCTTCATGATCACCCAGCTCAGTTCGGGCGACACCGAAGGGGTCTTTTGCATCAGGGGTGCCATTTGGCCGGCCTTGGCCTTTTTGTAAATTTCCATGGGATTGGCCAGAACGATAGGCGGAAAGCCGGTGACCATCTCGTAGAACAGGCAGCCGGCCGAATAAATGTCCGAAGCGAACACCGCCTTGCCCTCGAACTGCTCCGGGGCCATATAGGGCGGTGAACCGATCTTGGTCGTGGCGAATTGCTTCTCCTGAAGCAGGGTCGATGTGCCGAAATCGGCGATCTTCACGTCATCGTTCAGGTTGATCAGGATGTTGGACGGCCGGATGTCGCGGTGGATGACCGATTTTTGGTGGGCGAATGCCAGCGCCGACAATATCTGCTTGAAGTACTTCAAGGCGGTTTTCAATCCCAGAGTGTTGGTCTTGTCCAGTATTTTTTCCAGGTCGATGCCTTCGATGTACTCCATGACCATGATCAGGATGCCATCGACGATATCCACGGTCAGGAGCTTGACGATATGCGGATGGTCAAGCAGCCGGGTCTGCAGGATCGATTCCTGCAAAAGTTTATCGGGTTGGGAGGTGGTACGGTGGGGGATTTTCAACGCCCGCTGGCATTTCAGGATGGTGTCCTCGGCCAGGTATACGGTGCCGAAACCGCCGCTGCCCAATTTCTTTAAAATCTTGTATTTCCCGATCTGGCCTTTCAGTTCAATCATTTTTTACGGGACGTTCCATGCCTGTCATTGACGGCTGGGTTTTTTCAAATTCCGGAGCAAAAAAAAATAGCGCCGGCCCATCAATTGAACGCATCCTTTTCAAAAAGGGATTTATCCCTGCTTCTTTCGATTTCACGCAATTTCTTGAATAACTCGCTTTCCTGGCGGGTCAGGTCTTTCGGGGTCACGACATGGATCTTGATCAGCAGATCGCCGCGGCTCCAGCGATTGACCTGCCGGAAGCCCTTGCCTTTGATTTTGATGATTTGGCCATTTTGCGCCGCGGCAGGGATCTTTACCTTCTCCACTTCCTCAAAGGTTTTGACGCTGATCTGGTCTCCCAGGGCGGCCTGGGAAAAGCTGATTTGCAGCTGGCAGAGCAGGTCGTTGCCCTGCCTTTGAAAATTCTTGTCTTCCTTTATCCTGACCATCACGTACAGATCACCGGGAGAGCCGCCCTGGCTGCCGCCTTCGCCCTCGCCGGCCACCCGCATGCGGTTGCCTTCATCAATCCCGCTCGGTAAGGTCACCTTGATTTTTTTGCTTTCGTTCACCCGGGCCTGGCCGCGGCATTTTTTACAGGGATGGGTGATCAGCCGGCCGCTGCCCCGGCAAGCGGGACAAGTGGTGGAAACCGAAAAAAAGCCCTGCGCCAGCCGGACATTTCCCGTACCGCCGCACTTGGAACAAACTTGCGCATCCTGGCCCGCTTCGCTGCCCGAACCGTCGCATTCAGGACAGTTTCTTTCCCGTTCGACGGCGATCTCCTTCTCCACGCCCAGGAATGACTCTTCGAGGGTCAGGACGATCTCCAATCCCAAGTCGCGGCCCTGGCGCGGCCCCTGCCGCCGCTGCCGGCTCCCGGAAAAGGGCTGGCCAAAACCGAATAGGTCACCCAGGATATCTCCGAAATCCGCGAAAGCGGAGTCGGAAAAAAAACCGCCATCCGGGCCGCCGTTGCCCATACGCAGGCCATTGATGCCGTACTGGTCGTAAATCTTCCTTTTTTCCCCGTTCCCCAGCACGGAATAGGCTTCGGAGGCTTCCTTGAACTTTTCTTCGGCTTCGGGCTTGTCGCGATTGCGGTCGGGGTGATGTTGCATGGCCATCTTGCGATAGGCTTTTTTTATCTCTTCGGCACTGGCGTTGCTGCTGACCCCTAAAATCTGGTAATAATCTTTTTTGGCCATGGGATCGGCTACTTGGAAAATTCAGCGGTCAGGATGCTGTTGATCATGATGCGGTAATTTTTCATTTTCTTCAGCAACTGTTCAAGCAATTCCACGTCATTGCCCTGCAGCGCCTGTTCGGTCCGCTCGATGAGCGCGTCGATTTCGGCTCCATCATGAGGGGTGACCTTTTCAATGTAACGCGAATAATAGAACTTGATGGTTTCCCACTCCTCCCTGAGTTGCAGCTTGTCCTTGTTGATCCTGAGCTCCTGCTTGTCTTTTTCCTCGTATTGAGTGGCTTCCTGGATGATTTTTTCGATTTCTTCGGGAGCCAGGCCGCTGGCGGGCTGGATCTTCATGCTCTGGGTAAGCCCGGTGGTTTTATCCTGGGCGGAAACCCTGACAATGCCGTTGGCATCGATCTCGAAATTGACTTCGATTTGCGGGATGCCTTTCAAGGACGGAGGTATGCCGATCAAGTTAAAGAATCCCAAAGATCGGTTGCCTGAAGCCGTGGTTCGTTCGCCCTGCAGCACGTGGATTTTTACCACGGTCTGGTTATCGGTGATGGTGGTGAACATCATGGATTTCTTGATGGGGATGGTGGAATTGCGATCGATGATCCTGGTGAACGTGTCACCTTTCGTTTCTACCCCGAGTGAAAGGGAGGTGACGTCGAGCAAGAGCAGATCTCTGACCTTGCCGGTGATGATCTCGGACTGCAAGGCCGCCCCCTGGGCGACCACCTCTTCGGGATTGATCTGGATATCGGGCGGCTTTTTGAAGAACTCGGAGATCTTCTCAAAGACGAGAGGCATGCGGCTCTGCCCGCCGACCAGGATGGTCCGCTCGATCTGCTCGGGTTTGATATTGATGTCGGCCAGGGATTTTTTTATCATCTCCAGAGTGCGATCGACATAGTCCATGGTGAAGGATTCCAATTGCGAACGGTTAAGTTTTTTTTGAAAATGATAATTAGTGCCTTCACTAAAATGGTGCAGATAGGGAATCGAGATCATGGTTTCATGGTCAAAAGAGAGTTCGATTTTGGCCTTTTCGGCGATCTGGATCACTCGCTGCACGATCTCCTTGCTGTCACGGAGATCGACCGCGGTCTCGCTTTCCACTTCGCGGAATATCCAATCGCAGATCTGGGCGTCAAAATCGCTCCCGCCCAGGAAGGTGTCGCCCAGGCTCGAGATCACCTTGTAAACGTCCCCGTTGATTTCAACAACCGAGATGTCGAAAGTCCCCCCGCCCAGATCGTAGACGACATACAAACCATTCTTCTTGATCTTCTGGCCGTAGGCGAGGAGGGCTGCGGTCGGCTCGTTGATGATCCGGCTGACGTTCAAGCCGGCGATTTCACCAGCCACCTTGGTAGCTTGTCTTTGCGAGTCGCTGAAGAAGGCGGGCACGGTGATGACCGTGTCGGCGACCGTTTCGCCCAGGAAGTTCTCGGCGATGGTTTTTAGGTAGCCGAGGAACATGCCGGAAATCTCTTCCGGAGAATACAGGTCCCCCAATAGTTTCACCCGGATATCATCGTTGCTGGCCTCCACGATATCGTAACCGACCCGCTTGCTGAATTCCCTGATTTCCAGATCGGCGAATTTGCGTCCCATCAGACGCTTGATGCCCCAGATGCTGTTCCTGCTGTTGGTGATCATCTGGCGTTTGGCCACGTTGCCGAAAATCCTTTTCTTGTCGTGGGTTATGGCAACAACCGAAGGGATAACCCGGGCGCCTTCCGGATTGGGCACGATCAAGGCATCCTTGCCTTCAAGATAGCTGATGCAGGAATTGGTCGTCCCCAGATCAATGCCGATGTTCTTGGCCATTATGGATTTTTTTCGGGTTCCGGATTGTTTTCTTTCACGCCGGGAACGGCCACTTTAGTCAAAACCGGGCGCAGCAGTTTATCATTGTAGGTAAACCCTTTCTGATAAATTTCTACGACCACCGGCTGGGTGATGCCCGGCCGTTCTTCCTTGCTCAGGGCCTCGTGAAAAGCCGGATCAAAGGGTTTTCCCAACGCCTCTATTTCCACCACGTGGTATTTCTTCATCAGATCCAGCAGTTGCTTGCGAATGATCTCCACGCCGGCGACGATTCCTTTCTCGCTCTCAATGAGGCTCACTTTTAAAGCCCTTTCCAAATTGTCATAGATTTGCAGCAGGTCGACTAGGAATTCGCTCAACACATATTTCTGAAACTCTTCCTTTTCCTTCTTAACCCTTTTGCGGAAATTGTCTATCTCGGCCAGGCCGCGTAAATATTTGTCCTTGAGCACATCGCGTTCGCCCGCGACCTTCTGCAGGGTTTCCTCAAGATCATGAAGCTTATGGTGTGGTTTTTTGGCAATAATCTTTTTCTTCGAGCCGGAATCGGTATCCGTGTGTTTTTCGTCGGCCTGATCTGCTTCCTTCCCCAGATCGCCGTCATCGGGCACATAACCGATACCGTCCTTGTTTTCCTCGGTCATTAAGCAAACCTCCCGGTCTTCAGCAAAAATACCGTTCCTGAACTTTTGGCCAAGGCGGCCGATTCCACTAACTCGGCGCGGCTCCGCCTTGACCCGACCGATAAAAATCTTAAACCATTCGCCGCCAATTGTCAATTTGGCCCGGCTGTTTTTTCATCCCCCCTTTCGCCCCACCTTGGGCGGCGAATCCTTGCTGACGAGTTCGTCGATCAGCCGGTCGTCGGCCAGCTGGGGCAGGGTGATATGGCCACGTTCCGGATGCTGCACGTTCCAGGCGGCCGCGGTTTCCATGGCGTTTTCGTTGCGTGCCCAGGCGCGGCGGGCGATTCCGTTCAGCACATCCCATTCCATGGCCGAAGCGATAATGCGGTCCTTTGCTTCGCTGCCGTCCAGGACAAGTCCGAAACCGCCGTTGAACGCTTTGCCGATGCCCACGCCGCCGCCGTTGGAAAGAACGACCATCGACATGCCGCGCGCGGCATCGCCGGCAAAATTATGCACGGCCATGTCGGCAGTGATGTTGCTGCCGTCGCGGATGTTAGCCGTTTCCCGAAAGGGCGAATCGGTGCCCGAGACGTCGTGGTGATCGCGTCCGAGCATGACCGGGCCGATCGTGCCGCGGCGCACCAGTTCATTGAATTTCAGGGCAATCTTCACCCGGCCCCCGGCATCGGCGTAGAGGATGCGCGCCTGGGTGCCGACCACCAGCTTGTTCTTGCCGGCATTCTTGATCCATTCGTAATTGTCCCGGTCCATGGCCCGGCGCTCCGGATCGAGGCAGGCCATGGCGGCCCGGTCGGTCTCCGCCAGGTCTTCCGCCTTGCCGCTCAGACAAACCCAGCGGAACGGCCCGTAGCCGTAATCGAAACCCAGGGGCCCCATGATGTGTTCGACATAGCTGGGAAAAATGAAGCCGTCGCTGGCATCCACGCCATTGGCCGCGATGCCGAGGGCGCCTGCGTCGAAGACCGCCTTCAGAAAGGAGTTGCCGTAGTCCCAAAAGTGCGTGCCGCGGCCGGCCATCCCCTGGATCAGGCGAAACTGCCGCACGAGCGACTCATCGACCTTTTTGCGGAACAAGCCGGGATTCTCCCGCAAAAGACGCCGCCCCTCTTCGAAGCTGACCCCGGCCGGCGTGTAGCCGCCGTTGTAGGCATCGTGGCAGGAAGTCTGGTCCGAAGCCAACTCGACCCGGATGCCTTGGCGCAGGACGTATTCCCAGAGATCGACGACATTGCCGTGGTAGGCGATGGAGACGGATTTTTTCGTCTTGCGGTACTTGTCCAGCCAGCGGGCGATCTCATCGAGGTCAGCGGATATTTTTCCCACCCAACCCTGCTTGTGCCGGGTTTCGATGCGCGAATAGTCGACTTCAGCCAGCACCCCGATGCCGCCGGCGATCTCCACCGCCTTGGCCTGGGCGCCGCTCATGCCTCCCAACCCGGAGCTTAAATAGACCACCCCGGCCAAATCCTTTTGGGCGGGAATCCCCAGGTACATGCGCCCGGCATTGAGCAAAGTCAGGTAGGTGCCGTGCACGATGCCCTGTGGGCCGATGTACATCCAGCCGCCGGCAGTCATCTGCCCGTAATTGGACACCCCCATGGCCGCGGCCTGGGTGAAACCAGCCGGGTTGTCGTACATGCCCACCAGCATGCCGTTGGTGGAAATAACTCGCGGCGCGTCCGGCGGCGATTCGAAAAGGCCGAGCGGATGTCCCGAATAAACCACCAGCGTCTGGCGGTCGGTCATTTCTTGCAGATAAAGTTTGACCAAATTATATTGCATCCAGTTCTGGAAGACCTGGCCGCTCTCTCCATATGTCACCAGCTCGTAGGGATAAAGGGCGACGTCGAAATCGAGGTTGTTGTCGATCATCACTTGAAAAGCCCGAGCTTCAAGTATTTTTCCCGGATAGGCATCGATGGCCTTGGCCTTCAGGGACCCCTCGGGGCGATAGCGGTAACCGTAGATCCGGCCGCGGGTTTGCAATTCATCTAAAAATTCGGGCGCGATTTCTTTATGCAGAGTCGCGGGAATATAACGCAGGGCATTTTTCAATGCGGTCTTGGTTTGGGCCGTATTTAGGGAAAATACCCGGTTCGGAGCGCGGCGGATACCGGGGACAAAATCTTTTTTCGCCGGCAATCGTTGAGGCAATGACGTAGGTTGAAAACTTTTTGCGACTTTGGCCATGGGGAAATTTCCTCCACTAAAAATATAAGTCTTCCCCCCGCCGATGTCAAGGCGCGCAAAACGGCGGATATGGCGATTGTTTATTGACAAACAGGCCTTATTATTATATTATTAATCTCTATTTATGAAAATTCTAGTCGCCGAAGAGGCGGGATTTTGTTTTGGAGTGAAACGAGCCTTGAAATTAATCAATGAATACCTTCGAAAAGGAAATCAAATTCAAACTTTCGGCCCGTTGATCCACAACATCCCTGTTTTGAATGATTTAAGCGCCAGGGGAGTCCGCTCCGTTTCCTCGGTCGAGGAGATCGCGAAGGGAAAGACCCTGTGTATCCGCACCCACGGCATCCACCGGGATATCGAAAAGACCCTGCGCCGAAAAGGGATCGACACCCTGGATGCCACCTGCCCGCTGGTGAAAAAAGAACAGAAGATCATCGCCCGTTTGCAGGCGCAGAAGGAAAAAATCCTGATCGTCGGCGACAAGAACCATCCGGAAATCATTGCCGCCCAAAGCTATGCCAAGAGGGTGGCCATCGTCAATTCCCTGGCCGAGGCCGAAGCGCTCCCGGCCCGCAAGGAACTCTGCGTGGTCGCCCAAACCACCCTGAACACTGAATTCTTTCAGGCGGTGATCGCCATCCTGCTCGCCAAAACCGAAAAGCTCACCATATTCAACACCATCTGCCAGGCGACCAAGGATCGCCAGCAAGCGGTCAGGAAGCTGGCTCCCAAGGTCGACGCCATTATCGTGGTCGGCAGCAAAATTTCTTCCAATACCAAAAAGCTTTTCCATATCGCCAGGGAAAAAAACAAGAATACATTCCAGATCGAAACCTGCGCCGATCTGCGCCAACGAGCGATCCTGGCCAAGATCGCCAAATTCAAATCCATCGGCATCACGGCCGGGGCGTCCACGTCGCCGCAGGAGCTTGATCGCGTAAAAAATTTCTTGCAGAAACTATAAACGTTAAGGAGACATGACATGTCAGACACAAAAGATGCCATCGACAACAACCAGGAGGATTTTTCCAAGCTGGTCAAAGACTACGACTTGAAAAACCTGGCTTCCAACGCCCCTATCGAAGGCCGCATCGTGGATATCGTCGAAAACCGCGTGGTCATCGACATCGGCCAGAAAACCGAAGGGATACTGGACCGCCTGGAATTGCTGGACTGGAACGGCAACATGAAATACAAGATCGGCGACCCCATCTCCGTGCTCCCCAAGAACGTCAACTTCAAAGAAGGCTACATCACGGTTTCCAAAAAGCAACTCGACGAACAGGAGGGCTGGGACAACGTGGTCCATGCCTACAAAACAAACACCCCGCTGAAGGGGATCATCTCCAAATTGACCCCCGATGAAAAAGGCTTCCTGGTCGACATGGGGATCGAGATGTTTCTGCCCATGAGCCAGGTGGATATTCAAAAGATCAAGGCTCCCAAAAAAATACTCGGCAAAGAGTTCATGTTCATGGTCGTCAAGCTGAACAAAAAAGAAAAGAACGGCACGGTCTCGCGGCGCATCCTGCTGGAAGAAGAAAAGCAGGAAAAACTGAAGAAACTGCTGGGTTCTCTGGAGGTCGGCCAGATCGTCAAGGGTGTGGTGACCTCGATCATGGACTACGGCGCTTTCGTGGACCTGGGCGGCATGGAAGGGTTGGTACACAAGGACAACATCTCGTACGGCCGCGTCAACCACCCCAAGGAAAAACTGCGCAAAGGGGACGAAATCGAAGTCAAAGTCCTGGAAATCGACAAGGAAAAGGGAAAAATCTCCCTGGGCATCAAGCAAAAATTTGCCGACCCCTGGAACACCATGGAGACAAAATACCCGCTCGGCAAGAGGTTGATCGCCAAGGTGGTCAAGATCGTCAGTTTCGGCGCCTTCATCGAGCTGGAAGAAGGGGTCGAGGGATTGCTGCATATCTCCGACCTGACCTGGGAAGGGCGCCCAACTTCGGTGGAAGAGTACGTGGCCGTGGGCGACAAGCTTTGGGTCCAGGTCATCGAGGTGAACAAGGAGGAGCGAAAAATAAAGCTGGGGCTGAAACAGCTGGAAATCCGCCCTGAAGAAAAATATCTGGAGAAGCATTCCCGCGGCGAGATTGTCAGGGCCAAAGTCAAGAAAATCCTCAAATCGCGGGTCTTTATGGGCCTGGAAGAGGGGATCGAGGGTGTTATCAAGATCTCGGACATCAGCTTTTATCACATCGAATCTCCCGAGGAATTTTTGACCGAGGGCGAGGAAATCGACGCCATGATCATCAGCAACGAACTGGACCGGAATTCCAAGGTTCAGCTCGGGATCAAGCATTTGGCGGAGAACGAGTGGAAATCGTTTCACGCTCAGAACAGGCCCAACAACATCATCGAGGTGACCGTCAAGAAGATCATCGACGGCGGCATCGTGGTTGAAATCAGCAAGAACATCGAAGGTTTCATCCGCAACAACGACGTCGATGAGGAACCGGTTGCCTTGGCCGAAATGGAACAGAAATTCAAGCCGGGCAACAAGATCCAGGCCATGATCGTCCGTATCGAGGCGGACCGCAAAAAAGTCTATTTGAGCCTGCGGGCCATGAACAAGGCCCTGGAACGGGAAGAAATCAAGAAATTCATGAAAGCGGAAGACGACTCGGTCACGACCATCGGCGACTTGCTGCAGAACGAGCTCGACAAGAACAAATGACCGCCGGCCGATCCCTGGGAGTTTGAAAAAATGAAATTCCTGTCCGCTCCCTGGCGCTGGGACTTTATCGCCAACTGCAGAAAAAACACCGGCTGCGTTTTCTGCGAGGCCCTGGCCAAGGACGATCGCGACGCCATGATCTGCTGGCGCGGTGAAAAATTTTTCGTCCTCCTGAACAAATACCCCTACAGCACCGGCCACCTGATGATCGCCCCGGTCACCCATCTGGCGGCTCCCGATGAGCTTGCCGGCAATGAGCTGGCGGAAATGTGGGAACTGACGAACCGCGCCATGGCGATCCTGAGAAAAAACTTCCATCCCGACGGCTTCAACCTCGGCATGAACATCGGCAAAGCGGCGGGAGCCGGTGTCAAGGACCATTTTCATCAGCACGTGGTGCCCCGCTGGCAGGGAGACGCGAATTTCATGGCCCTCATCGGCCAAACGCAGGTCCTTTCCTACGAGCAGGAAAAAGTGTTCCATATCATCGCCAATGCATTTCACCAATAAATTATTTTCCAGCGAAGTGGAAACCATGGACAAAATAAAATTACTGAGGCTCTTATGAGCGAGATCAAGGCAGCGAAAGGCACTCGGGACATTTTCCCGCCTGAAATTCAGAAATGGCAGTTTTTGGAAAACGCCATCCATGACTACTATAAAAAATTCCTGTACCAGGAGATCCGCACTCCGATCTTCGAGCACAGCGAACTGTTCAGCCGCGGCATCGGCAGCGAGACCGAGGTCGTGCAGAAAGAGATGTACACCTTCAGCGACAAGTCGGACCGCAGCCTGACCTTGCGTCCCGAGAACACCGCCTCGGTGGTGCGCGCCGCCATTGAAAACAACCTCTTTGAAACGGTGGCCCCGCTGCGCTTTTACTATATCGGACCCATGTTCCGCTACGACAAGCCGCAGAAGGGGCGTTACCGCCAGTTCCACCAGTTCGGCATCGAGGTTTTCGCCGATGATTCGCCGCAGGTGGACGCCGAGGTCATCTTCGCGGCCGTTGATTTCCTGAAGAAACTGCGCATCGCCGACATCCGGCTGGAATTGAATTCAGTAGGCTGCCCGCGCTGCCGCCCCCTTTACCTGGAAGTGCTGAGAAAGGCGGCCCGCGCCGAGGGCGGCCGGCTCTGCGCCGACTGCCGCCGTAAGATCGAAGGAAACCCATTGCGCATTTTCGATTGCAAACTGCCCGAATGCGCCGAGACGACACGCAACTTCCCCCTGCTCGACGGACATCTTTGCGCCGAATGCCGCGACCACTTTGCCGCGGTGCGCGAAACCCTCAGCTGGATGAACGTCCCTTTCCAGCTGAATCCGCGCCTCGTGCGCGGCCTCGATTACTACACCAAGACCGCCTTCGAAGTCACTTCGGGCCAGCTCGGCGCCCAGAACGCGCTGCTGGGCGGCGGCCGCTACAACAACCTGATCAAGGAACTGGGGGGCCCCGACATGGCCGGCATCGGTTTCGCCGCCGGCATGGAGCGCATCATCCTGCACCTGGAGAACCCGGCTTTGCCTAAAATCAAGAACCTCTTCGTCGCCTACGGGGAACAAAAATGGCTGGCCCATGCCATCCAACTGGCTGAGGTCTTGCGCGCGGAGGGCTACCCGGTCTACCTCGACTTCCAGGGGAAAAACCTGAAAAAACAATTTAAGAAAGCCGACAAGATCGCCGCCGCTTTCACCTTGATCCTGGCCGAGGACGAGATTGCCAGCAAATCCGTGTCGATCAAGAACATGGCAACCCAGGAGCAGAAAAAAATTCCCCTCAAGGACCTGAACGAATGGCTGAAAAAAAACTACTGAAGCGGGAAACTTATTGCGGCGCGGTCAACGAAAACGACGCCGGGCGCGATATTACCGTCTACGGCTGGGTGAACAGCATGCGCGAACTGGGCGGATTGACCTTCATCGACCTGCGCGATCGCGAGGGGCTGCTGCAGGTCGTGGTCAACGAGACCTTCGCCTTCCCTGCGCTGCTCAAGGAGATCGGCAAGGAAACGGTGCTGGCCGTGAGCGGCAGGGTGGTGAAGCGCGCCAAGCCCAATCCCGAGCTGCCGAGCGGCCAGGTCGAGCTCGTCGCCGTCGCCCTCGAGATCCTGGCCGCCTCCGCCGTGCCGCCCTTCGTCCCCGAGAACCGCGCCGGCGTCTCGGAGGAGCTGCGTTTCAAGTACCGCTATATCGATTTACGCAACCTGGCCATGCAGCGCAACTTCAAGCTGCGCTCCAAGGTCAACCTGCTGGCCCGCAATTTCCTGGACAAGGAGGGCTTCCTGGACATCGAAACGCCGATGCTGACCAACGCCACCCCGGAAGGTGCCCGGGATTACCTTGTCCCTTCGAGGATATACAAGGGCAAGATGTTCGCCCTGCCGCAGTCGCCGCAGCAGTTCAAGCAGCTGTTGATGGTGGCCGGATTCGAACGGTACTACCAGATTACCCGCTGCTTCCGCGACGAGGACCTGCGCGCCGACCGTCAGCCAGAATTCACCCAGATCGACATCGAAATGAGCTTCGCTGAAACCGACGAGCTGTTCGTCATTATCGAGCGCCTGGTTGGCGAAATATTTTCCCTGCGCGGCTGCGCCGTCGCCTTGCCTTTCCGGCGTCTGTCTTACCGGGAGGCCATGCAAAAATACGGTTCGGACAAGCCTGACCTGCGCATTCCCTATCAAATAAAGGATTTCACCACCGAGACCGCCTCATGGAACAGCGACCTGCTCAACGCCGCCCTGGCCAAGGGTGCCAAGGTGAAGGGCCTGGTCATTCCCGACGCCGGCGGCTTCTCGCGCAAGCAATTGGACGAGATAAACGAAACTGGGAAAAAACTCGGCGGCAAGGGGGTCATTTGGATGAAGCGCGGGGATGACGGCTTCAAGGCCTCCCTGAAGATCGCCCCCGAAACCATCGCCGCTTTTTATCAGCAGCAAAAAATCGATCCCGGAGCATTGGTCCTGCTCGTCGCCGATGCCGAGGCCCAGGCCTTGTTCCTGGCCGGCAAGTTGCGGGAACACTTCGGGAAAAAATTCCAGGAAAAGGACAAGTTCGAGTTTCTCTGGGTGACCGATTTTCCCCTCTTCTTTTTCAACGAGGAGGAGAAGCGACTCGATTCCAACCACCACCCCTTCACCGCGCCAAGCCCCGAAGATATCCCCCTTTTGGCCGGCCAGCCGCTGGCGGTAAAAGCCATCGCCTATGACCTGGTTCTCAACGGCGTGGAGATCGGCGGCGGCAGCAAGAGAATTCATGATATTGCCCTGCAAAAAAAGATTTTCCAAATGCTCAAGCTGGAGGACAAGGAGATCGAGGAGAAGTTCGGCTTTTTCCTCAACGCTTTGAAGTTCGGGGCGCCGCCCCACCTGGGCATCGCCCTGGGCTTTGACCGCCTCCTAATGCTGCTGACCGGGGAAGATTCCATCCGCGAGATCATCGCCTTCCCCAAGACCACCTCTTCGCTCTGCCTGCTGACCGGTTCGCCGTCGGCCGTTTCCCAGCGCCAACTGGACGACCTGGGCATCGCCATTAAAAAATAATCCCGGAGGTTTTCATGAATTCGTCCGAAAATCAACCCGCGGTCTTTCCCAAAACTTTCTGGACGGCCAATACCATCGAGCTGTTCGAACGGGGCGCTTACTACGCCATGGCTTCGTTCGTGGTCATTTACCTGAAGGAGGTCCTGGGCATGAGCCCAACCTTTGCCACCTTCATCAACGGCTCGCTCCTGTGGGGACTGATCTATTTTCTGCCCGTCGTCAGCGGCACCCTGGCCGACAAATACGGCTTCAAGCGCTCCCTGGTGGTCGCCTTCGCCATGCTTTCACTGGGTTACCTGATCATGGGCAACGTGCAAAATTTCTGGCCGGCCGGCGGCAATTACACCATCCCGGTCCTGCTGGGGGTCGTCCTGATCGGCCTGGGCGGCTCCATCGTCAAGCCCTGCATTGCCGGCACGGTGCAAAAGACATCGGGGCTGCGCGCTACCCTCGGCTTCGGTATTTTTTACATGATCATCAATATCGGCTCGATCAGCGGCCGCGGCGTCGCTTTTTTTGTCCGCACCAGAAGCGGACTGGGCATCCCGGCCATCTTCTTTCCGGTAGCCTTCACCTTCGCCATCGTCGGCTTGCTGATCGTGTTCTTCACCTACCGCGAACCCGAATACGTCCCCGACGGCAAGAAGGACGGCCAGGTCGCGGCCAAAAAGACCCTGGGCCAAGCGCTGCTGGGCATCATCACCGTTTTGAAGAACTGGAAATTCGTTTTCTTCCTGGTGGTCATCGGCATGTTCTGGATCCTGTACGTCCAGTTGTACAACCTCATGCCCCTGTTCCTGCGCTGGGTCGACCCCGAGGCGCCGATGGAGCTCTATACCCTAGTCAACCCGATCATGATCGTAACCCTGCAGCTTGTCATAACCCGGCTGGCCAAGAGATGGACGCCGGTGCGTTCGATCATTTTCGGCGTCCTGGTCACCACCATCGGCATGCTCGTCAACGTACTGGCCCCAGTGCTCTTTGCCGACATCTCGCTGAAAGTTTCCCTGCTGCGTTTTGGCAGCTTCCAGGTTCTACTGCCCATCGCCGGCATTTTCCTTGTGATATCGATCGCCTCCATGGCCCTGGGCGAAATGTTCGCCTCGCCGCGCATCTACGAGTACATCGGCGCCATCGCCCCCAAGGGGCAAGAAGGGCTCTACCTTGGCTACGCCAACCTGCCCGTGGCGCTGGGCTCGATCGTTGGTGCACCTTTGGGCGGCCGTTTGTTCGAGACCTTCATCTCCAACCCGGTGGCCAAGGGCCAGCCGGCCAATCCCACGGCCATTTGGCTGATCGTGGCCGGTATGGGCTTGCTCTCCATGGTCGGGCTGGCGCTGTACGACAAATTCCTGCTGCATAAAAGGCCGGGCGACACGGCCTGATCATTTGCAGCTGAATATTGCCTGTGCACTCAAGGCTGGACAAAGGCCGTCTACGGCGCCCTCGCCGGCAAGGAAGTGAAGGTAGAGCTTAAAAGCTCGATCAAGCGCGGCGACCCCCAATGCCGGATCGAAGTCGATTTAAGCTGAAATAGAAATTACGCTAGAAGAATCATTGACTTATAGTTTACCTTCTGCCAAAATTCATCCAAAAGATCAAAAGATGGAATCAATAATAAATAAGCAATGTTAAAAATTCTTGAACGAACTATAGGTGCGATAGGGGCAATTACGAGCATTATCTATTTCATTGATAATTATATTCTAAAATCAAAAATAATTAAAAAGCTTTCAATACCAGCAAGTATTCCCATCTGGGTTCTCGCAATTTTTTTATTATTCTACTCAGTTCTTTTTTTTATTCTGTCAATTAAACATAATTCAAAATTAAAAACTGAAAAAGAAATTTTATACAAGATTCCCTCAAAAACGATCATAATACTCCCATCACAACAAAGAAAAGATTTCTGGTGGCACATGGGTTCTCATTCTAATAAACCAGCAATGCAAATTGTAGGGAATTTCGCAGTTACTAATATAACCAAATACAATATTTATTTGGTTTCTATTAAGATGAATAAACCTTTTGCTAAAGGCAATGTTTTAGTAAAAAACAGCACAAGCGAATGCTATGGAAGTTATGAAATACTCCCAGGTGGAACAACAGAAATTACATTTGACTTTTGGATAGTTCCTCCAAAAAAAAAAGAGAACGATACTTTTAAAGCTGACATTGCATTAATTGATCAATTCGGCAACGAACATTGGAAAAAGGGCATTGTATTTCAATATTCATAGATTTTTCAGATAAATGATGAATCCTAAATTAAAAGTGGATTTGAAAAAGAATCGATGGTTAAAAAAATTTTAACACTCGGGAATTCGACCCTGTGGAAACATTGCTCCCAGGTCCAAAACATCAAAGCGACGGGGACAATTAAGGCAATCCGCAATCTGAAGGACACGCTGAATAATTTTAAGAAAAGGAATGGTTTTGGCCGGGCGATTGCCGCACCGCAGATTGGGATTTTAAAAAGAATCATATACGTCGATTTTCCAAAGGCAAATATTTCCGGGGCGATGATCAGCCCGAAGATCATTAAAAAGAGCAAAGAGAAAATCCAGATTTGGGACGACTGCTTCAGCTTCCCCGACCTGCTGGTCAAGGTAAAGCGAGCGAAAGAGATCAAGGTCGAATATCAAACCGAGGACGGGGAGAAGCGGACGATCTCGGCGGCGGGCGATCTCTCCGAGCTGCTGCAGCACGAAATCGACCACCTGGACGGCATCCTGGCGGTCGAACGAGCGATAGACGGCAAGTCGTTCGCGTTGCGCAGCGAGTGGGAGAAATTCCAGAAGAATTGAAGAGAATTGGATTGGAAGGCGGTTTCTGCTAAAATCCGAATATTCATTTGGGCACATCAATGAGCACTGAAATTTACTATTTTTCGGGCACCGGAAATTCGCTTGCCGTGGCACGCGATATCTCAAAAAAATTGGACGGAAAACTAACACCCATCGCTGCCCTGATGGACCAGGAGAGCATAAAACCCGATGCTGATGTGATCGGGATCGTCTTCCCGGTCTATCATGCCGTGTTCGAAGGCTTGCCGCTGATCGTCGCCAGGTTCGCGAGTAAATTGGCAAACATCGAAAGGAAGTACATTTTCGCGGTATGCACCTGCAAGGGCTGGTCGCGGCTGACGCTAGGCAAAATGGCGGCGATCGTCAAGGCACGCGGCGGAGAACTGGCGGCGGGGTTCACCGTGGTTATGCCGGACAACTCAAGTACCAGCAGCGAAGCACAGCGGCAAAAACTATTCACTGATTGGAAGCAAAAACTCGAAAAGATTTCTCAATACGTACAGGCCCGGAAAAAGGGAAAAATGGAAAACACAGTGCTATTCAACCTGCTCATGGCCCCGTTTACCGCAAAAACCAAAAAAACAACCATGGATCTGCTGAACAAACTGGTGGACTTGCCGGATTTGCCTTTCGAGCAGATCCTGCCCTTGACCGACAAAAGCTTCCATGCCGACGAAAGATGCGACGGCTGCGGTATCTGCGCCAGGGTCTGTCCGGTCAACGATATCACAATAGTCGACGACAAACCCGTCTGGCAGAACCGCTGCGAATCCTGCCTGGCCTGCATCAACTGGTGCCCGAAAGATGCGATCCAGGGCGGCATCATCTCGACCGATAAGAACCCCGCCAAATATCGTCATCCCGAGGTCAAGCTTGCTGATTTTATTTTGCGGAAATAAAATTTTTGAAAGGAAAAACAAGATGAAAAAACTCCCTTTTTATATTGTGGATGTGTTTGCCGAAAAAAAATACGCCGGCAACCAGCTCGCCGTGTTCCGTCGGGCCGAATCGCTGAGCGGCGACCAGATGCAGCAGATCGCCCGCGAGACCAATTTTTCCGAAACCACGTTCATTCTTTGGGACGAACCGCGTGATGGCGGTTACGACGTGCGCATTTTCACCCCCAACGAGGAGGTCCCATTTGCCGGCCACCCGACCCTGGGGACCGCCCATGTAATCCGCGAGGAAATCCTGGCCGGCAAGGCCGAAACCCTGAACCTGAACCTGAAGGTGGGCAAGATCCCGGTCACGTTCGTCAGGGGCGGATACATTTGGATGCGGCAGATCGAGCCCGAGTTCGGCAAGCTGCACCCGGCAGCCGTGATCGCCGCCATCCTCGGCCTGCCCGTTGCCGAAATCGACGATCGCTTTCCCGTGCAGGAGGTTTCCACCGGGTTGCCCTTTTTCATCGTGCCATTGAAATCTCTCTCCGCCTTGAAAGCGGCGAAAGTCGACCGGGACAAATACTTCGCTTTCATCAAAGACTCCTGGGCCAAGGGGATACTGGTTTTTTGTCCACAGGCGCACGAACCTCAAAACGATATCAGCGTGCGGGTGTTCGTCGATTGCTTCGGCATCCCCGAAGACCCGGCCACCGGCAGCGGCAACGGCTGCCTGGCAGGCTACCTGGTCAAGCACCGCTATTTGGGCAAGGACCGCATCGACATCCGCAGCGAGCAGGGCTACGAGATCGGCCGGCCCTCGCTGCTGTTGTTGAAGGCGGAACAGAAAGGCCCAAGCATTAAAATCTCGGTCGGCGGCAAAGCCGTGATCGTCGCCAAAGGCGAATTTATTTGATCAGTTCATGAAGATCAGCAAGACCCTTTATGCCCCCGACCGAAAAGCCTGGCGCGAGTGGCTGAAAAATAATTATCGGAAAGAAAATGAAATATGGCTGGTCTATTACCGCAAAAAAACCGGGAAGCCGCGCATCCCGTATAACGACGCGGTCGAAGTGGCGCTGTGCTTCGGCTGGATCGACAGCACGGCCAAGAAAATAGACAAGGATCGTTTTGCCCAGCGCTTCTCCAGACGCAATCCCGGCAGCGAGTATTCCCAGACCAACAAGGAGCGGTTGCGTAAATTGATCACCCAGGGAATGGTCCCCAAGGATGTCATTCCCGGCCTGGGCGATATCGACCCCGAGAAGTATGTTTTCCCAACCGACATCATGAACGCCCTGCGGGCGAATGGACGGGCCTATGAAAACTTTCAAAAATACAGCCCCGCTTACCGGCGCATTCGCATTGCCTATATTGACTCGGCCCGCCATCGGCCTGGGGAATTCAAAAAACGCCTTGACAATTTCCTCAAACTGACCGAAAAGAACAAACAATTCGGGTTTGGCATTCAGTCCTATTTTTAATGACTGGATTTTTGCCCAATTTTTGATTATAGTATTGAAAAACAAACCCGAATTGCAGGGAGCAGCCATGAAAACAAAAACCGGGAAAGCGCCAAGGGAAACGAAAGATAAAAACCGACGGATGCCCGCAATATTCGTGGGCCACGGCAGCCCGCTGAACGCCGTGGAGGACAACGAATTCTCGCGCCGCTGGCGTCAGGTCGGGGAATCGCTGCCCAGGCCCCGGGCCGTCCTCTGCGTTTCGGCCCATTGGCAGACTTGGGGCACGCTGGTCACGGCCATGGAAGAACCGCGTACCATCCACGATTTCGGCGGTTTTCCGCCCGAGCTCTACCAGGCAGAATTCACCGCCCCGGGCAGCACCTGGCTGGCCGGCGAGGTCCGCAACTCCATCGGCGGAACCAAGGTAGGTTTCGACCTGGACTGGGGCCTGGATCACGGCTGTTGGAGCGTGCTGAACCGGATGTTCCCCGCGGCCGACCTGCCGGTGGTCCAACTCAGCCTGGATTACACCCGATCACCGCGAGAGCATTATGCCATCGGCCGGGAACTGGCCGGCCTGCGGGACAAAGGCATCCTGATCGTCGGCAGCGGCAACATGGTCCACAACCTGGGGCTGGTCGAAATCCAGGGCGGCCTCCGCGACTTCAATCGCCCCTTTGGTTTCGCCTGGGCGATCGAAGCAAACAACCTTTTCAAGAAACTGATCGACGAGGAGCGGCATCAAGAACTGATCGATTACCAGGCGCTGGGGGAGGCCGCACGGCTGGCCGTACCCACCCCGGAGCATTTCCTGCCACTGCTTTACGTCCTGGCCGTGAAGCAGCGAGGAGAAAAGGTTGCCTACTTCAACGACAAGCCCCTGGCCGGTTCATTGACCATGACTTCACTCATCATCGGATAATTGGGAGGGAATCATGAACAAACAAACAGCCGGATTTGTCTTTCTCTTTGTTTGCCTGATCTTGGCAGCGTTGTTGCTTATGAAGGCGATCTCTCCCATTTTGAACGGCTGCATCTTTGCCGTCGCCTTGGTTGGTTTCGGAATTTTATCCCGGGGCTTCACGAACAAAAAATGACCAGCGCTGAAGCGAAATTTCTCGATTGGGCATTCCTGATACTGGGAGTCATACTCGTGTTCGGCGGCTGGCGGGCGATCCAGAAGCGCCGCACCAAGGCTGAAGGGCGCGAATACGAAGGCAAAGCGGCGGCTCGCCTGGGTTGGCTGTGGCTCATCCTCGGCCTCCTGCTATTCCTGGCCGCGTTGTTTGATATCGCTATATTGAAAAGCTTCGGCAAACTTTTCCTGGAATCCGCTTCATGAGCGGGCGGCCGACCCCTTCCCCGCGCCTGGCCCTGGCGATCGGCATTGCCGCGGTCTCCACCGGCTCGCTCTTCATCCGCTTCGCCCAAACCGATGCCCCTTCGCTGAGCATCGCCGCCTTTCGTCTGGCCTTGGCTGCGCTTTTCCTGGTGCCGGTAGCCTGGCTGCGCCATCGTCGGGAACTGGCGGAACTCAAAGCTTCTGACTGGGGATGGCTGGCGGCCGCCGGAATCTTTTTGGCCGTTCATTTCGCAACCTGGATCACCTCCCTGGAATATACCTCCGTTGCCAGCTCGGTATTGCTGGTCTCCACGTCGCCTCTCTGGGTGGCGCTCTTCGCCAGGCTCTTTTTAGGCGAGCCCATGACCAAGCCCCTGGCTTGGGGCCTTTTACTGGCCATGACCGGCAGCGTCTTGATCGGCTTCGCCGAAGCCCGGGCCAGCATATCTTCCCGCCCGGTGCTGGGGGCGCTCCTGGCCCTGGCCGGCGCCCTGGCCGTGAGCGGCTATTGGCTGATCGGCAGGCGGTTGCGCCGCCGCCTATCATTGATTCCCTACGTAACCGTGGTATACGGATTCGCCGCCATGGTCTTGACGGCCGCCGCGCTGCTCCTAGGCAAGCCCATGACCGGTTTCAAGACCGCGACCTATGGCTGGTTCTTTTTACTGGCCCTGATACCCCAATTGCTCGGCCACTCCTCGTTCAACTGGGCATTGGCGCATTTGCCGGTCGGCTACATTGCCATCGCTACTCTGGGCGAACCGGTCGGAGCCGCGATCCTGGCGTTGCTTTTTTTGGGTGAGGTTCCCACTTTGCTGAAAACAGCCGCGGCCGCCTTGTTGCTGGCCGGGATTTTTATGGCCTTGCGTCCCAGCGGGCAAAAAACCGTGGGGACAGAACCCTTCTGAACCCAAACTGCACGTGCCAATGCCTGGTAAAACCAAGCTGGACTTTTGAACTTCAATCGGCTACAATCCCTTCGCCAAGGAGGAGACATGAACATTCTGGTCGCCTACTATTCCGAAACCGGCAATACGGGTAAAGTCGCTGAAGCGATATTCTCCGGCATCCGCCACACCCAAAAAATCCTGCTGCCGATCGGCCAGGTTGATGATCCGGGAAAATATGACCTCATCTTCTGCGGCTTCCCGGTTCAGCACCACAGCATTCCTGCCCAGGTGACCCAATTCCTGCAAAGCATTCCACTTGGCAAAAAAATAGTTCTGTTCGCCACTCATGGTTCATTGCGCGGCGGCGAAAAAGCCATTACCGCCTTTTACACCGCGTTGAGCTTGACCCGAGGCCAAACCATTCTGGGCACATTCGGCTGCCGCGGCCAGGTGCAATTTCAATTGCTCGAGTCCTGGATAGAAAAGCCGCAGGAAAGGGGTTGGGCCTTGGAAGCCCAGAGCGCCAGCGGCCACCCGGACGCCACCGACCTGGACGATGCCCGCACATTCGCCGAAACCATGCTCTACGCCGCCGAGCACATCCATAATGCGGGGAAAAAACCCGATGCGAAATGAAGAACGCTTGCAACGGCCCGCGGCTGGCAAAAGGTCATCCAGCGAGGCATCCATGACCGATTGGGAGGGTTCATGAAAAAACAATATTGGCTGGTTTTGGCCTTCGCGGCCGTTCAGCTCGTTTTTCTGTCCGCTTGCGGCAGCAACGCGTCCAGCGCCGATCTGCCCAGATTTCCCGGCGCGACCGAATTGAAGGCCGGGGGAAGCGCGATCGGCAACACGCTGGCGCAAAATATGAAGCAGGACGCGGCGCTGCGCCAGGCCATGGGCGCCGGGGGAAAAACCGAGCAATTGGGATTCAAACTTCCCGGTGACACGAACTGGGAACAAGTCAAAGCCTTCTACGACAAGGAACTGAAAGCAGGCGGTTGGGAAAGCGGCCTGGGCGGCGTCGCCGGCGGTTTTGTCGACATCAACGCCGTCATGGGGGCGGCCAATCAGGGCAACAACCTGTTTCAAACGGCCATCTGGTCCAAGGGCAAGCAGACCCTGACCGTGGCCATGGTCGTCAGTCCAACCGACAACAGACAGCGGGAATTGATCCTGTCGATGTCCAGCCAGTAAAACCGCTTCCACCCAAGCCATGCCGCGCCGCCTCCGGTCGGACACATGGCCGGCGGGGAGGAAAAGTTTTTCTGTCTGTTCAGAGTGTTTTGTTGAAGAAACGGGGGCTTGACAATAAAGGGATTTTCGATTATTCTTATTCGCAAGAGCGGGAATAGCTCAATGGTAGAGCGCAACCTTGCCAAGGTTGATGTTGCGGGTTCAAATCCCGTTTCCCGCTCCATTGGCGGCGTAGCCAAGTGGTAAGGCAGCGCTCTGCAAAAGCGTTATTCATCGGTTCAAATCCGGTCGCCGCCTTCTTTCAATCCATACGCAATTCGATAACGTCCGCTTTAAATATTTTCAACGCATTCATGATCAGATTGGCGTTCCCGATCAGAACGATAATTCCTTTCTCCCGGATGCCGGCTCTGTGTTTATAGCCCATCAATTCATCCATCACCTGCACGACCCGTTCAAAAGTCACTTCGCGGACCAATTCCGGGCCACGAGGCGGCTGCGACAGGGATGCCGGCTGGGACTGGAAACGGTCGATGACCTGCTGCATACCGTATTCGAAATTGCCCGTTTCCACCTGCGCCCGCCCCAGGTAGTAATTCAAAGCATCCAGGTATTCCTTTTTGACGACGGGCCGGGCGGAAAATTTTTTCCTTTCCTGATCCACGAGGAACAGGAAATTTTCAAGGTCATTGTAGTTCAGCCGCAGGTAATTGCAGAAAACTGTGAAGTTTTTCAATGAAAAGATATCGGTACTGACCTTGTAGCCGCCCAGAAAAAACTGGCTCCTTTCAGACTGATAAATTCGCCCCCCCGGAAAGCCGAACAAGGTGAAATTACCGATAAAAAAAGGCAAATAGTCGGCTTCGCTCATTGCCGGAGCCTCATCAAACCAGTAGATCATCGGGGCATCGGAAACAGTGCTATTTAAGACAAATATCCTGCGGCTGGAGTTCGGGGTGACTTCTTCTTTTTTATTTTTGGCCGGGGCCGGGGGTGAAACGGGAAGATCCCGCTCGATCTGACCTAAGGCGATATAGGGATTGATATTGCCCTTGAGAATGAGCAGGGAATTGTCAGGTCTGAAGGTCTTTAGATAGAACGAACGCAATTGCGCCAGGTTAATGCTGTTGACGATCTCCTGTACCATCAAACCCTGGCTGAAATAAAAATTGCCGACCATTTGCTGGTAGGCCAATAAAAAAGCGATCTCTTTTTTCCAATCCCGGTTTTTGATAAAAAAGGACCAATATTTTTCCTTGCTCAGGTTGAACTTTTTCAAATGAAAAGACTGGTACGTATAAATTTCCTTGAGTAGTTTTGTGAAAGCGGCGAGACGGTCGGGAAGAAAATTCAAACTAATTGTTACGTATTCAGGCGTTTGCTCGACCTGGTAGTCATTGCCCAGCCTGAAAAAGGAATCGAGCAAGTTGGTTGACGGCAAGTTCAACTCGCGGGCGAACATGTTCATAAAGGTCAGCTGCGAGATCAGCAACGAGTTGTAATTTTGCTTCTCTCCGTCCAAAAAAACCAGCAACTGGGCATGGACGAAAGGCATTTCATTCTGCTGCAAAACCTTGATTGGCAAGCCTTTGGAGGAGAGAAAAGAAAATTGCCGCGCTTCGGCAGCCAGTTGAAAAGTAAAAAGAGAAAAAAATATCGTCCAGACCATGAACAAGCGGAATTTTGGGGCAGGAAAATGCTTATTCGTCATAGACATTCAAAATGACCTGGTTTTCCTTCTTAAAATATTTTTTGGCGCTTTCCATGACATCATAAGTGGTTATCTTACGCAGCCGCCTCAATTGCAAGTCGAGGAAATTCACTTCGCCGAACATGTGATAAAATTCGCCAATGCGCAGGCACCGCTCCTCCAGATTGTAGGAGCCTTTATATAGATCAATTTCCATCAATGAACGAATAGCCTTCAACTCGGCGTTGCTGATCGGTTTCATGGTCAAGGCCAAAAATTCCTGACCGAGGATATATTTGGCTTTTTCGAGATTGATGCGTTCAGAGCATGACAACTGGATGGTCAGGGCGTTGGATTCGAAATAATCGGTGAAAGAACCTACTATTTCAACATTGATCTTATTCAATTTGTTCAGGATATATTCCAGCCGCGAACAGCGCGGATCGGTCAAGTAATAGCGTAAAAAATCAAAAAACACGTAATCGTAACTGATTTTTCCCGGCGACTTGATCCCGTAAAAAGTATAATTCGTTTTCAAGCCGGGAATCACCCAGTTCTTGACCGAGTAAATACCGTGTTGGCTCGCGGCATTGGGGACGACTTCCGGCGATTTTTTCCCAGTCGGGATGTTTTGAAAAAATTTGTTGATGCCGGCTTTCAATTCATTGATGTCGAATTTTCCCGCGATGATCAGCAAGATATTGGATAAATTCTGAAATTTGCGGTAACTATCCCTGATCCGGTCATTGTTCAAGGCTCGGAATCTGTTCAAGTCTCCAAAAAGAGGATAGGCATATGGCAACCCTTCAAAAATCTTGGCACTGATCCAGGTCTGCGCCTTGAAATTAAGGTTCGACTCCCACATCCGATTGATGCGGTTAAATATCTCATTCTTGTGATAATCGATATTCTTGTCTTCGAGGCGCAGGCTTTTCAAGCGTTCGCTTTCCAGCCACAACGCCACATTGATTTCCGATGCTGGCAGCACCTCATAAAAAATAGAATTGTCATAGCTGACCCGACCGCTCACGATCCCGCCCATCTTATTGATGAACAGGACATGGTCGTACGATTCCAGGTTCTCGTTGCCATCGAACATCAGAAACTGGTAGAGATAGGAAATCCCGCGGCCGTCGGCCGGATCGGTCCGCGCCCCGTTCATGTTGTAAATGCATACGGCGGCCGTCTGCATGTCATTGCTGGGGGCCAAGATTACTTTCAAGCCGTTGGGCAGTTCAAAAGAAGTGATATTCAGCGTCTGGCAGGGAATTGGCACGAAGAGCATTGTTAAGATTAAACTAAATAAACACGCCTTGATCACCACTACATTTTACCGGGGAAGAAACATTTAGTCAAATTTCGTTCCGGGGCTTCCTCCGGAAAAAACTTGACATTGACAAAAGATTTTAATTATAATTAATCCCAAATCTCAATCAAACTGGAGGAACCAGGAATGAAAAAAATGAGTGCTTTCCTTATGATGCTTATAATCGGCGGAGCTTTCATATTGCCGGCGATGGACAGAGCCCAAACGGACGCCTGGATAGCCATCCAGAGTGAAAAAAACTTGCAGGTTAGGTTTGATAAGCTGGAAGAATATTACAAGACATATGGCGACAAGGATGAACGAAACGCCATGTATATGTACATGAACCTGGCGGATGCTGCGTATTTACTGCAGCAGTTCGAGAAAACCATTCTTTACGGAGAAAAAACACTTCTTTATAAAGACGTTGACCCCCAGAACAGATTGCGCATTTACTTGTCTCTGGCCAATGCCTACAATCTGACCAAAAAGGACATGGATAAAGCCTACGGCTATGCCGACCAGGTTATCGAACTGGCCAAGACCCTCCGCGCCGAAACCCAGAGCACCACCATCGATACCAGCTACATAGCCCCCGCCATGCGCATCCAGGTGCAATTGCTGGCAGCCAAGTCCGATGACCCTCAGAGCTCCATTGACGCCTTCAACAAATCGCTCGAAGCGTACCAATTGGACAAATCCGACAAATCGGCCAACTTTGTCCTGGTCTTCAGCGAGCGCATGCTAAAGAACCAGAGGCTGGAAGACGCCATCCGCGGCATAGAGGCCATCAACCAGAACAAGCCCAATGCCGAATACTTTAAAATGCTGGGCATGTGGTACAATCGGCTGAAAAATCCGGACAAGGCCATCGAAAACTTGAAAGCCTCATACGAGATGAAAAAGAACGCCAAGGTGGCCTATGACCTGGGGGTCCTGCTGAACAAGACCGACATCGACGGCGCCATGGGCTACCTGGCTGAATCCTTTCTTCTGAACGATGAAGGTTATTCGAAAAAAGCGGAGGAACTGCTCCGCACACTTGTGGTGTTCCACAAGACCAAGGGGCAGCCGCAGACAGAACAAGAAAAAGCATACAACGATATCTTAGCCACCGCGAAAGTCCGGCTGGGAATCGCGACTTCCTAATCAGGCGCCAAGCAAGATTTTTCTTTTGTTTCCAATGCGCTGGGTGATATTCTGCCCATCCAGGTATTCAAAGAGAATGATGAGGTATTTCCGGCTGTAAGAAGTGATGCCGCGCAAATCGTCGATGGTGATGACATCGCCCTGGTTCCTTTTGAATTTTTTCAAGCGATTGATTGTCTTGTTGTATTCATCGCCGAAAACGAAGTAACGCTCGTTCAAGCGCAGCAGCCTATCCTCGTTGATCATGTACCACAACGCGTCATTGATCTGCCTGAGGGAAAACGGCGTGTTTTTCTGCACGTTTTCAATATTGAATATCATCAGTTTATTGGCTTTCAAAACCCTCTCGATCTCGGTCATGCGCTCCTTCTCATCGGCAGCCAGGGGGAGCTGTGAAAAAATAAGGGCGTTTGCCGCCATTTTCAAGGGGAACAGCGAGCTGCATTTTCGCAGCAGGTATCTGAAATAAATCGACGTTTGCGGAATCTTAATGATCTTCTCCAGCTGGTTGAATTTCAGCGTCTTTTCCCGGTTTTCATAAGCCTGGCGCAAAGCCTCTTCTAGGGAAGCCAGATTCAGGGAATAATGGCTCCAGGAAGTGACGAAAAGATCGTTGAAACTGATGGTTTTCACCTGCCGGGCGGTCTCCAATTCGGTCAGAACCGCCATGGCCGCCCACCTTTCCACAGAAAAAAAATGGAGCAGGTCCCCCACGGCCAAGAATTTTTCCACGGCTAGCAACGCACAGATGATCTGGCCAAAAGTCTGGCTCTCGATCACTGCCAGGATCTCGGAGATTTTTTTCAGTTTTCTCTGATTGTACTGCGACAGGACAGGCAACAGCACGCATAACATGTTCTTGGCGTTTTTAAAAGCCACTTTTTGCAGGAACCTGAGTTCAACCTGGTTCTTGAAATACACCACGAATAGATCGCCGTCTATCCTTTTGAAATTGGCTTTGACATTCTCTCCGTCCAGCTGGATCACGCCCGAAAAACTCGTCTGCGGATGATAAAACCTGACAAAATAGGCGTTGAATTTCATGTTTTTTAAAATAGAAAAGAAACTTCGCCCATCGGTAGAATGGAGATTTCCCTAGCGCCGGCAATCAGTTGACGACACTGACACTGGCCTTTTTAAAGACGAACTTGTTTTTGAAAATAGTGGCGAACGACAGGAAGGAAATATACAAATATCCGTACTGGAAAAGTATCAGGAAGGGCAGAGTCAGCCATATGCCTTCGTTGATGCAGATGACTACGGCAACAGTGAAATAAAAACCGAGCAAGAGTTCCACCAGCGGAATCAATAATTTTTTATTGCCTTTGTATTTCTTGGTGGTCCAGGTGTCATAGCTCTTTTCAATCCCGAATTTCGGCGTGCGCACGAATTCGGATTCCTTGTTGCGCAGGGCTTCCACGACCGCGAACGAATTGTTGACCGACAGCCCGATACCGAGGCCCATCAGCAGGGGCAGGTACTTGAAGGTGGTGGTCCAGTTCGTATAAAGTTCCTTCTGCGAGACGATGTAGAAAGCCGAAACCGAGGCCGTGGCCATCAGGAACAGCGGCACGTCATAGATGAACATCTGGCCCCAGTTCATGTCCCGGCGCAAGATGACCACCGGTAGGATGGAAATCGACAGCGGCACCATAAGCAGGTAGGCGATGTTGGCCGCCAGGTGGAAAAACGCCTCGATTTTCACGGTCAAGGGCAGGGGCGCCTTGAATATTTTGGGCAGGAGCTTTTTAGCCGTCTGGATCGAACCCTTGGCCCAACGGTGCTGCTGGGCTTTAAAGGCGATGATATCCACCGGCAATTCGGCCGGGACCGAATATTCGGGGAGATAAATGAACTGCCAGCCCTTCATCTGCGTCCGGTAACTCAGGTCCAGGTCCTCGGTCAGCGTGTCGTGCTGCCAGCCGCCGCCGTCGATAATGGCGGTCTTGCGCCAAATGCCGGCGGTGCCGTTGAAATTGAAGAAGCGGCCGGAACGGTTGCGGGCCGTGTGCTCGATCATGAAGTGGCCGTCAAGAAAGATCGACTGCAGGTTGGTGATCAGCGAAAAATTGCGGTTCAAGTGGCTCCAGCGCACCTGCACCATGGCGACGTTGGGCGCGGTGAAGAAGTGGATGGTGTTCATCAGGAAATTCTTGTGGGGAATGAAATCAGCGTCAAAGACGGCGATGAACTCGCCCTTGGCAACCCTCATCCCCTCTTCCAGTGCCCCGGCCTTGTAACCCTTGCGGTTCTGGCGGTGCAGGTAGGAGATGTCCAGCCCCTGGTCCTTGTAGAGATTCACCCGCCGCGAGGCGATGGCGACCGTCTCGTCGGTGGAATCGTCCAAAACCTGGATCTCCAGGAGCTCCTTGGGATAGTCCATCTTGACCACGGCGTCGATCAGGCGCTCGGCCACGTACATCTCGTTGTACATTGGCAGCTGGATGGTCACGCGCGGCAGCTTCTCAAATGGATGCTCGGGCTTGGGCACAGCCTTTTTATTTTTATAATACAGATAGACCATGAAATACCGGTGCGCGCCGAAAACGGCCAGCAACGAAAGCACCGCAAAATAAAGCACGACTACAAATTCGTTTAGGTTTTCCATTTTTTCCCCTAAGGTCACAACCGAAGTTAGAATTATACATCAAACGCAAATGCAATTCAAGTAGGATGGACAAGAAAGGAAAAAATCGGGGTGAGAGGATTTGAACCTCCGGCCTTTCCGACCCGAACGGAACGCGCTAGCCAGTCTGCGCTACACCCCGGATGATGTTAAAAATTATTATATCACGAAAGCGACGGCATGTGAACCCCCGGTTGCCGGACCGGGTCTGGTTGACCGATTCTTTGTTTTTAAATCACGCTTTGCTTCAAAGCCCTCGACAAGTTATAATGGCGTTTAGCGGAGGGCGCGAAATGAAGCGGGCATTGATCAGCGTTTATGAAAAGGAAAAGATAATAAAGATCGCCGGCGCCATGAACAAAGCAGGCTGGGAGATCGTCTCCACTGGCGGCACAGCCGCCTTTCTGAAGGGGAAAGGTATCCCGGTCAGCGAAGTGTCGGCAATCACGAAATTTCCGGAGATCCTAGATGGCCGGGTCAAGACCCTGCATCCGCTGATCTTTGGCCCGGTCCTGGCAAAAAAAACGGCCGGGCACTTGGAACAGTTGAAGGAGCTCGGGGCGGGCAAGATCGACCTGGTCGTCATCAACTTCTACCCTTTCGAGGCCGCTTTGGCAAGCAAGTCCAACGATCTGGACGCCATGCTGGAGAACATCGATATCGGCGGCCCGTCGCTGGTCCGCGCCGCGGCTAAGAATTTCAAGGACACCATTGTCCTCATCGACGAGAATGACTATGAGCCGGTCATCGCCGCCATCGAAAACAACAGCGAAATCCCCTTTGAACTGAGAAAACTGCTGGCGCAGAAAGCCTTCGCCTACACCTCCTTCTACGATTCGCTGATCGCCTCCTTTCTCGCCAGCGGCCAGGAGGGCCCTCCCGACTTCATGACCATCGGCGGCCGTCTCGAGCAAAGGCTGCGCTATGGCGAGAATCCACACCAATCGGCTTTTCTGGCGGTCGGCGATCGCCGTTCCCCCTTTCATGCCATCGAGCAGCTGCACGGCAAGGAGCTTTCCTTCAACAATATCCTTGATGCCGCCATGGTCTATGAAGCGCTCAACGATTTCCAGGCGAAGGAGCATTTTGCCATCATCGTCAAGCACCAGAATCCCTGCGGCGCCGCCTTGGCTTCTGCCCAGCCGCTGGCCTTTCAAGGCGCTTTCGCCGGCGACCCGCGTTCGGCCTACGGCGGCATCGTCGGCTTCAATCATTGCCTCGAAGCCGAAACCGCGGCGGCCATGGCCGATATCTTTTTCGAGGTCATTCTCGCCCCCGACTTTTCCGACGCTGCCCTCAATATCCTGCGCAAGAAAAAAAACCTGCGCTTGATCAAGATGGCCGCGGGCTACAAGGAGAAGGCAGATTTCAAGACCATCCCCGGCGGCTTCGTATACCAGAGCCGGGACAACCTGTCCTTTGCCATCGAAGCTTTCGCATGCAAGGCGGGAAAGCCCCTGGGCAAGAAGGAGAAGTTCGACGTGGAATTCGGCTGGAAACTCATCAAGTACGTGAAGTCGAACGGCATCATCATCGTCAAGAACCTCCAGCTCATCGGGGTGGGCGCCGGCCAAGCCAGCCGCGTCGATGCGGTGGAATTGGCCATCCGCAAAAGCCAGTCGCCGGTTGCCGGCGCGGTCCTCCTTTCCGATGCCTTTTTCCCCTTCCCCGACTCGGTCGAGCTGGCCGGCAAGCACAAGATCGCCGTCGTGGTTGAGACCGGCGGCTCGGTTCGGGATTCCGCTGTGATCCAAACCGCCAGAAAGCTCGGCATTAAGCTCCTTTTTACCGGCATCCGTCACTTTCGCCACTGATTCCCGGCGAGTTCCGGCTCCATTGACAAAACGGGCAAATTCAAGTATTTTTGACCCATGAAACAGGCGAAAGGCATGAAGATTTCAGCGGTCATTATCACCTTCAATGAAGCGGACCGCCTCCCGGACGCCCTGACCAGCCTGCAGGGAGTAGCCGACGAGATCGTGGTAGTTGATTCAAATTCGACCGACCGCACTCCCGAGATCGCCAGGCAAGCCCGGGTGCAATTCTTTCAAAACCGCTTCGAGGATTATGGGCAGCAGAAAAATTTTGCCATGCAAAAAGCCTCCCATGACTGGATACTCAACCTCGACGCCGATGAGCGGGTGTCGCCCGAGCTGAAAAAGGCGATATTGGCATTGAAGGAAAAAGGGACGCCGGCGGATGCGAACGCCTTCGCCATAAAAAGAAAAACCTTCTATCTTGGGCGCTGGATCCGGCACTCGGGCTGGTATCCCGACCGCAAAATCCGGCTCTTCAAAAAAAATTCCGCTTCCTGGCAGGGGCGAATTCATGAACGGCTCCTGCTGACGGGTCCGGTCGTTCCCTTGGCCGGCGCCATTTTGCATTACACCTATCGCGATATCAGCGATCAGATACGCCGCCTGAATCGCTATTCCATCTTCTTAGCCGAAGAGATCATCAGGCAAAATAAAAAATTCCTGTACCCGCGCCTGCTGATCCTGCCGCCGGTGACATTCCTGCGTCATTACCTGTGGAGGCTCGGATTTCTCGACGGCTTCCCGGGTTTTGTTATCGCCACGGTCTCCTCGTGGGGAACGGCCATGAAATATTTCAAAGCCATCGCCGGAAAACGGGCGGCCAAAACCGGCTGCGGCAGTTGAAAAATTCACTACCCCGCGCTATAATAAGCGCATGAGCACATCTCAAAAATGCAACACCAATCAAACGGCTAAATGGATTCGTGTCATCGTCTCGTTGGGCGTGATCGTTACTGGGATCATCTATAAGAACTGGATCGGGCTATTGGGCATCATTACCTTGCTGAGCGCCTTCACCGGCTCCTGCCCCCTTTCCCTGCAATTTACCAGCCTGCGCGATATAAAAATCAAAAGAAATTCTGCAACTAAAGAATAGATGATCTTCTTTTATCTGCATGCCGGAAAAAAATACTAACCGTTGCGCAGGTTTTACTTGGTTACCATAATCAATCGAGAGCGTAGCTCAGCGGGGAATTCGCTAAAAAGGGCATAACTTTGCAATTTTTTTAAAGCCTTTTCTTTTTCAGGCTCGCTCATTTTATACAGTTTGAACCGCTTCCAGCCGAAAATAGAACCGAGGAGTCCGCCACCAGCAGCTGTGAATACGGTAAGAACCAGTCCGGCGACTATGGCTACGCCGGCGAGCGCAACGATTCCCAATGCAGAACCAAGATTATCGGCCTTTTTGGGGATAGCAAGTATAATGACACCGATCAGTCCGGCGCCGATGCCCAAACCGGCCAGGACGCCGATTCCGGCTTTGTTTTTCCTTATATAAACTTTTTCCACCTGCGGAATCGCGAAACCAAGCAATTCTTCACTCTTTTTTTCTTTCAACACCAGCAACTCGTTGTCGATATAAAGCAGCGTCCCCTTGTATTTTCCGCCCGAACAATAAACCGTCGCCTTGTTTCCCCGCGTTTTACCTGTACTTCCGAATATGGTCATCGGGAAGATCATTAAAACCACTAGTAACGCCGCGATCCATTTCATTTTCATTTTTCCCTCCTTGTCCACGAATTCCCGGCATTGGAGATCCAATTCATTTCAAAATATTATAACTGAATTGTTGGCCAATTGCCAGCTTGGCGCAACTTCAATTCGACGCCGCCGCGGCTCTCATTTGACAATTGTGCCGGTTTATGTTAAAATTTAATTTCTTCAATAAAATCCCAAGGAAAAAAATGAACCCCCCAAAAAACTTTCGCGGTATTTTATTGCTTTTTATGGGCTTAACGGGAACTTTCCTGGTATGCGCCATAGTTTTGTCAGCCAAGCAGCTCGAAAATCAAAGAACTATCCTATCGTTGCAGAAAACCGTCGCCACCCTCAATCATAAGATCGGCACACATAGGCAAGCTATGGCCAAAACCGATTTCTACCGTTTTCAGGAAAATGTCTATCGTTTACAAACCCCCGGATTCGCGAAGATCACCGACTCGGTTTTCAAGCTGAGCCGGAAACACGGCTTCAACCCTTACCTGGTTATGGCGGTCATTTTCGTGGAAAGCCGCTTCAACCACCACGCCGTGTCCAGGGCGGGAGCCTACGGCCTGATGCAGATCAACTATGCGGTTTGGAAGGACAGGTTGAAGATCGATTTCAACAAGCTCACCCAGATCGATTACAACATCGAGCTTGGGCTCATGATCCTAAAAAGTTATTTGCAGGAAACCTCGGGGGACATATTGCGGGCGCTGATCCTCTACAACAACGGTTACAAGCACGCCAACAGCACCTACGACGAAAAGGTCATCGCCACCAATTTTTACAAACACATTAAAATCGGTTGAGTTCTTCTAGGTGAACGCGGCCGGGGGATTGTAAAAAAAAACCGCCTCCATCATAATCCGGCCATGGGGAGTAGATTCTGCAGAATCCATCCAGGTCAATTTCCAAGTAAAAGCCGTCTAACTGGATTTACCGACCCAAACTAAAGGAGGCGAGCATGAAAATATTCTTGGCGATTTGGGCAGTCACCATGTCGGTGTTCCTGGCTGCGGCTCTGACCGGTGGCCCGCAAAAAGACGACCTGAAAGTCATATACAACCTTTCCGGCGTATTGGCGAACCTAGAAAATAAGGAGCTGGCCGTCACCTTTTCCGACGACATGCTCCCCCTGGGCGAAAAAAAGGACGGCGGCTCAATCGTCAGAATCACCCCTCAGGTCAAGGGCGAATTCACCTGGCGCGGCAACCGCACCCTGGCCTTTAAACCCGATCCCCGCTTCCGCTATTCCACCACCTACACGGCCGAAATCCCGGCCGGGACGCGATCGCTCGCCGGAAAGGTCCTTTTACGGGCCCTACGCTGGCAGTGGAGCACGCCTCAGGCGTATCCAACCGGGATCAAGGTCGGGGCGCAGGAGTACTTTTCGCAGCTGGCGCCCAGGGACAAGCTCAATAATTCGGTCTGGGTAAAAGACCCCATCACCTTGCGCTTCAACCAGCCCGTCACATCGGCAAGCGCCGAAAACTTCATCGTCATGAAAGAGGCGAAAAGCGGGGCCAGGGCCCAGGTCCGCCTGACCCGGAAAGGCAACGACGCAATCGAAGTCCATTACGTCAAGGACTTGAAACGGGGGACCCTGTACGAGTTCATCCTGAAAAAAGGGTTCTGCGGCAGCGAAGGAAGCACCGGAACGGAGAAAGATTTCAGCTTCACATTCGCCACCGTGCCGGCATTTCAGTATACAGGCAAAAAAGAGCTGGTCCTTTTCCCTGATTCGCCATATTGCTGGCTGCCCTTCTCCAACTCTTTGGCCGAATTCGACCGGGGCTTCATCAAAGTATTCAAGAAAACCGGGATAGAAAAGACCCCCCTGAAGTTCAACGTCGAAACACGCTATTATGAAAACAACTCCCTGCTGCTTCAGGTTGAGGATGAACTGGCCTCGGACGATGCGCTGGAAATCCAGGTAGACCGCAACCTGGTCAATATCTACAAGGAGCGGCTCGCGGAAAAACTCGATCTCAAGGCCAGGGTCTGCTCCAGCCGTTCTCCCAGCATTGCTATTTCACTGCAGGGGAAAAAACTGTCCATGACTGTGAAAAGCATGAAAAAAGCCGATGTCCGCCTGATCAAGCTCAAGCCCGGCTTTTTCACAAAGCTGGCCAGCCGCGATTTTGGCATATTGCAGCAAAAGGATTTTAAGAACGAATTAATCGAAAGGGAGATCCTGCAAAACCTTGTAAGCCTGCCGGAAAAGGCAACTCCCCAGGCATTGCGGGATTATGAACTGGGATCCCCGCTGGGCTTTTTCGGCGTCCTGATCAAGCGTTATGAACCCTACAACTCCTGCAGGGACATCGGCCTGATGCGCCTGCCCGCATATATGCCGCAAAGCTTGCAAGTCTTTCATCGCCGCAACATGGACATGGTGGTCAAGGCCGGCCAGGGACAGACACTGTATTGGCTGTACGACAACCGCTCGGGCAAGGGGCTGGGGAAAACCCCGTTCGTCCTCAAGGGAAATGGCAAGGAGGCGCAGCCTCTCGGGGAATCGGCAGGCAACGGAGTGCTGCTCAGCGACAGGGAAATCCAGGAGTCCGACCTGGTCATGGCAAAAAATCCGGACGACGGCGACATGGCGCTGGCCAGGATAGACCGCCGACCCCCATCCGATCGGGAGGTCAGGATCACGGTTTTCAGCGAGCGCGACTTCTACAAGCCCGGCGACACGGTCCATATCGGCGGAATCGTCAAGGATTATGCCTCGGGAAAGGTTTCCTCGCCGAAAGAGACTTCGGCTTCCCTGGAGATCATGGGGCCGGACTGGCAGAAGGTGAAAAACGACACGCTGCAGCTCGACCGCTGGGGAGGCTTTCATTACGAATACAAGTCGGATCCGTCCGGAAAGAAAGGCCGCTACCAGATCCGTGTCAAGGTCGCGGACACGCAAACCTGGCAGGGCCAGCGCAGCATTACCATCGATTACTACCAGCCGAACACCCTCGAAATGAAGATCTCCGGCATGGCGGAGCGTTACCTGCCTGAAGATACCTTCCACCCAGTGGTCAGCGGCTCCTACTTGGCAGGCAATCCCATGGCCGGCGATGGATATACTTATTCCCTGGGGCCCAGCCAAGGCGAGGGCCATGTGTTTGCCACCGGGGAATTGCAGCGGTACCGATTCAGCCTGGACCACCGATTGGCGCTAACTGAGCTATCCCAGAAAGGGGGCGGCAAATTGGATGCCGGCGGCAAAACCACGCTGAACATTCCCATAAACTCATTTAAAAAGGTCAATTACCTTGCCGACCTCCATTTTGAGGCGACCGGACGATCGGCCGAAGGCAAGGAATTCACAGCCCGGGCCAAGTCACTATTTTTCCCCGGCAACCTGCTGACCGGCATCCGCATTAGTTACTACCAGAACCTCAAGGATCAGGTCGAAGCCGAGATGGCCCTGGTCGACTTCCAGGGAAAACCCGTTTCCGGAGAAATCCGTGTCACTCTCTATAAAGAATATTATGAAAAATCCGATCGCCATCTGAAAAAAGTGTCCGGTCCCGACGATGTTTATATAGAAAAAACCAAAACCCACACACTTCGTGTTCCGGAAGCAGGCCATTATGTTCTGCGCTGCGATACACCTGACGCCAACGGCCACATGGTTTCGACCTCAAGCGGTTTTTTCGCCTGGGAAAGCGGTTATTCCGAGCCAAGCGACAGACTCTGGATTGATCCCGGACAAGTTAACCTGCGCATTGGGGAAACACTGAAATGCTTCATCCATTCTCCCCGTGGGGGTCGGTCGCTCGTAACCGTTGAAAGGGGGAAGGTGCTCGATTCCCGGGTCATAGAGCTGCAAAAGATGACGCCGCTGGAGCTCCCGATCAAAAAAGAATATTTCCCTGGCTTCCGGGTTGGCGTCATCGCCATGTACGAGAACAACGTCTCCGAGGAAACTTCCAGGGAATTCATTGTCGAGGACGGCGGCAAGACCCTGGATGTCAGCCTGGAATGCCCGGGCGAGATCAAGCCAGCTGCCAAAGCAAAGCTAAAGATTCGCGTGCATGATTCCAATAAAGCGGGTGTGAAGACGAAACTTTTCGTCTATGCCGTGGACGAGGGCAACCTCTCCCTGCATGGCTACCGGATCCCTGATCCGCTCAGGCTTTTTTACAACTCTTCTTTATCGAGACGAAATGTGATCCTGACCTATTATTCAAAGAATTACACGCAATGGACCTTTGAGCGTCCCATGATGGACATCGACCTGCCGGCGCCCGCCATTTTCGGATGCATTTTCAAACCCGACTCCACCCCGCTGGCTGGCGCGACCGTTACCCTTGAGGACGAAAAGCACAACAAGCTGAAAACGGCCACGACCAGCGCCCAGGGGTATTATTCCTTCCCCGGGCTGCCCGGCGGCCGCTATGCGGTCAAGGCCGAGGCCAAGGGATTCCAGCCTTTCCTTCACTCCGACATCTACTTCGATGGCGGCAATCATCGTCCCTGCGACCTGACGCTGATCCCGGTCTCGGCGGACAAATATTGGAATTCCGAAGAAGCGTTTGGCCCTGAGGGGGGAGTCGCGGGCGGGGTCATGCCAGCCCCCATGGCGGCCGAGATGAAGAGCATGGCGCGCCAGAAAGGGGAGGGCGAGGCATATGACGGAGTGGTAGGCGGCGTACTCGGCGGAGTCCCGGTCGACGTGGCCGGCATCCGCGTGCGCAGCGACTTCAAGGAGGTCCTCTTTTTCGAGACCGTGGAGACCGACGAGGCAGGCACCGCGACCGTGGATTTCACCAGTTCGGACCAGCTATCCACCTACCGCATCATGGCCGTGGCTTACAGCGAAGACAGTTTCGGGGCGGCGGAAAAAAAGATCATGGTCAGCAAGGACCTGCTCATCTCCGAGGCCATGCCCGAATTCGCCCGCCAGGGCGACGAATTCAACGCCGGCGTCCAGCTCAGCAACCGCACCGCCCAGAAGCTCCCGGTCACCCTGCTGGCC
>Ga0315293_10000076_pt1 | contig 75647 bp, 63 predicted proteins | sample YL17G13_20_MG_FD_203071 | JGI IMG/M metagenome (GOLD analysis project Ga0315293, IMG submission 203071) | Sediment microbial communities from Yellowstone Lake, YNP, Wyoming, USA - YL17G13_20 | ecosystem: Environmental > Aquatic > Freshwater > Lake > Sediment | place: USA: Wyoming | collected...
ACCCCCACCCATGGAGCTTTCCATCAGCCGATTACCTCTTGTTACGTTGAGCCGATTGGTAGTAGCCGCGTGGCCCTCCAAGAGCAGTCCGCCGCGTCCACTGATGCGCACTTTGGACCAGCGATTGAGAGATCTGTATGGTTACCCCTGACCAGTTCCGCGCAATGCGGGACCGGAGTATGTATGGGCTTGTTGCCGCGGATGTCACGTCAGCTTGGTCAATGAACCCTGGCCTGGCCCCTGGTGCCAATCCTGTCCAAGATTCGAGCGTCACCACCGATATCCTCTTCGCGGACACGGTTCTTCAACTTGGCTTTACGAAGAAGAGGTAGTCGCAGGTATTCAATCTCCTGGTGGTGGGCACCTACATTGGGGATCAGTATCAGGTTCCACTCGACTCCGGCGCGAATGAGGCCGCCTCGTCCTGTCGAGCAGCATGCGGACTTCACCAAATCGGTGACCCAATGATGGCGCTAGATAGACCACCGTGTATTCCTGCTCCTCCAAGGTTGCCGGAGAGGACACCGCAAGGCAGGTTGTGATGTTGCCAGGAGCCTTTCTTCCAAGACAGGTACAGACCGCGCCGGCCCCCGCAATGGCATCCAGTTTGCATTCGGACGAGGAAGGGTACATAGTCTGTTACCAGGAACAGTCACGCGTGGGCGCGCCACGCCACTAGCACAGGCGAGGTGCAAGTAGAGATGACGCTGCTGACCCATCGGATGCAATCTGAAACCTCCGCCCAGAATGCCAGATCACTGGGGATTGCTGCTGCACTGGTATTGGCGATCATGGCTTTGAGCATCGTCGCCCGCTTCCCGAGTCTCCAAATGCCGGTTGACCGTGACATCTCCGCTTACGCGACTATTGGAATGAGGATGACGCACGGCGAGCTCCCATACCGCGACTACTTCGATCACAAGCAACCTCTAGTCTACCTTGTCTATTGGATGCTCGCCGAAGTCGCTCCGCGGAGCAACGCGTCAATCCAGCTCACCGCAGCGTTCATCGCGGGTATGACAGGAGCACTGCTGTTCCTGCTCCTGCGCAACGAGCTCCCTATGCCGAGAGCATTCGCCGTCGGATGCCTAGCGGTCACGTTGGGAGCCGCGCGTTATGTGGAGGGTGTCGACCTGAATACTGAGCACCTTCTGCTCCCATTCGCATGTGCTGCCGTGTTGGTTCCCTACCGCTACCGCAATTCGCCCTGGAGGGGTCTCCCGATCCTTGCAGGTCTTCTCGGTGGATTGGCGATGATGGCAAAAGGTGTGGCAGTATTCATACTGCCCGCTGGCGTCGTCGTGTTGGTCGCAACTCGTATTCGTCGCAGTCAGTCGCTCCCCGCCACACTTGTATCGTATGGTGTTGGTACTATCATCCCTGTAGGCATGCTCGTGGCATTCTACTCTTTGCAGGGCGGTCTGGCGGACTTGGTCTACGCGAATGTCACCTACAACTCCCTCTATATCAGCCAGCGGCCACCGCCCTTCTTGCTCGAGTATGGAGGGGTCCAGACGAACAGTCTCTTGGGCGCAAGTCTGTTTGTCGGCCTGGTCACGTTGGCCAAGTCGAAGGGAAGGGACCTTCTTGCCTGGGTCTTGATTCTGTGGCTCGGCGGTTCCATGCTAGGCGCAAAGATGGGTCGTTTCGATTTCCCGCACTACTTTGCCCCCACATTGCCTCCCGCGATAACTCTTCTATTCCTGCCCTTGAGAGAAGGCGCGCTCTCCTCGAAGCGGCTTGTGACTTCCGTGGTTGGTGTCCTCATTGCAGCAGTCAGCCTTCCATTCGTCGTCGACGTAGCTCTTACATTCGGAAGAACGCCCAACTGGCTCGCGACCCGCCTCTATGGGGAGCAGGCTGTCATATGGACTTACCAGGAGGAAGTGGGGGAGTGGTTAAGGAACGTCTCAGGGCCAACCGACACCCTATTCGTAGCTTACGCAGAGCCTGGTTTTTACTGGCAGTCGGGACTGCGGCCGTCGACACGGTTTCTCTACGATTTTCCCTTGATGGTAGACGCAAGTGCGGAGGAGCAGCTGGAGAGGGCACTGTCCGTTACGCCCCCGCGGTTCGTTGTCATCCCGGGCGATACGATCCCGCCCTACTTGTCCTTTCTGTCAACAATCGCGTATGATGAAGTAGCCGCCTTTGGTCCCATCCATGTGCTGCAGGAGCGCTCATCCCCTGAAGGATTGGCGGGAACTAAGGATGCTCCCTAACATGGGGATTCTGGTGACGAGCAAAGTGCTTCTGTGGTGTCCGGCTCTCGCGCGTGGCCTGTCCAATGCATCGCCATGCCCGGACACCCTTAAGTGGATAAAGGAATCTAGACACGGAAAAGGGCGATGCCTAGTTGTAAACTGAGCACATCATGCCCAAGCGACGGAGACATTTCACGGCTAGCCAGAAGGCGCAAATCGTCCTGGAGCATCTGAAAGGCGAGAAGACGATCGGCCAGATCGCCTCGGAGAACGGGGTGCATCCCAACCGGTTATGACCCCCGTAAGTTGGACATGCGTGTAATGTGGGGTTGACCTTGTCGGAAGGTAAGGTAGGCTACGGCCAGGGCTGTGCCGAAAGGAGGCAGAAGCCATGGCCAAGAAGTGGTACTCGCCGAAGGTGAAGTCCCAGGTGGTGCTGGAGGCGCTGACGGGCGAGAAAACGCCTGGGCAAATCGCCAAGCAGTACGGCATCCACCCCAACTCGGTGGGGCTGTGGAAGAAGGAGTTCCTCGAGCGCGGGGCGGAGTTGTTCTCGGAGGATGGGACGGTCCACGAGTATGAGCGACGGATCCGCCAACTAGAGCAGCTGGTGGGCAAGAAGGAAGTGGAGATCGCGCTGCTAAAGAACTTCTTGGGCCAGGACAGATGAGTTCCGAGCGGAAAGTGGAACTGGCGGGTCGTGCCCGAAGCGCGTTCGGCCTCACGTCTGCCCTGGAGCTGCCACGCTCGACGTGGCACTACCACCAGAGCCGACGGCGCAGCTATACGGAGAAGTACGCCGATCTGCGAGGGCCCCTGGAGGCGATTGCCCGAAGGCACCCGGAATATGGCTACCGCCGGACGACGCCGGAGCTGCGGGAGCGAACCGGACGGCGGATCAATCACAAGGTTGTGCAAAGGCTGCACCGGGCGTGGGGCTTGCCTCTGATCCGTGGCACGCGAACGCCGAAACCGAGTGGGATCCGCCGTGCGATCACGGCCGCCGGTACGCGGATCAACCTGGTCGCTGGCCGGCAAGAGATCCGGCCTCTGGAGGTCGCCTACACCGACTTCACCGAGCTGGTGTCCGCGGGTGGAAGGCGAAAGGCCTATCTGATCCCGATCCTGGATCATGCCAGCAAAGTCGTGCTGGGATGGGCGGTAGGAGAGCGGGCGGTGACCAGCCTGGCGCTCGAGGCCTGGGAACGGGCCAGGCACAGCCTGAGAGCTCGCCGGATGGACGTTAGTGCGGTGACGATCCATCATGACCAGGATCCGGTCTTCACCAGCTACGCCTGGACGGCCAGGCTCTTGCTGAAGGATCAGGTGCGCGTGTCCCACCCTCTGGGTGGCGCCCAAGACAACACCGAGATGGAGGCTTTCAATAGCCGCTTCAAGACCGAGAACCGGTCGCTGCTCCTCAACGCACAGAGTTTGACCGAGCTGAAGCAGCTTGTGGCCGAAAGGATGGTCTACTACAACAACGTCAGGAGGCATTCATCGATTGGCTACCGAGCACCATCGCAGTTCATCGCGACACTGCAGCCGTGGTTGTAGCCTCCCCACAATCCCGAGGGTCCAATCCTGTCCAAGATTCGGGGTTCACCGCCTTCAAGGACCTACTGGTTTGACGGGAACTCCGGGTTCACGTCCCAGTTCCAGTTTGCCCAGTCCGTGCTCTCAAGCGTTCCTCACTCGATAGGGGTCGTGTTTTCGCCACATCCTGACTATCCTGCGCTGACTCGTGACATCGTGTCCTACTTGAGGGTCACCTATCCTCACTTCGTCTATTCTCACGAGCTTGAGACAATCCGATCGGCTTCACAGTACCTGATTGGCCATGTCGATGCAGTGGCTTCCGTCAGCTCAATGGTCGGACTCCAAGCCCTCATCTGGAAGAAGAAGATCATCAGCCTTGGCACGGGGCAGATCAGCCTCGCGGCAGACAGCGCCGGATGACGGGCATCGAGGAGCTCTTGAGGGCGGCCCCTATTGACCGTGACAACGTGCTTCTGTGGCTGCCAACACGATACTACATTCCGGAGAGCTTCCTTTGCAGACCTGGTTGGTTGTCCAGGTTCCTCGACAAGACCATCGAGCTTCACAGACTCAGGGGAAGGTATGACACCCTCTATGAGCCAATTGACGCCGCTCACACAGTGATAGACAAGGTCATCCGTTCGGCAATCCCACAGATCCCGGTTGCCAATAGTCAAGGCGAGGCGGCGAGCCTCGCGGCCGAGCTGGACAGCCTCCGGGAAGATGCGGCTGCTTCATCTGCCCTGGCGCATTCGGCCGCTCTTCAGCAGGGTCAACTGCAAGAGCAGATAGGGGCTCTGAGTAGCGAGCTCGAGTCCTACCGAACGGGCGTGTTGTCATCCTTGTTCCACTGGGCGCGCGGTTGGGCCAACACGCGGCTGCCACTAGGCTCCCGGCGAAGGAACGTTGCTCGCGCACTGGCCAATGCGCTTGTTGTATTAGTCAGTCGGGGCCCAGGTGGCTTACTGCGCGCCTTGCGCCGCCGGTCCCCGAACCAAGATCCGCTCGGCGAAAGCCGCGAAGTCGGTTCCTAGGCGGCTCGCTGACGCGGCGGCACCGAAGGCATACACGTGATAGGCTCAGACACCCAACACGAGCCTGACGATACACCTTGTGACATCCGGGTCACTGTCATTATCCTCAATTGGAATGGTGAACGCTACCTGGAGGCCTCCCTACAGTCCCTGCGGCAACAGACCTTCAGCAAGATCGAAGTGATCCTCGTTGACAATGGTTCAACCGATGGTTCCCTGGAACTCGTTGCCAAGCAGTTCCCCGAAGTGCAGATCATGCCCCTGCACAGCAACATGGGATTCAGCGCGGGCAACAATGTTGGCCTTCGGCATGCTCGCGGCCAGTATGTAGCGCTGTTGAACAACGACACCGAGGTGGCACCACACTGGATCGAGCAGTTGGCAGACACGCTGGACCAACATCCCGAGATCGGCTTCTGCGCTTCGAAGATGCTCCTCCACGACCAACCCCATCTCGCCGACGCGTGCGGGGATTTCTACTCTATCGAAGGCATCGCGGGAAAGATCGGGCACATGGAGCCCGCTCACCGGTACAACGACCAGCGGGAGGTATTCGGAGCTTGCGCTGGGGCAGCCATCTACCGCCGCTCCGTGCTGGAGGAGTTGGACGGATTCGATGAGGACTTCTTCCTCGTGCATGAGGACAGCGATGTGAGCTACCGTGCCAGGTTGCTTGGCTACAGATGCCTGTTCGTGCCGACGGCCGTCGTCCGCCACCACCTCAGTGCCACGCTTGGCGGCCAAAGCGATACTGCAGCCTACTACGCACAGCGAAACATGGAATTCGTCTTCTTCAAGAACATGCCAACGTGGCTCTTGCTGAAGTACCTCCCGCTGCACATGCTCACCGATCTGTTCCTACTTGTCCGGTACCTGGCGCACGGGCAGGGCTGGGTCTTTCTCAGGGCGAAGCTCCACGCGCTGGCTATGATGCCGAAGATGCTCAGGAAGCGACGCGAGATCCAGAACACCAGGCGCGTGCCCGCTGCCGAGATCGATCGCCTGCTCCTCAGAGGCTATCTCTGGGAGAAGATCAGGCGAGTACTACGGAGGCAGTCGTTGAAGCTCCCGCATCGGGGCGCAGGGAACCGAGCATGACATGAGGCGGGGGCCGGGGCGCGCCCATGACCCCTCAGTGGAACCAGCCAAGCCTCTCCTCCGCGGGGGCCTTGACTCTGCGCCAGATCTCGCTCCTCCAGGCCCGGGCGTTGTTCCACTGCCGTCTCGGAATGCCAGGGCGCCCAGGGAGCTCTGCTCAAGCAGCAAGATGTACCCCCAGATGGCCAGGTCATATGCCAGGATCCGCCACCATTCCCGCCGCCACTCCTCACGGCCCTCGTTCTTGAGCAACATCAGGTAGCGGTTCTTGACCGCCATCCGCCGCATGTGGGCAGGGATCGCTCGACGGCGATCGGGCTTGAAGGTTCGGTCGTGGAAGGCGGTCGCCGCAGGCTCGTACCAGCGTCGCCAGCCTAGCAGCCGAGCGCGCCACGCCAGCTCAATGTCCTCCACGTGGGCGAAGAACTGTTCGTCGAAGTACTGCCCCTGGATCTTGACGTCCTCCAACATCGCGCGGCGGTAGAGCAGGGCCGCTCCGTCCGTCCCACCCCTCCTGCGCCTGGTAATGCTGACGCTGTCGGCTCGGCGTTGGCCGGGCAATTGCGGCTTCCTTCGGCGGTCGATGGACAGCTCGACGGAGACTAGAATCCGACGCGACCGCTCTTCTGCGACTTGCCACAACCCACTTATGGCCAGTCCACACTCCGCGCGGTTCTCGAATGATTCCCTCAGGCGGTCGACGAGGCTGGGCAGCAGCCATACGTCTGGGTCGAAGGCCAAGGGATGCTCCGGTTGTGAGGCCGCAATGGGCTGGCTGCGGGCCTTGCTGAGCCCGGCGTTGTCCAGCTCCTACATCAGCTCTGCCTCGCGCAATCGCTCGCGCACCGGGCCTGTCGACCCGCCGTCCACCATGATCCGTTCAACGCTCGGATGAACGTGCTCCGCAAGTCCAATGTCGCGGGCCACACCCCGTTCCCAGGCTATGTGGGGGGCGACCTCAGGGGGATCTAAGATAGAGCTTGCAGGCTCCCGCGTCGCGTGACGGTTGCATATGTTCCTGGACGTAGGCCTCAAGCACCGAAGGGCTCAGCGGGTCCGCGCCGAGCGGCGTGAGGCAAACCCATTGGACCCGGCCACGGATGATCTCGTCGATCACGTTCCATTGTCCTTCTCGGCCAAATGCCGTAACCAGAGGGTAGTCATAGGGAGTTGGATCCGCTCGATCGCACAGCAGGTAGAGGAGACTGGCGGAGGGGGACAAGAAGAAGAGCGTCTCATCAGGGGGGATACTCGTGATCACCTGTGAGTGCGACAGGAGGGCAGCGGACACGTCGCGCGGCAAGAGCACTCCGTGGAAGTGCGGCAGGGGCGAGAGGCTGTGCGTTCCTAGCGCCATCCACCGCAGCGGGCGGGCCAGCTGAGCTACGACCCCGAGACCCAGCCAGATGGCGATCAGGATACGCGCAGCCTGGTCCAGAGGACGCTTCGGCAGTGTCGCAATCTGCTCCATACTCCAGAACAGCGCGATCGCAAGTGGGGTCACCGCTGGCGCCATGTGCGGCAGATCCACGCGCGGGAACGCCCCGGCGAAGGCCGCAGCTGAGAACGAGAAGAGCGTCAAGGCGGTGCTACGCTTAACCGGCCCGCACCTGAACCACGCCACTCCCAGCGCAGGGAAGGTGGCGATCGGTAGGAGAAGCTGGAGCTCCCAGTAGGCAAAGAGCACATCCGGCGGTGGCTTCAGCTGCACGAGGAGGTGAAGCCAATCCCTGAGGTGAACCCAGTAGGAGATCGAGGCCGCGGCGACGTACTCTCCACGGTTCAGGAACCCGTACTCCAGGAACTTGCCGAATCCCCGACTTGCCCACACCGGCAGGAGAGTCATGACGGTGATGGTCCCGAACGCGAGCGAGGCAGTGACCAAGTCCTTGAGCTTGCCCCTCGGTTCATGTCCCTCCAATGGAGATCTGCCAAGGATCGCCACCCAAAGAGCGGCGAGGGCGTAGCCCCCGATAGTCTGCTTCGATGCGAATGCCAGTCCAGCGAAGCCTCCCGCTGCGAGGAGCCAGTGAATACTCCTGCTCGGCGGAGCAGACTCCGATCTCGCGTGTGCCAGCCAGGCGAGGGTGGCAGCCAGGCACGCCAGCAGGAAGACATACGCCAGCGGGGTATAGGGGGAGCCGATCCCTGGCATCCAGGCTGGGACATAAGCCACGATCGCCATGACCAGCAGCGCCTGTGAGGCCGATGACAGCCGGAGCTGCCGGGCCAAGCAGAGGGCAAGCACAGCGGTCGCGGCGAAGCATCCCGCCACCATCACACGGATGACAACGATCTCGACGCCGAACAGGCCTACCAGGCCGCCGGCGAGGTAGGCGGACAGGGGCGTCACGCCGAAGAAGACGTCGCGGTACAGGACATCGCCTGAGGCAATGCGCCGGGCGACCTGCAGGAACCAGCTTTCATCGTTGCTGATCATCCCGCTCGTGAGCGCCGCGTACAGGCCGACGCAGAAAAGGAGCACCCCATATGCGAGCCAGCGCCCCGGAGCCATACTCGCCGGTCCTGACCATGCAGACGGGGTGCTTCGCCCCCTGCGTGCCGGCGGTAGGAATGTGTCCGATGCTTCGCCGTTGCTCAAATCGCGCAAGGGCTTCACGGCACGCGCCCTCGAAAGAGCTGGAATGGGAGGTTGGCACGCCACCACGGGAACCGCTCCAGCGCGGCCTCGGCTCGGCCGCCCCATCGCAGATTCGCCAGAAATGGAGGCAAGAAGCCGAACCGCTCGAAGCCGAAGTCGCCAAGCCCCGCTGCCGCCATTGCGCCGGCGATGGGGCCCGGCCTCATGCGAAGCATCCCCCTTTCCGCCGACCACGACATCCCCGGAGTGAACGTCACTTGAAGGTAGTACAGCGGATTGAGGGGATTGGGTTCAAGGAACACGACCCTCCCTCCCGGCTTGAGGAGCGCGCGAACGCCGTGCATGCTCCTCTCGACATCCACTAGGTGGTGCAGGGTGAAGAATCCCACGACCGCGTCGAACGTCCCCAGCAGCTCAGCCGGGGGCGTCTCTACATCGGCGCAGACCAGCGCGAGATCGTGCTTGCCGGCGTTGAAATCCAGCAGGCGGTCAAGTAGGACCGAGGATAGGTCCAGTCCTGTCATGCGCAGGCCGCGGCCGGCGAGGAGCAGGGTGTAGCGCCCCATCCCACAGCCGACTTCCAGGACACGCTCCCCGGCCTCAAGTCCGCCAAAGCGAATGGCCTCGTCCACGTGCCGCCGGAGGTAGGGGGTATCCACCGGGATCATCGTCTTCTTCATCGATCGTTCAAAGTAGGCCCGCTGGCGTGCGTTGTAGAGGTGAGTCTCGTCACGGGCTTGTGGGTTCGATCTCACTTCACGCCTCACTCTCGTCATCTGACATACCGCCTCGAAATACCCGAAACCGTGGTCGCTCCGTGGGACTCGCGGCCTGAGCGCAGGGCAGGCCGAGCCGATGGCAGACAGCCCAGGCCAACGCATGAACGGCCACTTGCAGGCGGCGCAAGGATGTGTATGCCGTTCGGCCTTGTGGCCGCGTGTCCCGGGCCACCGGGACCGAGATCATGGGCAGCCCCGTACCGCCGATCATGGCCACGATGAACGGGTGACGGACCCGGTATGCGAGCAGACGATCGGCCACCCGCCGGTCGAACACGACGAAAAGACCGGCATCCCTGGGCAATCCGAGTATCACGTGGAGGGTCGATTTGAAGAGCTGAGAGGTCAGCAACCTGGGAAGCGATTCGTACAAGCCCCGTCGGCCGGCGAACACGGCCGCGTATCCTTCTCCCAGCTTGGCAAGCAGCGCGGGGATTGCTTCGGGCGGGTCCTGCAAGTCGGCATCGAGGATCACAATTCGCTCACCGCGCGCGTAGCTGAGCCCCGCGAGCACCGCCTGGTGCTGACCGACATTGCGCTCCATCCGAAGCCCGACGACGCGTCGGTCCCTCAACCCCAGGGCCTCCAGGACCGGCCACGATCCCGCCGGGCAGGCATCATCGACGAAGACGATTTCGAACGACGACCTCATCCCCTCGAGTGCCGCAGTCAGTCGACGATGGAGCTCATCGAGCGTGTCGGCGTTTCGGTAGACAGGGATGACCACGCTGATGGCCGGAGGGAGGCTCTCCGGCCTCTCGACGAGGCGCCCCCCGTGAATGGCATCGGAGGGCGGACCTTGCTCATCCGGAAGCATAGTCGAAACCCGTCGGGCTAGCCATCGGTGTGCGCCTCGTACAGGTTTCGGTGCTCAACATACCAATCGTAGGTCTTCTTCAAACCAAGAGGCAAGGAATGGCGAGGGGTCCAGCCAAGGAGGGCCTTCGCCTTCCAGATGTTGGCGACTCCGTGCGACGAGTCCACGGGCCGCTGAGGGTAGTCTCCGATTCTCGAGGAAATCGGGCGTCCCGCCAGATCGCCGATCATGGCGACAATCGCCTCATTGCTCCACCGCCTTCCCGTTCCTAGATTGATGACATCTCCGGAGCTGGCGTCGGCGTCGATAGCCAGCATGCAGGCTTCAATCATGTCCTCGACGAAGACCAGATCCCGCGATACCCCGGGTCGAGTCAAGGCCAACGGCTCGCCTCGCAAGGCAGCGCTCAGGGCCGTTGGAATGAACCGCGCCGGGGACTCCCAATAGCCATAGACGGAGAACGGCCGCAAGATGATGCAAGGGAGTCCTCGTTGACGGGCCATCTGACGGCACAGCAACGTAGTCGAGGCTTTGGCGACGCCTCGCAGGATGACTGGATCGAGACAGTCCGACTCAGCGATTGGTCGGCTGCGGGGGCCGTACTCGGTGGAGCTACCGACATGAACGTACCGCTTGATCCCAGTGGCGCTGATTGCGTCAAGCAGGTTCCACGTCCCCAGAAGCCCATCCACGACCATTGCCCTGAATGCCTCGGGAGTCGTCGGGTGGCCACTGTGGAACGCCAGATGGAAGAGGACTTCTGGTTTGGCTTCAGCAACCACGCGGGCCACGGCCTCCGGATCGGCAAGATCCGCCCGCAGAAGGTGCAGCTCGCGCTCGGTCCCTGCAAGGCGCCACAGGCTTGTAGTGGGTCTGACCACCAGCGAGACGGAGTGGCCCAGGCCATAGAGGGCGCGGGCCAGATTGGCCCCGATGAAGCCGGCACCGCCGGTGATCAGGACCCGCCTAGGAAGAGGCTCAACCAAGACGGGGTTCCCCTTCCGCCCGGGAGGTAGTAGCGAGGTGGATTGCCTGTTCTAGGCTGCGACGATCCTCACCAATCGCCGCTGCCGATCGCTCGAAGGCCAACTCGATGGCGTGCTTGAGGCGCGGGATCTCCTCCTGTAGTGACCGGCCTCGGACATCCCGATGGAATGACCTCCGCAGCAGTCCGAAGCTGCAGCCGAGACGTGCCATTTCTCCGATCAGAAGTCGGCAAGGAATGGGATGGCCGCGATCGGGCAATGTCAGACCCCCGAAGCCAAAGGCGCAGCGGAAGCTCTCGCGAATCCGTTCAACCGTGCCGTCCGCGACGGCGCCAAAGATGCCCCGCTTGCCACGCTCAATCGCCAGGTCATTGAGCCCGACGTAGACCCTCGAGAGCGGGAGGCGGGAGAGCTCAGGGAGGTATTGCGTCGCGGCTGTTGTCTCGACCAGGATCCCTACCCTGCCACGATCCCCGACGTATTCCAGGACCGCCTCAACTTCCTGGGGCCTCCTGACCATGGGAAGGATCACTTCGTCTGCGCCAGCTTCGATCACCAGCTCGACCTCGGCTTGGGTGCCAGGCCCGAAGCTGTTCGTCCGACATAGGATACGTGCTGCGGTGCAAACCCGCACGCGTATCAGATCCTCCAGCGTGTCCACCCCGATCTGGGTATCAAAGCCCTTCTGCCGCAGCTCCTTGCCGCGCCGCTCCAAGTCGACCACAATCCCGTCAACACCGGCCGCGACGGCTTCCCGGATGAATGGAGTATCGGTGGAGAATAGGAAGAGATCAAACGGTGTCACTCGCCATCCTTGCAGCCCACGGCAACAAGCGATGATCCCAGCGGCCACGGAATGACATCCCCCAAGCCCACCTCCACTCGATTGATCCATGCCAGCAGGCGTGAGAGGACTGGGTACCGTCTCTCTTCAAGGTCTCTCCATGTGGGTCCGCTGCGCCCCAACCATCGAGAGATGAAGACCAATGGCAAGAGCAGGAATTGGTAGTACCGAAGGTCGAGGGTGCGCAAGGATGATCTTTCCAGGAGTTGGCGCAATTGGTGTTTGCGATAGCGACGCCGGTGTCCGGCTGCCCGATCGCGGAAGCTCCACAGCCCAGGTAGCGCAGGCGCCGAGAGGATCACGATTCCGCCTGGTTGAAGGACGCGCCGGACCTCCCTCAACATCTCTTCGTCAGCGACATGCTCCAGCACATCGAGAGCTAGGACGATGCCAAACGCGCCCGTCATGAGGGGGATCGAGGTTGCCTCAGCCTGAGCCAACATCGCGTTCCTGTCGCTGCGGCGGGCGGTGCGAAGTCCTTCCCGAAGAAGGTCCATGCCGATGACGGTGTAGCCCATGCCTTCCATGGTCCTGAGTGTGAAACCGGTACCGCAGCCAGCATCTAGGATCCGGACTGGACCATCCTGCGAGTAGCGCCGAAGGAGCCGGTAGACCAGGGCGCGGCGTCCGACGAACCAGAAGTGCCAGCCCTCAATCTGTGCCAGCCGGGCAAGTCGGGCAGGGGTGAAGACGGCCTCCGATCGCCGCGGGTCTGTCATGCTCAGCGGCACTCTGTCACCCAGCGGTCCTTACACGGACTCTGACGCTCTGTGGCAGGCATGCCAGGTTCTCTTCTCAAGCCCCACTATTCGGTCGTGGAAGATCGGCAGCCAGCATACCATACCGGGGCCGCCGCACCGAACTAGAGTCCGGACCGGATCCGTTCTGGTTCTCTTCACAGCGAGACATACGTAGAGACAGTCAAGGCCAATTGACCAAGTAGGCCAATCCATGCAAGGCCGTAAGCCCGTATGAGTCCCCCCTCCAGGGATCCAGGCAAGATGCTGTGCCAAGGGCAGTCGTGCCCGGACTAGTCGATGCTACTTGAACCAGGCCAACCGGTCCTGAGGCTGTGACTTCACCCGCGCCCAGGTTTCGCGCCGCCATGCCCGCGCCCCACCCCACGCGCGCCGCAGCAGCGGCAGCGCCCCCAGTGAGCTCTGCTCGAGCAGCAGGATATAGGCCCAGACCCTCAGATCGTAGCCGAGGATCCGCCACCAGTCCCTGCGGAACTCCTCACGCCCCTCGTTCTTCAGCAGCATGAGATACCGATTCCGCACAGCTATTCGGCGCATCTCCGCCGGGATCGCTAGCCGGCGACCCGGTTGGAAGGTGCGTGCATGAAAGGCGATTGCCGCCGGCTCGTACCAGCACTTCCACCCCAGCAGCCTCGCCCGCCAGGCCAGGTCGACGTCCTCCATGTAGGCAAAGAAGGCCTCATCGAAGTACTCACCGAGAATCTTCACGTCCTCGAGCATCCTGCGCCGGTAGAGCGGCGCAGCCCCGTCCGCGCCGAAGACCTCCTCGGCCATGTCGTACTGCCCACGATCGGGCTTGCCCCGGCCACGCAAGTACTGGTGCCGACGACGATCCAAGAACAACCCTGCCGCGTCGAGCAAGGGGGGCGTAACTTTCCCCAGTTGCCACATCTTGCCCACCGCCGAGCCGAACTCAGGGCGGCTCTCGAGCGTAGACACCAGGTGCTGAATGAAGCCGGGTAGCAGCTGCACGTCCGGATTGAGGGCCAAGTAGTACTCGCCCGCGGAGGCGCGTATTCCAGCATTATGCGCCCGGCAGAAGCCCTCGTTCTTGCCGTTCTCGATCACCCGCGCCGTCGGCCACCGCTCACGAACAAGCGCCACCGACCGGTCGGCCGACCCGTTGTCAATGACAATCAGCTCAAGGCGCGAATACCCCTGCCCCTCCAGCCCGTCCAAGCATGCCGGCAGGTGCCGTTCACTGTTCCAGGTCACGATGCCCACACTCACCAACGGTCCGTCACGGGTCATTGAACGAAGTTCCCCTTGAACCCCAATTGCCCTTGCCGAACCAGGTTTCCAAGACAACCGGAGGTCATGCTCAAACCCGAGGCCGCACCTGCGTCTGACGCTCGGCCCGCCGGCCGATCCGCCTCAACTTGAGATGCACCGCTAGCGAATGCTGAAGCCTCCAGACGCCACGTCCGCCTAACCGTCTGGCTGCTAGCCTCGGCCGGGCTTGTCGAGACCCACCATCTCCCGAAGGACGAGCGCAACGAACTCGGGATACTGCCGGTAGCGCGGCCAGAGCCGCCTGGGCTCGCTCACGAGCCGAAAGAGCCACTCCAAGCCACTGCGCTGCACCCAGCGCGGGGCCTGCGGCTTCCGCCCCGAGAGAAAATCGAACGCCGCCCCCACGCCGATCAAGACCGGCGCGACGACTCGACCGACATGTTCGGCCATCCACGTTTCTTGCTTGGGCGAGCTGATGCCAACCCAGACGATATCGGCCCGGCTCTCGTCGATCTTGCTGGCGACCTGCCGGTCCTCTCCCGGCGAGAGGTCCCGGAACGGCGGCGCGTACACCCCAGCCACCTGTAGCCCGGGCACTTGCCCCAGGAGCCTGACAGCGAGCTCTTCGGCGACGCCAGGAGCACCCCCGTACAGAAAGTGCCTAAATCCCAACGGAACAGAAGCGTGACAGGTTGCCAGCATCAGGTCCGGGCCGTAGACCCGTCGAACCTGCCGATACCCCTTCAGCCGCAAGAGCCAGACCAGTGACATGCCGTCCGGCACGGTCAGGCCGCTGCCGTTGAAGATCGGCAGCAGGCGCTGATCGTTGTAGCAGTCCATCACCGCGTGCGCGGGGGTGACGCACACGTAGCGGTGCTCACGCCGGGCAACCCAGCCGAGGATCGTCCCCACCGCCCGGTCCAGGTCAACCGCGCTGACGCCGACGCCGAGCACCGGCACGCGCTGGATCGCGCCCTGTGGCGGGACAAGAATGCCCTGACTCTTCATGCCAGGTGGCTCTCCTCGCCGGCCACTACATCCCGCCCCGGTGCCTGTTCATGAGCTCCAAAGCCAACCCACCCCTCACGGCACAGCGATTCTGGTTCCACAGCCCGCGGCAGTCAACTGAGCCGAACCGACTTGGGTCTGGGAATCCTGCCAGGCGGCAATCCGATGGAGAGGCGCCCTGGCTCGCCTGGCGTGAGTAAGGCTGGTGCCAGATCCCGCTTGAGCTGGCGGTCGCAGACTCCAACCGCTCCCAAAGCACTCTTCAGCAAGGCACGCCATGTGCTTGGATGCCAGGTGTGGACAATCCTGCACACCGAACACGCCAAGCGTCGAGGGTACCCTCGCCTCCCCCGAGCGGGAGGCCTGCCAACGAGCGGACCATCTGCCACGCGTACACAGGCTTCGGCCCAGCATACCACGCCATCGCCACCAGCATCCCCGCCACGATCAGCCAGGCTTCGAGGCGTCTAGCCGCGCTTGTCGGCATGCATGCTTTGCACGCGTCACGCAGCGCGTCCTACTCGTTGGCGCACGTACTCAGCAGGCCTGGGGCCCACTCTCCGGCGCGCTCAGGCGCCACGAACAGGTAGCGCGTAGCGCGTGCCTCGGTCGCATCCGCAATCTCGGCGCACGTGCTCCCCTGTGGAATCGGGATGTAGACGATCCGCTGGCTGCAATCTGCCCGGCATAGTGGACAGCTGTAGCCGTTGCCGTGGAGGTTATACCCCAGAAGCCTATCCCCCGGAACAAGCTCGAGTGTCATGCCATACTCGGGCGGCACGGTCACCTGAAAGGCGCTCGCCTGACGCTGCAGTTCCGGGCGGGAAAGCAGCAGGGTGAAGTCGTCAGGCGAAACGACCCCGTCGTTCAATGTCATCACCACGTTCAACGTGCACGATAAGAGGAACAGTCCGGCGAATGCCCAATGGCCGAGGCGGGTCGGCGGTCCTAGCACCTCCATCGCCTCACCGAGAGACAGGCACAACAGGCCGGGCACCCGCGTCAAGAAGCGGTCCATCCGCAGGGCCATCCACTGGCCCGAACAACCACCATCAACGCGACGGCAGGTCCGGCGAACAGGATCCGTTTACGTTTCGAGCGTACGGGTCCCCACGCCAGCGCTCGCAAACCCAGATCGTGCGCCACCCACCCTCACCCGGGCGTCCCCAGGAGTCGGGGGGATTCGCCGGCGCTTGTCCCCGAAGCGCCGGGGCAGCAGGATCATCAGCCCTGCTCGAGCTGGGGACGATGTCTTCCGTCGCTGCTCCGGACCCCAAGTCCCAGCCCATCGTCTGGAACAGAGCCGCCATAACCGGCGTGATGGTCCACGGGCTGCACTGGTCGCAGTTCCTCGACAGCCTGCGCTTCCTGACACTGGCTTTCATCTGCTTTCCAACGGCGCCGGCCGCACTGCAAGCGGCCGATGACCGCCTCCCGCCGGCCCAGACGTCCCTCGATCGCAGATCGGTGGCGGGTCAGGCGCAATCTCCGCCGGCGGTTGCGCACTGGAGCTGCCTCGCCTCTCCTTCGCGCTCCACCCGCCGTCAAGGCATAGCTGGCGTGTCCCCTTGCTGCCGGCGCCGATCAGGCACAGGGCACGATGGCCGAGGCGTGACGGGTCGGACCGGACCCAGCCGGGGCTGAGCCTGGCTCCACTAAGCCCGGGCGAGGCACACCTCGAAACCCGTACGTTCACCCGACAACCGCACGGGGGTCTGCGGCATCGATAGTCTGATCACCGGTCGCCGAGGAGGCTAGGTCAGAATGGCCCTGCTCCAGTGTCGGTCTCAGTCGGCTGAGCCGCCAGGGTTGCGATCAGGTTGCTGTGAACTCCGCGGGCCGTTTGTGTCCCGGCAGTGTCCCGTCTGTGTCCCGCTTGTCCCGACCATTATGTGCAAGACTGGACTCAAGGAATGGAACCAAGATGCGCTCACCCGAGCGAGGAACCTGGCGGTCAGAAGTCGCGGAGGAAATCATGGGCCGGCGGTCAAATCAAGGCGAACGTCCAGGAACGGAATCGGCGCCACGAGAGGCGTGCGATCCGAAGGCCCGACGCAGTCACTCCAGCACCGGAGCACCACTCGAGGGCCTGCCCGCTGCGGTGAGCGAGATCCTGCGAGCGACTGCCTTGCTCGAGCTTGCCAGCGCAGGAGAGCTGGCACGGTTCGGGAGCACTGATGTCAAACAGGCGGAGACAGGATCGATTGCGCTGGCAGCCCAGGGACTGCTTGAGAGGTTCTGGCTCCCCGGCGAAGGCGAGCAGCCAGGACGATGGCTGGTCTGCTTGACCCGGCGCGGTGCGCGGAAGGCGAAAGGGCTGGTCGGGCGAAAGGTTCGCTGCCTGCGGATCGACAACAAGGCCTCCCTCTTCGTGCATCACCAGCTGGCGATCAGCCAGGCCGTGGCTTCGCTGGTGGCTGGGCTGGGCCGGGAGCGCATCCTTACCCTGATCGTAGGCAGTCAGCTGGCCGCGTGTCTCAAAGAGGCGGGCGCCCGGTCCAAGTATGCCCCCGATGCCTATATGGCCTTCCGGGTTGGCTCAGGACCTGCCGCATACACCCGGCATCTGTTTCTGGAGGTCGACCGCGGGACGGAGGGTCGCCACCAGCTCCGCGCCAAGCTGCGCCGGCTGGATAGGTTCTACCTTGACGAAAACCGGCGAATCTTGGGGGGCGACCGGCTGATGGTCGCGTTCACCGTCCCAACCGCCCAGAGAGAGGAGGTGGTCACAGACATCATCCAGGAGGGGCATTGCCGCGTGCGCGCGGTGGTCGCCCGGCAATCCGAAGCCGTCGGCCGCGATCCAATCACAGCAGGCTGGCGCGATGGTCGCACCGGCGAGGTGCGTAGTCTGGTCGATCCATGTTGAGTTGGTATGAAGGGGGATGAGAAGATGCTTGCTGGGAAGCGTAATACCCATGCTGGAGCCGATCCGATACGGAAGATGGCTGACATCTTGCTTGTGTCGGAGGCTGTGTTTCTGGTGCTGTGGCTGGTCGGCGTGCCGATGATGGACTTCGCCGCGCTGACGCTGTTGCTCCTGTGCATCCCGGCCGCGAGCGTGCGCCTGGTGCCCATTATCCTACTCGGGATCGCCGGCCTGGTCCGACGGTTGCGCCCGTTGCGGCCCGGCGACCTGCGCCTGGGCATGACCGTAAGCTGGCCGCACGTGCCGATCGTGCTCCCGTCCTACGAACGGGAAGGGCATGTGGCCATCCTGGGTCGAACGGGCTCGGGGAAGTCCACGATGATGGAGACGCTGGTGACGCAGGATCTCCAAGCCGGGCGGAAGGTGATCCTGGTCGATCCACACACCCGGCTGGCCCGAGGCATGGCCCACACCTGCCTGGAGAACGGGAGGATGCCCATCTTGGTCGTCCCCGGACCGCCCGGCATGCACAGCGTGAACCTGCTGCAGATCGGTCCGAACTGGACGGCTGTGGACGCCGCTCGCTGCGTGACGGATGGGCTGGTCCAGGTCTTTATGCCGTACCAAGACGAGCTTCCTATGCGGATCCGGCACCTGGTCGAATGCGCAGCGTACTTTCTGGCGGCTGCCGATGACGGCTATACCCTGCTGGAGATCCCGCGTTTCCTGCGCAGCAGGGCCTTCCGCGACCATCTGGCTGAAAAGGTGCTTGGTCGGAACGGCGGTGGGAAGGATCTTGCCAGTCTGATCCCGGGGTTCTCCCTGGGCTGGCTGGAGGACCTGACCCGGACCCAGCTGCACGAGCAGGTCCAGTCGACGTGGACGCGGATCCTCACGCTGCTCAGCCCGCCGGACGCCCAACGGCTCATCGGCTGCTCGAGGAGCACCTTCACCTTCGAGGAGATCCAGGAGGGGACGCCTCTGCTGATCGGCATCGGAGAGGAGAGGCTCCACCGCTCGGCCCATCTGCTCAACGCCCTGCTCACAACCTGGCTCACCAAGCGGCTCCTGGCAGGCAGGGCAAGTTGGGGGACCAGCGATCCCATCTATCTGTACGTCGATGAACTGGCGGAGATCTCCCCCGAGTCGTTTGAGCAGCTCCTGCGCCGGGCACGCAAGGAGTCCGTTCGCTTGACGGTGATCGTGCAGGCCCAGACCATGCTGGACCGGAGCCTGTATCAGGCCCTGCTTGGGAATGTCTCCAGCCTCCTGATCTTCGGATCCAGTGGGCCAGGTGTCGAAGAGCTGGCCCGCGAGATCTCTCGACCGCTTCCGGCCGAACCCCGAGACGGCACTGGCCAGTATCTGATGGAGCTGCAGCGGCAGTTGCACCAGACCGCTTCGGACTTGAGAGACCTGCTGCCGCACGAGTTCGTGTTGCATCGGGCAGCGAGCCCGTGTCCGGCGCTGCCTTGCCGCACGGATCTGCCCCCGCGGGTGGATGATCGGGCCGTGGCCCGCGCGGTCGATTTGGCCCTCAGTGCCCGGGGGCGATCCACGCAGGGCATGGAGGCCGAGATCCTGGTGCGGCAGATGCAGCTCGATCAACGCTTCGGCAGCAACCGCGGTCTCGGGCCAGGACCGGGTACCCTGGGGACTGCTCCCTGGTGATCCGGCGCTCCTCCGCCCATCAAAGGCTGGGCCATCCCCCACCCTGGTGGGATGACCAACATGGCAGACCCAAATCGGATGGCCCAGCCCGCCGCCACGCCAAGGCTCGGCGGGTCGATCCGTGGTGAAGGCATCGCGTGCACGAGCGGGCAGCGCACGACGGCCGCCACCCCCTCAACCGAATGTGTCCAGTTCTATCCCGCGCAGGCCGAGGAATGCTGCCCTACGAACCAAGCACACGTGCACCCGGCGAATACGCAGCAGGCTGCCGTGCTAACGCAGGACACACAACCCAGAGAGCTCCATGTTAAACAACCCGTGCGCCGGCGCGCCCAACGCGAGGAACGCATCGCCCATCAGCACGCGAAGCCAGCGCTTGCCGAACACCAACGGAACGAGCCACGGTCTGGCAATGGCAAACCCACTTGCGGTCTCCCCGGCGCTATGCCTTGGAGCCGCGCATCGTTCTTGGCGGCGTGCGCGCAAGCGGTCGCGGTCCTGCAGAGATGGGACACAGCGGCGGTCGCCACCCGCATCGTCGCGGTCGGTGTCACCACCAGCTTGCCAGCCAGTCGTGCGACCAGGGCGGCGCATCCGACGCTCGCCTCGCCTACGTAGCCGACGGTCATTCTCCGGGGTGACCCGTGCGCGAGGCGACGAGGGCCAGGGGGATCTGTCGGAGACTGCACTGTGGAATAACGCTGTAGCCGTTCCCGAAGGCCGGAATGGCCGGGGAGGTTGTTCAGAGGCGTGTGCTAGGATCGGCTAGGCAAGGGCGCACCCACCCTGTTCCCCCGACCGCAGCCTACAGGCAAACGCGACCACCGCCATTGGGTCCGCCAGTCCCACACCGCCTACGAAGGGGACTGCCCAGCGCAAGCCGGGGTGATCCAGTGCGTCGGGCAGCAGCCCATCGTCTGCTGTCCGCCCAGTACCATGGGGGCCAGGCGACGGAGCGCCCGGAGGCGGTGTCCGAGCTGAGGTTTCGCATACCACGCCGTCGCCGCCAGCATCGCTGCCAAGACCAACCGTGCTTCGAGGTGTTGGGCGCGCGTGTCAACATACGGACCCAGGGCGCCCTGCCACAACACCTCCTGCTCGTAAGCACCCGTGTTCGGCAGACTCAGCATCCAGTCTTCGGTGTGCTCGGGCGTCACAAACAAGTGGCGCGTGCCGCACACCGCCGTCGCGTCGGCGATGTCCGCGCACGTGTTCCCTGCAGGGATCGGGACGTAGACCAGACGCTGCGAGCCGTCGGCCCGGTAGAGCGGAGAGGAGAATCCGTTGCCGTCGGCATCCTCTACCAGCCCGCGGTCCCCCGGGCCAAGCTCAGGCGCCACGCCAGCCGCCGGCGTTCGCCGTCGACACTCTCGGCGGCGGGTTGCCTCATCCCCAAAGGCCAAGGCGGAATCGGATGGGCAGGTGCCTTCGCTCTTGGTGGATCCCAAGTCGCTGGGGTAACAGGCTGAATCCACGGCCCAGCTCTCCCGCCAGGCGCGGTCGCAGCGCGGTCCACGGATGCGGAGTGCACAACAAGGAGGTATCCCAGCACTCGTCCCCTGCGGCCGGGCGAAAGACGGTCAGGCCAGTGCGCAGCAACACCTCGACGATACCCGGTTGCGGCAACACGCAGAATCCGGATTCAGGCCCCGGAGGGATCCGCTTGACGGACGAGAGGTGTGGCGCCGCAGCAGCGACCAGCGCGACCAGGACAATGGCAAGCGCGAGCGGGCGTGTCCGCAGTACACCCCATCGCCCGGCGGCGAGGAGCAGGCTGATCGCCGCGGGAAGGCACGCTGCGGCGCTGGCAAACCGGGGCTCCGGCGCGGCGATGAGCCAGACGCCGTGGCAGGCGGCCCCACCAGGAACGCCGAGAGCGCTGGAGCACCGAGAACCAAGAAGGGCAGCCGGCAACGGATCCCCCAGACGTAGGCCCTGTGCCCGAGCGCCACCGGGAGAAGAAGAACGGTGGCCAGGGCCACAGGCGTGTGGGCGAGTACCATCCGCCGGGAGGGTATAGCCTTGGGCATGAGGACAACAAGCCGTCGACTGGGCCTACCTGAATGCCGTGCATGCGGTTGGATACTCCGACGTCAGGTAGATTGACAGGCACCGATCGGGGCGTTCATCCAGCGAAGCGAGCGGTAGATACACGTCGTCGCCGTACGCGGAAATCACCATGAGCTCCTCAGCCAATCTCCTGAAGAGGCCCGGCTGGAACGAGTCCGGGCCATACCCGCTCACGCGCAGGAACAAGGGATTCCGGACCTGGTAGGCAGAGAGGAAGCGCGGATAACCGAAGACCGGCTCGTAGTCCAGGATGTCACTGCTCTCTATCACCACTTGAAGGTCTTCGTCCTGCCTGAGCTGGTCCACCAATCGCTCGAAACGGGCGGTGAACTCCCGCGTGCTGGCCACGTTGCCCCGCAGCGTTTCCCTCGTGCCGGAGTAGCTCCCATGGAAGCCGATCACGAGCACAAGGCTGATCGACAGCGAGGCTTTGAGGGCAACGTGCAACCTCGAAGCCGAAGGCGAGCTGGCGAGCAGATCCCTGCCCAGCCCGTAGAGGATGAAGATGCTCGCCGGGAAGTACAGCAGCCCCGGGTACCCGTAGCGCGTTTCCGTCTCCGGCCAGCGGCCGTTGTAGAAGACCATCTGTGACAAGTACACACCGCACAGGCAGGCGAGCCAGAATGCCGCGGAATGGACGGCCCGGCGCTGCGGCTGCGTGAGGGCGGGGATCAGGCTCAGTGCAGCCACACCGACGGTCAGGGTGATCAGCATCGAGAACGGCGTAACGTAGTGACGCCCGCGCAGGACGTCAAGGATTACGGCCAACCGAGAGGCAAGGGCGACGGGCCGGTCGTAGATGTCCAGGCCGGTCTTCGAAGCCGACAGCAAGATGCCGCCCGCGACGTACGCCACGAACAGCAGGCTCCCGACGGCAGCTCCCAGGAGCAGCCAGTCCTTGCCTCGGGCCGCCTTGATCATCAGGTACGCGGAAGGCAAGGCCAGGATTAGGAGATTCTCCTTCGAGCCGATGCAGACCATCGAGCCGATCAGGATCGCGGCGCAAGCGAGGGCTCTCATGGCTGCGCGGGAAGGTTCGCTCCGAAGGGCAACCAGGACCCCGGCAAGGTACATGGGCAGCCCGACGACGACATACGTCTCGCTGGGCCCCAATCGGCCAACGTACTCCACCCAGTACGGGAAGGACAACGTGTACAGGCACAGCAGCGCAGCGCCAAGCTTGCCCATTCTCGGCGAAGCCAGCTTCCAGAATGCCAGCACCCCAGCTGCGATGATCGCCAGGCGGCACCCATACCAAAGCGTCGGGTCCTTCCCCCAGAAGGCCGTCTCCAGCATGCGGAGGAAGAAGTACGCAGGACGGAAACGCGGATAGTGGCCCCATGCCCCCACTTCCGTCCTCATCAGCATCGCCGGGATCTCCCCCAGGTCAAGCTTGCCGTCAGGGACGAGGAAAGACATGATCTCCTGGTCGTCGATCATCCCCCACTGCGTTTGGAGCGCGTCTCCGAACACGAACCACATGACAAGGAGCATGCCGACAACCAGAACGACAGACCACAGCCGCTGGAACCGGCGATTGGACTCACTCGCCGACAACCACGTGTACGCCTCGGCCGGGACGATGTTCGCTAACGCGAGGGCTGGGGCCATGAAGAGGAGCGTGAGGCACGGGACGATCAGGATCTCCACGCTGCGGTAGGGCGTTCGCCCGATACCCAGGCGAACGCTGGCGTACAGAACCACGACCAACAGGGCCGACGTGACGGCCCACGGCAGGTACCGCAGGCGGTCTCGCTGGCGGCTCGACGTCGGATCGCCCATCACGTGACCTCGCTCGGGTAGATCGCTCCACCGTCCCCGGCCATGAGGGCTCTGGAGGGACGTCGGATCCTCGGCCGGGAGAATGCGGACGGAGCCCTTGTAGGGACGACTGCATCGAGCCTTCCGGTTGCCGTTCCGTCGCGGCCCGGACAGATTCCGGGACCAGGGCTTGTTCGCCGTCTATGCCCTCTCGGAGCCCATGCCTCGCCAGGCAGGGCGGGCAAGCGCCCGCAACACGAAGCGCATCCTGGGTCGGGCCTCTTCGGGGCCGCAGCCTGAACGCCAGGATTGGCGCATGCCATCGCGCAGATCCGCCGAGTCACTCGGCCTCACCCAGCATGACCCTGAAGCCGCGGCTCAGATCGCCGGGCGATCGGAGCTCAAGGTCGTCCGGCGGATACGGCGCGCATGGAAGGGGGGCATCCCAGCACTGGTTCTCCCGCACTGGGCGAAGGTAGGTCAGGCCGCTTGGCAGCGTGACCTCAACGACGTCCACGTGGGGCAAAGGATAGAATCCCTCATCAGGCCCCGGAGGGATGCGCTTTGGGGCCGTCAGGTGCGGGGCTAGAGCCGCAACCACGACGACCAGCAACACCGCGCGCCCGAACCCATGTCTGCGGGCCTGGCCCCATCTCTCCGCTGCAAGCAGCACGCTGCAGGCGGCCAGAAGCCATGCGGCTGCGCCCGCAAATCGCGGCTCTGGGGCGGTGGCGAACCAGAAACCCAAGGAGGCGATGGGCACAGCCGCAACGCCCATCAGCCCCAGTTCCCGAGCCTCCCACCGTCGCCGGCGCGCCAACGCCACCAGAAGCCCGACGAAGGCAATCGCCATTGGCGCCACAAGATCGAAGGAACCCAAGGCCGTGACCTTCTTCAGCCACGGACTCAGCCACGCCCAATCCCTCAGGACGACGTCGGGCTCCACTCCAGGGAGCCTTGCCCAGCTCATGATCCAGCGCGCCTCGCTGCTCGCGATCGAGCCAGGCACCCGCCAATCGACGCGGACACCGCCCAACGTGTTTGGAAACGCCGGATATCCGCTGAGCACGTACCCTCGCAGCACCCACACGGCGATCAGCAGGCTGGAGAGCAACACCGGCATGATGGAACGAATCGAGCGTCCTCGAGTACCTACCGCCGTCTTCGCCTTGCGCGCACACCAGATCAGGACCACCAGACACGCCGCAATTGCCAGCATCCCCGCGCTCAGCCTCACCGCAATCGCCGCGCCAGAAACCATCAACACCGCGAGGACACTCGTGCGATCGCTTCCCTCACGGCTCGGATTCTCAAGAACCTGGATCAGCTGATCGACGATCACGATGCCGAGCACCCACATGGCCAGATCGGGCTCGCCCTCGTGGATCCCGGCCCACATCTTCCGCACAATGGCGGGGATCAGCACCAGGCGGAACAGGTCCTGGCACCGCATGACCCGGGTCCCCAGCAGCACGCAGACACCGCTCCATCCGACCTGCAGGCTGAGGGCCAGCAGCATGAGGTAGACCGCCACGTGCTGTGCGTGGTGCGACCATGGCCCGAAGTCCATTGCCGCCATATACACGAAGTACGATGAGTTGAACGCCAGTCGCCAGTTCAGGTTGCCCAGGCCCGGCACGATCGGGTACGCGGACAGCCACTCCACGGTGCTGAGATGGTAGAGCCCGGCATCGGGATGCATCTCGGGCGCCATGGCCCGGTTGGCCAACCAGAGCGTGAGCAGCAGTGCGGCCGCTGCGAAGGGAAGGACCCCACGAATCGCACGACGCAGTCCCGCGAGCACGGGGCGCAGGTTCCAGATCAATCCCGCCGCGCCAAAGGTGAGTAGCGCTGCCCGTGCCCACACGTCCACGGGCCGGAACAGGTGCCAGACCTGGAGCACTCCCAAGCCCAGCGCCCAGCCGATCCATACGGCAGCGAACAGACCCTCCGATCCGTCGCGCTCAAAGCCCATCCAGCGCAGGAGCGAAAGGCCCAATCCACAGAAGGCTGCCAGCGCGGCCACCCAGGTGAGGGCGATGGCCAGCATCCCGAGCGTCATGCCTAGCGCGTTCTCATCCATCCACAAATCTCGCCACGTTGGTCAATCCTGGGCTGAGGCCCCCCGCCGCCCGAAGTCCTGTGCTCCTCCTGGCCCGATCGAAGGCGCTGGGAGAATCTGCAGGAGGCGATCCTTCGGTCAGCCCCTGTGAAGACTCTCCGTCGACGCCGACTCCCCTCGTCACGGCGCCTGCCGCGGACGCTGGGGAATATGACCGTGCTCGTCCGAGAGACGGCAGGCCGTGCGAACGGCCCACTCCGGGGTCATCTCTCCTACAGGCTCTCATGGGACCGCTCCCCGGCCGCCTGTTTCCCACTCCGGGATAGCCTCCAGGGCGAGCAGGCAACCCGGCGTTGTGGTCCTCGCCGCGCATGCGACTAGCCAACGACGGAGTTGAGAACCCAGTCCATGATGAAGCGCAGTGCGGACAGCGAGTAGGCGAGCTGCGGACGCGCGTACCAGGCTATCGCCGCCAGCATCCCGGCCAACACGAGCCACGCTTCCAGGCGCCTAGCCGCGTTTGTCGACATACAGCCCTCTGACCCTCTCGCGCAGAACGTCTTGCTCACTGGCGCACTTGTTCAGCAAGCTCAGGATCCAGTCTTCCGTGTGGACGGGCGCGACGAACAGGTAGCGCGTGCCACGAGCCTCCATCGCCTCGGCGATGTCCACGCACGAGCTCCCCGGCGGGATCGGGACGTAGGCCAGGCGCTGGGAGTAGTTCGCCCTGTACAGCGGATACGTGAAGCCATTGCCATAGACGTTGTAGCCCAGGACGGCGTCACCGGGGAGAAGTCCAAGCGCCATGCCGTACTCGGCAGGCACGGTCACCGGCAAGGCGGAAGCCTCGCGCTCTAGCGCAGGACGGGACAGCATGATCTTGAAGTCGTCCGGCGACAAGAGGTTGTAGTTCAGGGTCATCCCCACGTTCAGAGCGGAGGCGGCGGCGAGCAGGCCGGCGAAGCACCAGCGGACCGGTCGCGAGGCTGGCCCCAAGACCTGCACGGCCTCGGCCAACGACAGGCACAGCAAGGCCGGAACCCACGTCAGGAATCGCGTCAACCACACGGCGGTCGGGCTGGCCTGCACAATGAGCACCAGTGCGATCGCGAATCCGACGAACAGGATGCGCTGATGCTTGGAGCGGACGAGCCCCCAGACCAGCGCAGGCATCCCCAGCCCGTAGGCCACCCATCCCCACCCGGTCGTCTCCGGCAGGTCGGGGGAGATCCGCTGGCGCTTGTCCCCGAGCCGGTCCACCAGGCTTCCCATGTTGGTGGCGAAATCCCGCCAGGTCACGCGCGCAGAGTCGTCGGACGAGGTGACAAGGGTGGAATCGCCGACCTGCACCCCGTAGGGATAGAGCGGATTGCCGGTGAGGACCCAGTTGCGCGCGTACCAGAAACCGCCGAGCACGAGTGCCGTTGCCACGACCGCCATGCAGAGTGTGCGCCGACCTGAACTCGAGGCCTGCCACCCCTGGACAGCATTCTTCCAGGCACTGCCGAGCGAGAGCGGCGCGCCCGCGTCCCTCCGGGCGAGCAACAGAATCGCCAGCCCGCCCACCAGCATCTGAAGCATGTAGGCCTTTGTCCCGAACCCCAGGCCGGCGGCCAGGAGGATCAGCACGCCGCCTCCTTGCCTGGCATGAGGGCGGGCGTCAACGGTCGCCGAGGCCTTGTCCCATCCCATGGCCAGGATGAACAGGAACAGCGCGGCCATGATCGGATCGTTCTTGGTCCCGGTTGCCGCCAGCAGCAGCGCCGGCGTTGTGGCGTAGCCGAGGGCCGCCAGCCAGGAAGACCACGGCGCCAGCCCGATCCCGCGCCCCAGAGCGTAGACCGAGATGACGCCCAGCGCGTAGGCCGGCACCCCGGCGGCTTCCACGACCACATCGTGGTGCAGGAATGTGGTGAACCAGGTGGCGAAGACCTCGAAGTTGGCCGGAGAGAGCATCCGGCTCACCGGCGACTCAACGGCGAAGATGCGGCCCGCCTGCGTCCACGCCGCCACGTTGGGCAGGTGATAAGTGAGCGAATCCCAGACGAACGGGGGCAGCGCCCAGATCAGGAAGGCAAAGCGAAGGAGAAGGAATGGGACCAGCAGGAACGACAGAAGGCGCAGCCAGGCGGGGAAGGACGCCCAGGCCGCTGTCCCTGCCGTCCAGAGGCTCTTCGCCTCGCCGCCTGCGCCCTGAAGGACCTTGCGCGTTGCCGGCCAGGCCCAGATGACCAGCAATCCGAACGCCGAAGCCACTCCAATGGGAAGCGGCCTGAGCAGCCCAAGCAGCCCGGCGAGTAGCTGTAGGCAGGTCGTGACCGAGATCAGCAGGACGAGGTAGCAGGCCAGGCGAAGCGAGAGGCGCGCTGGGCCCAGTGCGGCCAGCACGATATAGGCGACCGCCGCTATCCACAGCGCCGATGCCGTCCAGGCTACGATGGCAACTACCACGGGCAAGCCTCGCCTCGCAGGATCAGGCCAATCGTCCGGCTGCGTCATCCGACTGGCTGGTGGACGGGGCGACCCATCCCGTCCTCATGGGCCGGTATCTTATCATTCGCCGGGCGCAGGAGTCGGAAGCGACCGGGGGCCGCGACGCATGGCTCCCGCGGGTGATCCTGGGGGTCCCTCGCTTCGGACACCCTCAGGCTGGGCTGCCACTGCGAATCCCGTTGGGAGGGATGTAATCGCGACCCCCGGACCATGGTCCCCGAGGCGAAGCGGAGTGCGAAGGGCGTGGCAATCTTCGGGGATCGGAACAGGCCTCTCAAAGCCTTGCGTCAGAAGAGATGGCTTCGTCGGGCTTCGTCCTCCTCGCAATGACCCGCGGGCGCGCATTCCTCAGAAGTGACGCTGCGGGCGCGCCCCGGCACGCCGACCCGGATCACCGACGGGTGGAAGTAGGAAGTCCAAGATGTTCGGTGTCAGCTCGCCCTGCCGGTTCGAACGCCGAGGAATGCGACCGTCCCGATCCCCACCAGTACCACCCCGGCAAAGATCAGGTTGGCCCCGAGAACCGAGGCGTCGAGGGCCATGAAGGCGATCAGCCCCAGGATCACCCCGGCCAGATGCATCAACAGCACGGCGCGGATTGGATCGAGGCCCAGGCGCACCAGGCGATGGTAGGTGTGGTCATTGCCGGCCCGGTAGACCGGCTCGCGTCGGAACAGGCGAAGGATGACGACCAACGAGATGTCAAAGATCGGCACACCCAAGACGAGGATCGGCGTGAACCACGACACGCCTTGCGGCAGGCCGGCACGCGCCGGGATGTAGGCGATCCCGAGGGCCGCCAACAGGAAACCCAAGAGCTGCGCCCCCGAATCCCCGAGGAACAGGCGGGCGGGCGAGGCGTTGTAGAGAAAGGCGCCGACGGCTGCGCCGAGCAGTGCGGCGCTCAGGACGGCCAGAACCGGCTGCGCCGAGTCAATCGTCACCAGCATGAAGAAGGCAGCGGCGATCCCGGACAGGCCCAGAGCCAGGCCATCCATGCTGTCGACGAAGTTGAAGGCGTTGACCATCCCGATCACCCACAGCAAGGTCAGGGCCAGGTCGACCCCATCGATTCGGGTGACCTGGATCCGCACGCCCACGGCGATCAGGATCACTGCGGCGGTGGTCTGGATGGCCAGCTTCACCAGGGGAGACAAGCCGATGCGATCATCGATCAGCCCGCCCACGGCCACCAGCCCTGCCCCGGCCAGCATGCCGGTGATGCCCGCATCGGCCGGTGGCCGCAGGATCAGGTAGCATGCCAGAACAGCCAGGCCCAGGACGGGCCCTCCAGCCATCGGCGTGGGAGTGCCATGCTGCTTGTGGGGTGCCGAGCCGGGGACATCGACCCAACCGAGACGGCGAGCCGAGCGCACGGCCAGCGGACCCAGGACGACCGACGCGACAAGGGCCGCCAGGATGATTGGGAAGAGATCGGCCAAGCGCGTGATCATGCCATCCGTGTCTGGCTCGCAGCTGCCTCAAGGGGATCGGGGAGATTGTAGCATCGCCGGAAGGCCCGGGCCCCCTGGTACTGCGCGCCACGACAACACCCGGGTCGATCGCCCAGCAACGCTGCGGGCCCAGTCCGCATACCGGGTTGACGCCGTGCACGGCAGTTCGGGATGCAGGCAGGAGTCCTCTTCACCAGATTAAGCCCGCTGGAAGCCACGCGGTTTCCCGCAGGTGCCGGACCTTCGGCAACCGCCGTGGAGGAAAGCGGGCTTCTCGCCCCTGGCTTCAGCCGGTTGTCAAGGGTTTGAAATGGTCCTATGATCGTCTCATGAAACTGACGGCAAAGGTGAAACTGCAACCGACCGCGGAACAGGCCCAACTTCTCCGCCAAACCCTGGAGGCCGCCAATCGTGCTTGTGACTACATCAGCACCCGCGCCTGGGACACCAAGACGTTCAATCGATTCAAGATGCAGAAGTTGACCTACACTCAGGCGCGGCTCAAGTTCGATTTGACGGCCCAGGTCGTCGTCCGCTGCATCTCGAAGGTAGCCGATGCCTACCATCTCGACCGGAACCACAAGCGCCGGTTTCGCCCCCACGGTGGGATTGCCTACGACAGCCGCATTCTCAACTGGCGCATGACCGACAGCACCGTCTCGATTTGGTGTCTGGGGGGTCGGCAGATAATCCCGTTTGTCGCCGGGCCGCGCCAACTCGAACTTCTGGCGCACCAGCAAGGCGAAACCGACCTGGCGCCCATCGGCGGCAAGTGGTATCTGTTCGCCGTCTGCGAGATTGAAGAACCCGCCCCCGGCGATGTAGCTGACGTTCTCGGAGTGGACCTGGGGGTCAAGAACATCGCCGTTGACAGCGACGGGAACGTGCATTCCTCGGCCCAAGTGAACGGCCTGCGCCACCGCCACCGCCGCCTGCGCCAGAAGTTGCAGGCCAAGGGTACACGCGCGGCCAAGCGGCTGCTCAAGAGGCGGTCGGGCAAGGAGGCCCGGTTCGCTTCGGATGTCAACCACACGGTCAGCCAACGCATCGTAGCCACGGCTCAAGGCACTGGGCGCGGAATTGCTTTGGAGAACCTCCACGGCATCCGCTCCAGGATAACGGCTCGGAAGCCTCAGAGGGCTACGCTGCATAGTTGGTCGTTCTTCCAACTGCGGTTGTTCCTCGAATACAAGGCGCGGCAGGTTGGCATTCCCTTGGTCTTGGTAGACCCCCGCAATACCAGCAGGACTTGCCCGGCTTGCGGGTACATCGACAAAGCCAACCGTGTCTCTCAAAGTACCTTCTCCTGCGTAGTCTGCGGTTTCTCTGGACTGGCAGACTACATCGCGGCCTTGAACATTCGTGTTCTCGGTCGGGCCGCTGTCATGCGGCCATACGTCTCGGATGCGCAGACCGTCGCGCAGCGCCAGGGACAAGCCACGCCGCTTTAGCGGCAGTGGTTCATGACCACCCGAAGCTATGGGGAAGCCGACGGCAGCTGGGGCTTCGCCGGAGATGGTGATTGGGTATCCGCCGGGGATTCCGGCGTGGGAAACGTGAGGGTATGCGTGACCAACCCCAGGAGGATCCAGATGTGAGGCAGCGCGAACGTGTCCAGGCTGAATCCCTCACCAAAGGCCGCCAGCCAGCCGATCAAGCCGGCGCAGCCGATCAGCCTCTGCAATCCGGTACCCCTGCGCCAAAGCACGATCGCGCCCACGCCAACAAGCAGCCACCAGGTGAGGAAGGCGGCAAACCCGGCCAACCCGGTCTCCGCCAGCAAGCGGACCCACAGGTTCTTGGGGTTTGGGAGGCCGGCGAATTCCCCGGAGAGCAGGTCGCGTATCTCCGTCAGGCGGAAGGCGTAGCCCGGGAGATTGGCTTCCATGAAAAAGCCGGCGTTGCCGAACCCCACTCCCAGGATCGGGTGTCCGGCGAAAGTCCGGAATCCGGCCTCCCAGTAAGCGATCCGCTCGGCGAACGCCACCCGGTTGGCCAATTCGTATAACGCTTCGTTGGGGTAGAGCGCCCGCATCTCTGGCACGCGCTCGAGAGCCTGGAATAGGCGGATCATGCGAGGGTCGACGCGGCTGTACAGGCGCGTGGCAGCGTACAGCCCTCCGGCCGATGCCGCCAGGAAGGACAGTACCAGTCCCAGGCGGAGGACTCCCGCCGCCCCTGGGCGGAGAGAAGTCGATTCCCTGCCCCGGCGATGCACCAGCCAGCCTGCGCCCCTCCAGACACCGATGATCCCAAGAACAAGGAGCACAAGTGCGAGGCTGGCATAGCTGATGCGAGAACGCGTGAGCGCCAGCACGGCAAGCCCCCACGCCGCAAGCACCGCCTCCAGCCACCACGCCCGCCGGGCGGAGGACCACGCCGAGGTCCGCGTGATGACAGCCGCCAGCCAGAGTGGCAGGTACAAGGTGACGAGCTGGTCGCCGAGCCAGGAAGGCTCGAAGGCCAATCCGGTGAGTCGATCGGGGACGGGATCGCGCGGCGAGATCAGGCGGTGCAGATCGACGAAGGCCTGCGGCACCTGTTCGCCCCCGGTCATCACCACGCCGGCCTGTACGGTGGACCAGAGCAGCATGACGATGGCGCCTACGTAGACGGCACGCAGAGCGAGCCGGATCCTGCGTTGTTCCCCGGGGAGCAGCGTGGCGCACAGGTAGAAGCCGAGGGCGATCCCCAATGTCAGCAGCGCGCGGGTTTCGCGTCCGATGACACTCGCCCCGCGCATCGGCAAGATGCGCTGCCCCAATCCCACCGCCGCCGACAGCAGGGCCAGGCCGGCGAAAAGCGACAGAGGGATGGCCAGCATGGGGATCTTGCGCCCACGGAGAAGGACGGGCACGAGCCAAATCGCCACCAGCCCCCCGAGGGGAATGAGGGCCAACGGGGCCACCGGTGTCCCACCGGCCAGCGCCACGAGCGGCGGGAAGCTCGTCACCGGGATGACCACCAAGAGGAGCAGCCACAGTCCCTCGACCGTGAGTCGGTAGGCGGACCGCAGGCGGGGGTTCACCGTATTGGAGCCTCAACGCTGCCGGTCCCACGGATCCAGATCGGAGTGGAATCCCCAATGCGGTGGAGCGCAGTCCGCGGGCAGCGTGCCGACCCGCTCCTTCGGAGCCAGGCGGACTGCAGCGGGGACACAAACAGACCCCCTCGTAGGCAACTCATGCGCGATCTCTGCGCGGCCATGCGGCTGCGGCGACGACCCCAGCGAGCGCTCCCGAAAGCAATCCCGCCAGGACTGCCATCCCCCGCGATCCGGTGAGGGGCCGCTCAGGAGGATCAGCCTGCTGGAGCGTCGAAAAAGACATGGAGGGCATGATCCCCCGGCTGAGCACGGCCTCCTCTTCGAGCTCTGTCAGCGCTTGTTCGGGGTTGTACTCGTCCGGGGCAGTTGCGCAAGCCCAGACTGCGGACTCCGGTGCATCGGTGACGGGCTGCAGCCGGCACCCAGCGAAGTACCACTTCGCCTGGAGCTCGGCCGCTCTCCAGGCATGCCTGGCGGCGGCCTCAAGGGCGTGGACCGATGAATCGGCCCAGAGATTCGCGAGCTCGGCGGAGTTCTCCGGAGACGGACCGCGCACACCGAGCTCCCAACCTCCGCCAACGTCTGATAGGCGCAGCGAGTCGCGCAACGTGTTGACGCGGATGGGGCGGTCTCCGCTTGCCAATCCCGCCTCGGCGATGACCGTCTGGAGGACCTCGTCGGCCAGGAAGACCTCGCGGGCTCGATCGGAGGCGTGGCGCATGGCCTCATCGTCCAACGGGAGTGTTCTCCCGTAGTCGATCCCAACCCCTACGACCGCAACGGCCTCGTAGATCGGCGGACGCAGGCTGCTCAGGCCAAGTCCAAGCAGGCCACCCACGCACGTCGCCAGCAGAAGCCACGGCCAGCGGCGGATCAGCCGGAGAAGAGAATCCCTGGAGTCGATCCCGTCTGAGATCATCGCACGAGCCTCGCGTTTCTGCCGGCGCCCATTCGCCCCGGCGCCGGAGGGCCTTGGATCGCCCGGCTCACCGCCCGTCCGGAAGGGAGCCCTGCGGGCGCACACGCTTCTCAAGCCAGTAGCGCAGGCGCCGCCAGCGCATCCGCAGCGGCATGACGGGCTCGACCACGCGGCGGACCAGGTACTTGGCGAACAGGATCGAGAAGACGCTGCCACCGTCCCGGAAATGGACCCGCATCATCTCCGGCCAGCATTGGCGCGCCACGGTCATGGACTTCGACTCATCGTGCAACCGGAAGCCCGCCCACACACGCGGCACAAACACCATCGGGGTGAGAGCGGAGATTCGGATCCACAGGTCGTAGTCCATGGCATACAAGTAGCTCGGATCCAGCGGGCCGGCCAATCTCCACACCGCGGCCCGGAAGAACGCCGCTTGCTGAGCGATCTTCGGCGCACCACGCCGCAGCTCCCGGTGAGTTGTCGGAGCCGAAGGGAAGCGGGCTACTGGATGGCCGGCCTCATCGATGTAGAAGGCGCTCCCGTGAACCATCCCCACTTCCGGGTGCGCCTGCAGGTACGCCACTGCCTCGGCTACGGCGCCGGCGCAGTAGGTGTCATCTGAGTTGAGATACGCCAGGATGTCACCGGTGGCCATGGCGAAGCCCTTGTTGATGGCGTCCGTCTGACCCCGGTCGGGCTCCGAAATCCAGGCCGCCAGCCGGCTCTCGTAGCGGCGAAGGATGTCCGGGCTGCCATCCGTCGAACCCCCATCCACGACGATGTACTCCAGGCGCGGGTAGTCCTGGTCGAGGACCGACCGGAGGGTCGCCTCCAGGAAGGGCACCTGGTTGTACGACGGCGTGACGATCGAGACCAGAGGCAGGGATGAGGGCGATGCAGCGGGCATGCGTGTTCCTGTGATGCGCGGCTTCACAGCGAGCCGGGCGTGTCCCGGGGTCCGGGCCGATCGGGATTGATCCCGACCTCCATACGCTGCCGGCCGTGCTGGATGCGGCGGCGCGTTCTACGGTACCAGAAGAAGAGCCCCGCCAACCCGAGTGCGCTGCCGGCGGCCTGGACGAACTTGTACCAGTAGCGGGCGACCGTCGGCGGATGCTGGCCTAGGGCCGTCAGGACGTGTCGGAAGGCCGGTCGGTATTCGCCAGCGTCGATCAGCCGGCGGGCAGCGAACACGTTGAAACCCGCATCTGTTCGCCTCTTGTTTTCGGCCAGCACCTCGGAGTACGGCGCCGTGTCTCGCGCCCAGTCCAATAGGCGCCGTGCCTCGGCGACGAAATCCGCCGCCCGAGCGATCGTCTTGGCCTCGGGATGCGTGCGCTCGAGCGCCCAGAAGGACCTGACGTGCCGCACCGGGAAGCCGGCCGCGACCCGAACCCATAGCTCGTGATCCAGGATGCACTGGTATGCGTCGTTCAGGTAGCCCACCTGCTCCAGCATGGTCCGCCGCATGAAGACCGTCGGCTGGAGGAGGACCTCGAAGCTGAGCAGATCGGCCAGGGATAGCTGTCGATAGCGGTGGCGGTCCAGGAGCACCTGGTCCGAGTCGACCATGATCCCGTCCGCATACACGAGGCCCGCTTCCGGATAGCCTTGAAGCGCCTCGACCGCCTGCCGGATCGCCCCGGGCAGGTAGACGTCATCCGAGTTTAGCCACGCCACGATCTGGCCGGTGGCTCGGCGCAGGCCCTTGTTGATCCCATCCGCCTGGCCGGCATCTGGCTCCGAGACCCAGGATGCGAGGCGGGGCGCGTATCGCTGAAGCACCGCAAGGCTCCCGTCGGTCGATCCACCGTCGATCACGATGAGCTCGATGCGCGGATAGTCCTGCTCGAGCACCGAGCGCAGTGCCGTCTCCAGGTACCGAACCTGGTTGAACGACGGCATGACGATCGAGACCAGAGGTGCGTCCGGCATCACGCCCTGGCCAGAGGCAACATGTCATTCACACGAACAGTCCTGCGTAGTCGACCTTCGGGAAGATGGCCAGCTTGCCGCCAACGGTCGCGTCTAGGACCGATCGTCCAGCAGCGGCGTATGCGTCGCGCGCCAGGCGGTAGGCAGCCTCCGAGGCCTGCAGATCGGGAAGCTGCCAGCGGAACCCTTTGCCGAAGTAGCCCGGGGCAAAGTGATTCGGGTCATCGCCGGAGGATACGACCGTCACATTCGGCAGCCCCTGTGTGGCGAAGTTGTGATCGACGCCGATCAGAATGACCGGATCGCAACCCATGTAGTAGGCGAGCTGCAGCGCCAGGTAGGTGACGGTTGAGCCTTCGAAGACCCTCCCGGTCGGCTCAGTGGAGAACGTCGGCAAGCCCGTGTAGTCGGTGTCGACGAAGAGCGCCTGCGGGTCTCCTGCCAGCCATCGGCGCCCGCGCCACGAGATGAACTTGGGAAGCTGCAGGGCCTTGATCTCATCGGCACACTGTTCCAGTACGAGGGTGTTAACGGCTGCGTAGTAGGTCGTGGGGAAGCCAAGCTCCGGGAAGAGCAGATAGATGCGGTTCATCCCGAAAGTGATCTCACCACGCAGGCGCGAGAGCTCGGTGTCCCGCAGGCTGGGGCCATTGCCCAGGATGAAGGCTCTTTGCCCTCGGTGCCGGTCACGATATACGGCGATCGCCTGCTGGCTCTTGCGCAGACGGGGGTTGAAGGCGCCCGCCAGTTGGTGCCGGGCGCGGTTGTACCACCACCAATACGGGCCGGTGATGGCACGCCATGCGGGCGCAGGGACGTAGGGTTTGAACCGCTCGATCGCGTCTCTCATCCGCGAACTTTGTCCCTTCGGGCTCCTGGCTTTGGCCGGTCGCACGGTCCCTTGCAGTACCACGCCCTATATCGGAGGGCTAGGCAGAGATCGGGTTGCTGCCACCGCCGACTCGTCCGTCGGAGCCCCAGCCCCCCTTGCGAGCGCCTCGCATTCTACCTCCAGCGTGCTCGAGGCTGCGGGCTGGGCGGTCCAGCGCGTACAACCAGCGACCCGAGCGGCGGCGGGAACGGTCGGGCGATCCGCGCTGAGCTCGATCTAGGAGACAGGTCCCGCCCGCACAGTCCTGTGGAGCAGGAACCCGGCACCGCCTGCGGCCAGGATTGCCAGCAGAGGTTCGATCGGGATTCGGAACCGTGCCTGTCCCGCGGCCCCGGGCAGCACAACCAGCGCGATCATGGTCCACAACAGGAGCTGGATGCCCCAGTCTCCTCGTGCTCCACCACGCAGCAGGAACACGACCGTCAACCCATACAGCATCATACTCAGCGCCTCGGCAACGGATGCCAGCGCGAGAATCGGCCCGGTCTGTGAGTCGACCAGGACACTCTTCACCCGCGAGAGCGCCCGCGCGGGGTCGCCTTCCAGGAAGGTTGAGACCACGCCGAGGCCCCCTCGGAGGGCCTCAGGAAAGCCGAACAGGCGCGCCCACGATCCGGCCTCAAGACCCAGCAGCGTACGGAAGAGCCCTTTGCCCTGCTCCAGGGCGAAGGATCCCGGGTAGCGAGCGATGATTCGCAGGCTGTCTGCCAGGTCGGTCCCCGACGTCCCGAGCTCACTCGCCGCCTGGTCTCGCGTGGTTCCCTCGGCCTCGGCCTTCACTTGGGCGACGTTGAAGTTGAAGAAAGTGCGTTCCCCCACGCCCGAGAAGGCGAATGTGCCGTGGACTGATAGGTTGCGCAGCGACCACGGCAACACGACCAGCGCCGCACCGGCGGCGATTGCCAGGCTCATTCCCAGGCCGCGCTTCCAGCCGCGAGTTCGGCGCAGCGCCAGGCATGCCAGGAGAGCCCACAGGGGGACGAGGCTCAACCCGATCGGCCTCACGAAAGCTGCCAGCCCCAACAGAAGGCCGGCGAGCGCGCCCAGCCACAGACGCGCGCCGCGGATCGAGATCACGCACACCAGGCATGCGAGCAACAGGAGCGCGGTGAACAGCGTCTCCGACATGACGGTCAGCGCCCAGAGCGCTGCGGTGGGCAGCAAGGCGTAGATCCAGCCGGCCGCCAAGGCAGGCCGCCCCGCGCCCAGGTTGGCCCCGAGCAGAACCACGAGGGCGGTGATGGCGCCCGTCAATACGAGTTGTACGAGGGACACCGCCACGGGGTTGGGCGCCGACCATCCGCTCGCCAACGCAATGAACGCGGGATAACCCGCCGGCCAGATGAAGTCCTGGCCCGCGGGGTCGGTGTACCTGCCCTGCCCGGCAAGCCCGGCCGCAAGGGAAAGGTACCACTGAGAGTCCACGAGGATCCCGCCCTGAGGATTCGTGGCCGGGATGGCGACCAGCGCCAGGCGCGCAACCAGGAAGGCCAGCAAGACCAGCAGGCTGCGGCTCGAGCGAGACGACCTCTCAGCGGGATGCATGGATGGGGCTCACCGTCCTACCAGCATGCGGGTGGCACGGGTCGCAACGATTCAACCGTGGAGACTCCATCTTTCCCTGCCGCTTTGACACTGATCCCAGGATCCTGTGGTCAGCTTTCGCCGGAGCGCCCCGGCACCGCCCTGGGCGCGCGGCGATTCGCCGATTCTACCGGCCTGGCACCGAAGCCGGGGACTTGACGACTGCCAGCATCGCTCCATCCCTCTCGATTGTGTGGACCATCGAATAGGTCGCATAGAAGTTCGGATTCCTCAAAGCCGAATCACAGCCCAGGGCGAACTCCGGCCCTTGCACCGAAGGCGATTCGGGGACCACGGTCAGGTCCTCCCTGGCGTAGGTCTGGGCAGCGCCGGTCGGTCCCCATACGACCACCGTCGCCGAACGCGGCGCCACGCCATTGACGAAGCCCATCGCTTCTTTGTAGGAGGTGCACCAGTAGTCTAGCTCGAAGACGCCTTCGGCACCTCTCACACCTCCCCGGAGAGAGTTGAAGTAGACATACTCGTAGGGGTGGAGGCGGACGATTGAGACCAGCCCGGGAAGAACGAGGATTGCCACGAGCGCGACCTTGTAGGCAGGGCGTCGCAATCGCTGCATGGCCCAATCGAGGGGGATGCCGGCGAAGAGGGCAAGTGCCGGGAGGGCAAAGAGGTAGTGTCGGATGGTCCCATAGTTGGAGACATGGAACACCGTATTCGCGATGAGGGGTACTGCGAACCAGACGGAAGCCAGCCCAAGAAGGAGCTTCTTCTCTTGAGCTCCCCGGGACCACACGAGAGGGAGGGTCACCAAGCCCATTGCTGCCAGAATCAAGAGAGGCTCCGTCAACTGAAGCGACACCAGCACGGGAAAGAAATGCCATGGCAGGTCGACGGAGGGAAAGATCTCTCCCAGATAGAGCACATCATGCGCAGGAAAGGCCGCCATGATCCGGAGGGAATCGATCAGATGGGCCAGCGGCGCCCTCCACAGCGCCGGCCACAGGCCGATCAAGGCCAGGAGGGCAATCCCCCAGTAGCCCAAGAGCACCAGCCCGACCCGCGGCCTCCTGCACCTGTAGAGAAGATAGACGGTCACCAGCAGGGCGGCGAAGGGTCCGGCTATTCTGACGCTCGTGGCCACTCCGGCCGTGACGCCGGCCAGAAGAATCCAGCCGGCGTTCGCTGCCGCACCCCGGACCCTCAGGGCGGGGAACGTCCGCTTGACCAGATAGGCGTCAGCCGCCAGGAGCAGCATGATGAGAGGCCAGCGCCAGACGGCATACAGCTTCGATGTCTTGGCCAGGTAGCTCCCCAGCGGCAGAACGCCCCTCGCCGCGGCTACATGATCGAACGCAGATTGGATCGGCCGCCACGCTATCCCCTGATACACCTGGCCGACCACCGAGAGGAGCGCCCGGTGCACGACCCCATGCCGCAGAAGGTCCACCAAGACCACCGCAATCACCAGGGTTACGCATCCGAGGGCCAATCGTCTGCGGCCGACCCAGCTCCTGCGGAAGGCAACCGGCCGGGGCTGTGGGGCAGGTGGGTCTACGCCTCCGCCGGTTGCGATCTTGGTTGGAAGGCGAGTTACCGGATTCCGCAGGATCTTGTCCGCCATGCTGAGACCGCAGGCAAGCGCGAGAAGGAAGAAGCTGAGGAAAGTGCCGTCCTTGTGATTAATGAAGGAGTGACCTAACAGGAGGGGCTGCAAATAGAATACCAGGGTCGATCCCAGCGATGCCCATGGGCCGAGAAACCTGCGCAGGATCAGGTACAAGGACACGACCCCAAGCTGGTAGAACATGAAGTTGGTGAAGTATCGGGCATGCACCGGCGTCCAGTCGGGCATCACCCGCATCAGTGCATCCGCCGTCACGGTTTGGATCAGATAGTATCCTGAGCCATAGTAGCTCTGGAGGGAGTAGCTGAAGTAGGCTTGAGACCCGCGGTAGGCCTTGAGTACCTCACGGCCGTAGAAAGCCTCCACACTGTCGTCCCAGGTCTGGCCATAGTCGCCTGAGAGAACCCCGCCCGCACCGAGTACCAGAGTCGCCGCCAGGATCACCGGCAGGAGCCGCGTGGCTCGCGAGCGCGCCGCCCCTGCAGCCCTCGAGGTCGGACTCAACCTTGCCTCCAAGCGACCCGGTCGCCGCGGTCAGCGACGGGGATCAGCCCCTCAGAGGTGTCGGCAGCTGTCGATCGCGCCTTATGGCGGACAGCAATGGGCACTGCCGGGCAGAAACCCGGCATTGCATGCACCCATGCCCTGTAGACCTTCCGGCCATACCTCGGCCCAGCCTCCTGCCACCCTGCCGCCGCCAAGCCCGACGAGGCCCGCTGCTTCCTCCCTGCGCATCGTCTCACAGGCGAGTCTGCAAACGGTCGGGCAGGCTGCAGCCTGAGGGAGGGCCCTCGTTCGATCTGTCGCGCCGGAAGTGGCCGCCTCCAAGCCATGATCGATCAGGCGTCAGGGTTGGGCAGGAAACCCTGGCCAGCGAACAGCGTGACCGTGCCGAAGTCCTGGGCCAGCGGGAGCCCGTACAGGCGAGTGCGCCCGTCGCAAATGGTGCAGATGACGGCACAAGGTCGGAAGGTCGGATCTAGGTAGCGCACCAGCTCGGGGTATGTGTACACGGTTTCGATTCGGACTCCGCTCTCCGGTGCATGGAGTACGCGCCAGAACAGGTACTCCAGGTCGTGTGAATCCAATCGAAGGCCAACCTGGCTGCAACCCATCAACCTAACGGATCGTGCAATGGCGTCATACTCATCCTGCACGCCGGGATTCATGGCAAAGAGCAGGGTGGCGGATTCAGCTGTCAAGACGCTGGGTGTCCTGGTTGTCCACGGCATGCGGCCGATCAATGGACGGGTGTTGTTGAAAAGGAGCCAGGGGATTCCGCAGAGCACCAGAAACAGCCCGAGGTTCCATGGGCCTTGCCTCTCCCCTGTCCCACCGAAGACGACGCCAACGATCGGTGCCCAGGCGACGAAGAATGGCAACTGGAACCTCACCCCGATTAGTGAGGTCCCATTGCTGAGGAGTTGCGGGAGCAGCAAGTATCCGGCGAGGCATCCGGCCGCATAGGCTAATGGCAGACGACCTGTCCCCGCGAAGCCGTTCGCGACCAAGATGAGCAGGGTCACCGCGACCAGCACCAGCGGGATGGGGTTACCCGCTGTGTCTTCGTGGTTCCAGATCGCGAGGGCGTGGGCTTCAAGGTAGCCCTGGTCGAACACGGAAGGAATTGCAGCAAGGACACTCTCGATCAGACGATTCGCGGAATGGAGGGGCGTGGTCAGGTTCCAGCCGATCATCTGGAGTTCCGCCCGGGCGACCCGGAACGCCGCCATCTTGATCGCCCCGCCTGGATTCCCGACGACATCCCCGAGTGCCGACGGGACCGACGACGGTGCCCCACCCAGGTTCAGGTAGTTCCCGACAAGTCCGGGGGCCCCCAGAGGTCCCCCGAAGGTCCTCCAGTTCCTACTCCAGTACCCCAAGTTCAGGACGCCCGTGAGGGCAGCGATGAGAAGCAGTGTGCTGACAGCTTTCCGCAGGCCCGCCGCCCGGGCTTGGGCCAAGAAGAACCAAGCGAGGAGGGGAAGCGCATAGACGAAGTATGTGCCCTTGGTAAGTGCTCCCAATCCTACGGTCAGTCCCATACAGGCGTTCGCCGGGGCACGTGGTTCGTGCTGGATGCCGGCGATCACCCAGTACAGCAGCGAAACTAGCCAGAACGCAGTCACATAGTCGTTCTGCGTACTCGTCGCCTGCAGGATCCCCATGGGGATCGCCACGACCGACGCCGCCGCGATCAGTTGACCTCGTATCCTTGCCCCCAAGCGGGCGGCAACTGCCGAGACCGCCACCAACGAGCCGACCATGCTGAACCATTGGATGAGATTCGCCGGCTGATCGGTTCCCCACAGGATCCGCAGGTTCAGGATGGCGGTCTCTGCCCATATAGGCATGACGATCTGGTTCACGTAACCTGAGGCGTAGTGCTGCAGGCTTCGATTCTGCGCCCAATGCACAACACGGCTCATATGGTAGAGGAGCGAGTCGACATTGTTCGGCGGTGAGACCCACGCCACAACGAGCAACGCCCCAACCACGCAGCCTATCCCCGCCAGCAGAACCCAATCCAACTTCGACACGGAAGGCCGCCAGTCGGCCAGGTATCCCTGGGCCTCCCTCAAGAGCCCGCATCGGATCGCAACCCACGCCGTGCCCCCAGTCACAACGCCCCAGTAGACTGCCAGCCATCCGCGCTCCAGCGCGTGGACGAGCCCCAAGCCCTCGGACCCGACCGCCACGAAGACGCCCCATAGGACACTTGCCTCCAGGAAAGCCTGCCGCCAGCTCGGAATACCCTCCCGGGCGGTCATGCCCAACCGTGTGGCCCACAGCGCGGCGAAGGCCGCCAACGGAAGCACGATCAGGCCCGAAGCCACTCATCCTCCGTGACGCGCCAAGCTCGGTATCCCGAAACTCTGCAAGGTCCTGTTGGCCCGCCAGTGCCGGTCGTCGCGACCAGCTCGATTCCTATTCCGTGCTCAGTCTGGCCGTGGCGCCGCCGTCGACAACGAGTGCCTGCCCGGTGATGAAGGAAGACCGGTGGTTGTCGGCCAGGAATAGGATGGCCTGGGCGATCTCCGCCGGCAGGCCGACGCGCCCCATCACCGTGCGGCTCCCGAGGTCCGCCATGCGCTCCTCGAGCGAACCACCTGCGACATGGGCGCGTGCCAGGCCGGCGTGCAGCATCGGGGTATCCACCGCGCCCGGGAGGACCGCGTTCACACGGATCGAATCCGGCGCCAGCTCGAGCGCCATGGCCCGGGTCAACGCCACAAGCCCGCCCTTGCTGGCGGCGTAGGCTGCGATGTCCCGCGATGTGGCCACGGCATGCACCGAGCTGACATTCACAATCGCGCCCGAAGCTGCCTGCAGCAGCGGATGGCCCGATCGAGCGGTCAGGAAGGCCGACCGCAAGTTGGAAGCCATGACGGTGTCCCACTCGTCCACTGACATGGTAACCATCGGCTTGCAGATCTGGATGGCGGCGTTGTTGACCAGCGCCTCGAGCCGGGTCGTCCTGTCTGCCAGCCAGGCAAACACAGCCTCGACGTCTTCGGGGAGGGCAACATCGGCGCGACGGAACGTCACGCCTTCCGGATAGTTCCCCGCCTCACGCCGGTCGACGGCGACCGTCTCCCAGCCTTCGGCGGCGAAGAGCTCGGTGGTCGCCCGCCCGATGCCGCCCGCAGCTCCGGTGATCAGTGCCCAACGCTTCATCGCCCACCCTCGATCTGTCCGGATCTTGTCCTGGAGGTCATTCAGCCTCGATGTCGACCGGTACGTTCAGCCCCAGTCCCAGGAACAGGTTGCGCAGTGTATTGCGGTGCACCCTCGCCCACGCCTCCGGACTGCTGTTGGCGTTGTGCGGGGCCAGGAGGACATTGTCGAAGGCCCGCAGCGGGCTGTCAAGCGGCAGCGGCTCGCGCTCGAAGACATCCAAGGCGGCGCCTGCCAGACGCTCCGATCGAAGCGCCTCGATCAGCGCCGGCTCGTCCACCACGGCTCCGCGGGCGACATTGATCAAGATCGCATGCGGCTTCGCGTGCCCGAGCGCCGTGTCGTTGATCAGGTGGAAGGATGTCGGGTTGAGGTCGCAGTTGAGGCTGATGAAGTCCGCGCGCTCTAGCAGCGCCTCGAGCGACAGCATCTCGACCCCCACCTCGTCGATGAACGCCTTGGGGATTGGGATGATGTCGTTCCCGAGCAGCCGCATCCCGAAGCCCTTGGCCCGGCGCAGCACCTCTCGCCCGCATTGGCCAACGCCGACGACACCCAGTGTGCACTCCCGCAGGGCGCGGCTTGGTATCTTCTCCCAGCGTCCGGCCCTCATCGCCCGATCCATCCACGGGCCCTGGCGCGCGAACGCCAGGATGTAGGCCAGCACACTGTCGCCGACGGCATGGGCAAAGGCGCCTGGGGTGTTCCCGACGGAGATCCCCAGTTCCTTGGCGGCCTGCAGGTCAATGGAGTCGATCCCAGTCCCCCACTTCGACACGATCTTGAGTCGAGGTGCGAACGCCTCCAGCACGCGCCGGGTGAACGCATCGTCTCCGCACACCACCCCATCGACCTGCCCGGCAAAGCCCAGCAGCTCGTCTTCCGTCAGGCGCTCCTCCACACGGGCCAACACCAGGTCGATCCCGGCCGAGTCCAGCATCGGACGGAAGGCGTCGATGGCCGGCAGAAGGTACGGGGCGGAGAGCAGCACGCGGTAGGTCACGGCGTCACCTGCGGAGGACAGGATGGGGGAACAAGGGTGAAGTCGTAGGGCGCCGGATAGATGGAGAAGTAGCTTACGTCCGGCAGCAAGCTGAAGGTGGTGCCGAAGAGGCTGTTGAACAGGACCCGGAAGGAATTGACCGGCGAGATACCCGGCCAAATCGCCTGCTCCGCCCCAGGGAAACGGTAGGCGTTCAGGATCCCCATCCGTCCGGCGTCCGAGTTCCACCCCGGGCCGTGATCGGCCTGCAGCACGATCACGACGGGCCGGGTGGAGCCCGCGATCAGCGTTTCAAGCATCGTCAGCGCCCGCCCACTGACGTAGCGCGCCTGATCCGCGTAGGCCGGTATCTCCCATTCCACTCCGACCGCCGAGGGCACCGGTGCTGCGTTGACGGGCTCGCCGTTGGCGCCGAAAACAAAGGGGTCGTGCGGCGAGACGATATGGGCATACACGTACTCCGGCCCCGGCTCACTGGCGGGGCGCTCCAGCTCATCGAAGGTGTACAGGACGCGCTCCCGATGCTCATCCTGAGGATGGTGCAGCCCAGGCTCCAACAGCCGAGGTAGTAGAGTCGCGCTGTCGAGCACGACAAGGCCGGCGGTGGAACGCAGGTACAAGAGCTCAAATCCGGCAAGACCGTTGCCAAGCCGGGGCGAAAGGTACAGGTCGGCGTCCTGCAGGTTGATGAAGGTGTAGCCGGTGTCGAACGCGACCGTACGGTATCCCAGCGCTTCCAGCGAGCGGCGCACCACACTCGAATGGATCAGCGGCCGCAGGGGAAGGCGGTTGTCGGTGCCCGGATCAAACGAGTCCCCCAGCGCCTCCAGGTATTGCAGGTTGGTCGAGCTGGCAATCGACAGATCGGTCTGGGCATAGTTGGACTGGGCACATTCCGCCACGACGAAACCCAGCCGCTCAAGTCCGGCGCGGAAGCTCGCGTTGTCGAAGCCGTAGACCTGCTCAAGCGTGTCGCTGCGCCCGTACCCGTCCAGGATGATGTAGTAGATATCCGGCAACTCCTGGCCGGGAGCTGGGCGCAGGACCTGGCCTTCCGGAAGGGTCGTCGACGAGGGCGCCGATGCCGAGAGCACGCCGGTCTGGAGCAGATAGAAGGCGACCTGCAGGATCGGCAGCGTGACGGCGATGGCCGAGGTCACGTTGAGGACCCGCTCACTCTGCCCCCACGCTTTCCGCCGCAGGATCCACACCGCTACCAGCACTGCCAGTACAAGCCAGACGACGGCCAGGTAGCGATGGCGTCCAAGGCTCTCACCCAGGAGGGTGACCTCTTGCAGCGCGTTGTACACGTGACCGTAGGCGAAGAACAGCAGCAGCCACCAGCTGGTGAGGACTGCGGACCGCTCGGGGTGGCGGAGAATGACGGCCAGCAGCGCGTACAGCACCGCGCACAGCAGCAAGGAAAGGAACAGGGGACGGACAGCCGCGCCCAGCCGCACCTGGTCAGCGTTCGCCGCCAGCAGCGCCAGCACCGGATACGCGGCGATCAGGAAGGGATAGGCGCGAACCTCAAGCCTCCGGCTCATGCGTCCATCTCAGGAGGTCCTTCGCCGGTCCGAAGGACGAAAGGGCCACGCCCTGCCCCCAGCGCGCTCCGCGTCCCGTAGCAGGATCGCCTCCACCAGGTGGAAGTCGTGCTCCTCGTCGATATCCATCGCCTCCCCGGGGGCGATCTCGAACAACATGGGCGCGCGGCCGAGCCGGTTGCGTGAGGCGAGGAATCGCTCCCGCTCAAACAGGTACAGGCACGAGTTCTCCTCGAATACCGGCGGAAGGTCCTGCGTGCGCAGCAAGACCGCCGGATCGTGATTGAGGGGTTCGCCGCCCTCACTCCACAAGCGCTTGTGCCAGCGCGTGACGGTGAGAAGCGAGTCCTTTCCGGGGAAGGCCCGCAGGAACGCCTCGACGGCGCGTTCGATCGTCGCCGTCTTGAGCAACGGATTGGTGCAGTGCGTCTGCAGGTAGTACGCCGCCGGGACACTCCGGACATCGTGCTCGAGGATGTCGTTGGTCGGGACGTCCCCGCCCCGCAGGTGCTCCGGCCGGTCGATCAGCCGGACCGACGGGAAACGCTCGGCGACTCCCGCCCGGATGATCGGGCTGTCGGTGTCGACCACGATCTGCGATACCGACCGGCAGGCCTGCAGCGTCTCAAGGATGTAGGCGTACAGCGGGCGGCCGGCCATCAGCCGATAGTTTTTGCCCGGCACGCGCTCCGAATGGTGCCGCATCGGCACCAGAGCTGTGAAGGCGGCGTCAGCCTTGCTCACCGGCGTCCTCCCCGTGGGCACGGTAGTCCACCCGCCGCGCCGACCGGGCTTCGGGGACCTGCGTCGGATCGGCCTCCCGAGGGTAGTAGAAGATGTGCTTCAGGCCCCCCGAGATCGGCCCGGCATGGGCGAAACCCCGGTAGGTTCCCCAGAACTGCATCCAGCGAAACCGCAGGATCCCCCAGGCCTCACGCCGGAGGATCTTCTGCCGGGCGGCATGCAGCAGGTCGCTGAACACGTTCCCGGCGTACAGCCGTACGAAATCCCACAGGCGGAAGCGCTCGCCCGGATGGAGGATCCGCAGTGCCATCGCCTCGCGCCGGTAGCGGTTGTAGATCATGCGCGCCGTCTCCTCATGCACATGGACGACGGGCGCTTCGGCCACGTAGGCGATGGCATGCCCCTGCGTCATCGCCCAGCCTGCCCACGCCAGATCCTCCAGCCCCGGCAAGTCCTCATCGTAGGGGTGCTCGCGCCACAGAGCCAGGCGGATGGCGGCGTTGGCATTGTTGCAGAACGGGTGAGCCTGGGGCGCCACCGAGAGGGTGGGGAACCACTTGGCGAAGACCTGCTGTTCGCTGAAGCGCGTCGCCGCGTCCCCGTGCTGCCGGCCGTAGCTCAGGCCCACCCGGGGGTCGCTGAACGCCGAGAGCAGCTGCTCCAGCCAGTCCGCGTACACCGGATAGACGTGAGCGCTGGCGATCACCGCGATCTCGCCGCGCGCCGCGGCCAGCCCGCGATTGAGGGAGCGTCCGAACGAGAACTCGTCCGGACGGATAGTCACGACCCCGATCGGGAACTGCGCGGCGATGGACAGCGTGGCATCCGTCGAACCCGAATCGACCAGCACGATCTCCGCCGGCCGCACCGTTTGCTGCAGGATGCCGCTCAGCAGCCGGCCGATGTGCTTCTCCTCATTGAAGGCGCGGATGATGACGGAGCAGGGAAGCGGATCGGTCATACGCCGGACCGGGAGGATTCAGGGCAAGTCGACCAGGTTGTTCGCTCACGCTCCCCACAGGCTGCGCCCGTCCGTCCCCGGCGGAGGCTCCGCCTTCCCGTCAGCTCCCGTGCGCGCATGCTGCGTGCCTCAGGGTGCGAAAGAGCCGACGACCCGGATGGCATCGAACCCCTCAGCGAAGGGAAGCTCAGCCAGCGCACCCTGGCGAACCAGCGTGGAGCGGATCACATCCGGATCGAAGTAGTACTTGTCACAGTAGGTGCCATACTGCCGCAGGGCGCGCACCTTCTTCTCCACGTCATCGGTGTTGACCTCAACCAGGAACTGGGGGAAGAAGCCGTAGGAGCTGCGCAGCACGTCGAATCCCAGGACCGTCGTGCCCCGGAATGCGCGCATGGCCTCCATGGTCGCCACGCCGTGGTCCTGGTGGATGTCGGATTGGGTGTGGACGAAGACGATCTCCGGCCGGTGCTTGTTGTTGAGATCGTACAGGTACTCGAGGATCTCCTGGCGGTCGCGCGGGAAGTACCGCGTCTCGAAGGTCCCCAGCACGATGCGATCTCGCCCCACCCCCAGCTCGGCCATGCTGCGGTAGTGCTCCTCGACCACGTTCTTGAGGGCCGGGTTCTTCTGGTTGTCCGAAAGCGTGACGCACAGCACGTCGGCGTGCGGAACGATGTGCGCCAGGAGAGCCCCGCACCCGAGCTCAATGTCGTCCGGGTGGGCGCCCAGGAACAGGACCTTGCGGCCGAAGAACTTCATCGCGCTCCTCCCCGGTCAGACATGGGCGATGAAGCCCCCGACGACCTTGGTCATGACCAGCCGGCCGTCACGCTTCAGGCGGGCGGCGGCCGTGGCGGCGATTGCCTCCATCACCTTCTCGAACGCTTCCGTGCCCTTGAACAGGCTGGTCCACAGCCGCCGATCCTCGGAAAGCGAGGCCCGGGTGTAGATCAGGAACGGCTCCACGCTTTCGAAGGCGAGCGGGTTCTCGAAGATCTGGACGTCGACGCGCGAGAAGCGGCGGCGCATCTCGGCCAGGATCTCGCTGGCATAGCGAGAGCTCCCCGGCATCGGCGGGATGGGCTTGCCCGTCGCCTCGCGGATGATCTCGTAGAACAGGCGCTTGTTCTCCGGCATCGGCCCGGTGGTGAACAGCCGGCCGCCCGGGCGCAGGACCCTCCGCATCTCTCCGATGGTGAACGGGATGTCCTCGGCGTAGTAGATGGCGAAGCAGCACGACAACAGGTCGAATGCGGCGTCGTCGAACGGGAACCGCCGGTTGAAGTTCAGCTCGGTGAACTTGACCTGGTTGCCGGTGCGCGCGTTCGCCTGGCGGGCCGTCTCGAGCAGCTCGTCGGAGACGTCGCCGCCGGTGATGTCGGCCTTGCCTTGCAGGGCGTCCCAGAAAACGAAGCATTGCTTGCCGGCGCCGGAGCCGACGTCCAGGATGCGCGTCCCCGGCTGCGGACGAAGGACCTCCAGCATCCACGCATCGATGTCACGGCCGCCGTACTGCTTGTGGATGTCGATCCGCTTCAGCAGGTCGCTACTGGTTTCCTTGTACTCAATCTTCATCCCATCGCCACCCTAAGTGAATGGATTATAGCCCGGCGGGCACGCGGGTTCGCCGCACGTGCGGTCGGCCGGCCTGGAACGGCAGCGCGTGCAGGATGCCGTCGCGGATGGCAGTCAGCGCTTCCGCCTCCAACAATCGTCGAGGCACAAACGGCCGGAACAACACCATCCCGGGGAAGCCTGGCTCGTCCTCCAGGAACTCGCCCAGATCCAGCGAGGCATGGAACAGCTCATGGTGCAGGAAGCGGCGTGCATTGGCGGCGAAAGGCGGCGGCGCGACGATCGCCGGCGCGTCGAGCAGTGCCTGCAGCGCCATTCTGTACTCGCGGCGTGAGCCGGGCAGGAAGACCGTTGGCACCTGGGTGTAGCGCGCCCGGCCGGCGCACAGCACCGGGACACCGGCAATCGAGGCCTCCAGCCCGACGGACGAGTTGTACACCAGCACCAGCTTGGCGCGCCGGATCAGGTCGTACGAGCTCACGTAGTCCGAGGGGCCCAGGAAGGCGACATTCGGGGCCTGGCGGAGCCCGGACCCGGCAAACCAGGCCGCGACGCTCTGCTGGCTCTCCTTGCCCGGACGGTCCTCATCCGGATGTGCCCGAATCAGGAACAGCGTGTCTGGATGCGCATCGATCGCCTTGCGTACGTCCTCCAGCCAGTCGAACATGTCCCGGAACAGCGTGTTGGCGTGAATCTGGGACGTGTCGAAGACGACGTTGGTGAAGACGACCGCCAGCTGGTGGAATCCGGCCAGGCGCGTCTCCAGCCATGCCGGAGGCGGCTGCATCTCGGGCCAGAAATCGATCCCGGCCATGCGGAAGCGGCCCGTGAACCGTCCCCTCAGGTACACGTCGAGGCGCTTCAACTCTCCATCGCTCAACGGCTTCCCCGGATCGACGTCCACCTCGCGGAAGGTCGCTTCGCCCGCCGAGAAGAAAGCGGAGAATGGCTGCAGGCCCACCTCGTGCGTGATCGCCGGGATCCCAGCCCGCCGCGCACAGGCTCGCGCGACCGCTTCCGGGAACATGATCCCATTGAATACGACGACGGCGCGCGGCTGCTCACGCTCCATCTTGGCCCGCAATCGCTCCTGGAGACTGACAGCCGAGCGCAGGTAGGCGCGCACCAGGCGGCGCACCGGCTCGCTGTCGTCCAGGTCATGCCGGCGCAGCACCCAGCGCACCGTGGGCTGAACCAGCGGGCCGTAGGCGATACCGCCCGACTCCCACGCCAGCAGGGCGGCCAGGGTCAGACCCTCCAGCTCGCGCGTCCTGGCGGGGACGTCCGGGTGAAACGTCAGGTCGAGCGTCGGCAGTCCGGTGAACAGCAGATCGCTGAAGGCCATGCAGCGAGCGCACGGCGGAGGCGTTTCGAGGTCCTGTCGCTGCGCGCCCAGCGTGCACTGTTGCATCCCGGCGCGGCAGACCACCTGCTGCACGGGCACGCCCGCCGCCTGGAGCGACCAGCCGGTAAGCAGCGCGTAGGCCCCGTTCAGGCTCAAGCGGTGGATGCGCGTCGATGCGTTGAACAGCCAGACCGGCTTCCCCGGATCGGCCGGCGCTGGACGGGCGTCCAAGTAGGTGCGCACCCGAGCGACCTGCGCCCGAAGCACCTGGTTGCCGCGCCGGATGCGCCAGCGTGCGCGGATGCGATCCAGGAGCAAGGTCGATCTCCTAGGTCCCGACCCGCCGCAGACGCTTGAGCGAGGGGAGTTCGCTGTCGTAGACGCGCTTGACGCCGTCCCCCACTGCAGCCTCGGAGACACGGATGTACTTCACCAGGCGCTCGAAGCCTCCGGGCTCGACGGACGCCGCTTGATCGCTGCCCCACATGGCGCGGTCGAGCGTGATGTGCCGCTCGACCATGCAGGCCCCCATCGCCACCGCCACCGCCGACGGCACCAGGCCGACTTCGTGCCCGGAGTAACCGACCGGACAAGGGAACTCAGCCCGCAGCGTCTCGATCATGCGCAGGTTGAGCTCCTCCGGCTCGCACGGATACGTGCTGGTCGCATGCGTCAAGATCAGGTCTTTCGTCCCCAGCACCTGCACCGCGGCGCGGATCTGCTCCATCGTCGACATCCCGGTGGAAAGGATCACCGGCCGCCGCGTCGTGCGCAAATGGCGCAAGAGCGCCTGATCCGTGAGCGAGGCCGATGGCACCTTGTAGCAGGCCGGGTGAAAGGGCTCCAGGAAATCCACCGAGGGCTCGTCCCATACGGAGGCGAACCAATGGATACCCCGCCCTTTGCAGTAGGCGTCGATCTGGCGGTATTCGGGTTCGCTGAACTCGACCTTGTAGCGGTAGTCGAGGTAGCTGATGTAGCCCCAAGGCGTGTCGCGCATTAGGCTGCGCTGTTCGGGGGGCACGCAAAGCTCCGGGGTCCGCTTCTGGAACTTGACGGCGTCCGCCCCGGCGTGAACCGCGGCGTCGATCAACCGCTTCGCCGTAGCCAGGTCCCCGTTGTGGTTGATGCCGATCTCGGCGATGACAAAGGTGGGGTGCCCGTCGCCGACGGTGCGGTCACCCAGGCGCACTTCTCTAGACATGGGTCTCCTTCGACTCGAGGTGATGGATGAGGAGATCACACAGCTCGCGGACGGCCCCATGGCCGCCAGGGCGGGACAACACGCGGTCGGCCAGCGTTCGCGCCGATGGGTGAGCATCGGCAACGGCCAGTGCCCATCCAACCATCGGGAAGCATGGTACGTCGTTGGCATCGTTCCCGAGGTAGATGGCCTGGCCGGGATCGACCTTCCGCTCCGCCAGGAGCGTTCGCAATGACCGGGCTTTGTCGGTCGAACCCTGCACGCACGGCAGGTCGAGCTTGCGGCAGCGCGCGGCGACCACCGGATTGGTCTCGGTCGAAAGGACGACGACCTCGATGCCGCGTTCTCGCAGTCGCGCGAGCCCCCAGCCGTCGCCCCGGTCGGCCGCCACCAGCTCGCGGCCGTCACTATCCGTCCAGACCCTGTTGTCGGTCAGCACGCCGTCGAAATCCAGCACGACCAACCGGACGTGATCCGGCATCGCTCGCGGCGGCGGCCCCAGTCGCACGGCGTCCAGCCCGGGATCGGAGAGCTGCCACTCGGCGCGCTCCCAATCCCGCAGCGTGTCGATGTCGACGGTGAAGCGCGGATCGATCACCAACCCGAAGATGATCTCGCCGCTCATCGAGTGCCCCTCGAGGATGGCGCGTGGGCGAATGGCATCGATGTGGCCAGTCTGCCAGACGGTGGGCGGCAGTTCCTGGCGGGGCATGTTGTAGGCCTCGTGGAATCCATCCGAGAGCAGCGGCGTCATGCGCCCGTCGGGCTGGACCCGCCACATCTTGTACGGGTTCTGGCCCGAGGGCACCACGCCGCGGACCGAGTCGGCTTCCGGATGGGCGAGAAGTATGGTCACAGCCCGGTCGACGCAGTCGCGCGGCCGTATGGGCGACGTCGGGCGCAGCTGGACCACGACCTCGGGGCGGTAGCCCTCATGGTCCGCCAGCCAATGCAGCGCGTGCTCGAACACCGGCAGGTCTTGCGTCAGGTCCTGAGCCAGCTCCACCGGCCGCAGGAACGGCGTCTCGGCGCCGTAGGTGCGACCAATCGTAGCGATCTCGTCATCGTCGGTCGAGACGATCACCCGAGTGACCGTCGAAGCTTGCCGGGCAGCAGCGATGCTGAGAGCCAGCAGCGGGTGACCGCAGAAGGGACGGACGTTCTTACGCGGGATCGACTTGGATCCGCCGCGCGCCGGTATGATCGCCAGGACTTCGGACTGGGCTACCATGCCGTCCAGCCTCCATCCACAATGAGATTGGCGCCGGTCATGTAGGACGACGCGTCGGATGCCAGAAACAGCAGCGCGCCGTTCATCTCGTCGCGCCGGGCCATCCGGCCAAGGACGGTGCGTGCGGCGTAGTTGGCGACGAAAGCGTCATCATGATCGTTGAACACCCCGCCGGGAGTGAGCGCGTTCACGCGGAGCCCGGTGCCGGCGAAGTACGTCGCCAGGTAGCGGGTCATGCCCAGGACGCCGGACTTGGTGACCGAGTAGTACACCGGCTTGAACTGCCGGGGCTTCCCGGGCCGCTCATAGATGCGCTGGTCCGGACCGACCAGGCCGTAGGTGGAGCAGATGTTGATGATCACGCCGCTCCCCTGCTCCAGCATCGGCCGGGAGACCGCCTGCGAGCACAGGAACATGCCGGTCAGATTCACCGACAACGCCTGGTTCCACAGTTCGAGCGGATAGTCCTCGAACGTGTTGGCCGTCTGCTCATGGTGGCTGGCATCGAACTTGGGATCGAGCGCCGCGCTGTTGACCAGGACGTCCAGCCGCCCGTGTTCGTTGCGGACGCGTTGCACAACACCGGCGACCGATTCGGGGCGGGTGACATCCAAGGCAGCGCCGGCGGCCTGCGCGCCTCGGGCGCGCAGCCCCGCCGCCACCGTCTCCGCTTTGTCCGCGTCGAGGTCTGCAACGACGATGATTGCGCCGGCGTCCGCCAGGGCGCGGCAGAACTCCGCCCCCAGAAGCCCGGCGCCGCCCGTGACGATCGCCACGCGGCCGTCCATGCGGAACTTGTCCAGCTCATTGGTCATTCGCGCTCCGGAGGTGCAGACGTCGAAAGGTTAATGGTACCACCGGCCCGCCGGCACCGCGCTTTGAAAGGGTTCATCACATGGCCAACCGGCACTGAGGTAGACTTGAGTATCCCCGCGCCCCGGACGAAGGTGGTGGCATGAGGCAGCATTTCGTTCGACGCGAGCCATGGATCGCCGTAGGGCTCGTCCTTCTCCTGGGCATCCTGGCCTTTGCCCCCCTCCTCGGCCAATTCGGCTTCTACCGTGACGATTGGTACCAGCTGTGGGCCGGGAATGCACTCGGCCCGGAGAGTATCATCACGCTGTTCTCGATCGACCGACCGGTGATGGGCTACCTGTACGCCGGGACCTATGCCCTGTTCGGAGAGTCCGCCCTGGCGTGGAACGTCTACTCCCTCGCGCTGCGGCTCGCCGGGGCCCTCGCCTTCCTGTGGCTGATGCGCCAGGTCTGGCCGGAGGAGAAGGCGGCCTCCACGGCCGCGGCCGTGCTTTTCCTTGTGTATCCTGGCTTCCTGCAGCAGCCGAACGCCAATACCTTCTCGAACCAGCTGACCAGCTACGCCTGCGGAGTCGTCTCCGTGGCGCTGACGGTTGCATCGGTCCGTGCCTCGCGGCGCGGCGCGCGGATCCTGCTGACCTGCCTGGCCATGGTCACCGGTGTCGCCAACTGGCTGCTGTATGAGTACATGATCGGCCTGGAGGGCGTGCGCCTGGCCTTCTTGGTCCTGCTCGCCTGGAGGCCGACCCGCCGAGTCCGTCCAACCATCGGCCAAACGCTGCGGCAGTGGACCCCGTACGTGATCCTGCTGATCGCCTACCTGATCTGGCGCGGTTTGATCTTCGAGGGCCAGCGCGCGGCCGTCGACGTCGCCGGCGTGGTTCAGCAATACGCCAAGTCGCCCCTGCGCATGCTGGCGCGCCTCGGCCTGGAGACGGTGCGCGACGCCTTCGAGGCAAGCCTGTCGGGCTGGTTCGTCCCCGCCTACAGACTGCATGCCTTCGCTACCCTGGGCGACAGCCTGCGCTCGATCTTGCTCGCCGGTGCTGCTGTAACCGCGTTCGTGCTGTACGCCCGGGCCGTTCGCAGGCGGCTCGCAACGGGTCAGGCCAGTAATCACACAAGGGAATCGACGCGCGAAATGATCGTCATCGGGGGCGTGTCGGTCGTGCTCTCGGCCTTCCCGGTGGTTCTCGCCGGGCGCGACGTGCGCTGGGAGAGCGGCTTCGACCGCTACACCCTCCACCTGACGCTCGGCATCGCTCTTCTTCTGGTGGGGCTCGTCCTCCACTTCGCTCGCCGGCCGATTCCGATCGTGGCCTTCAGCCTGATGGTCGGACTGGGCGTATCGACCCACTACTTGAATGCCGTGGATTGGGCGCGGGCCTGGGAGGATCAGCGGCAGATGTGGTGGCAGCTCACCTGGCGCGCTCCAGGACTGGAGCCGGGGACGGTTCTGCTTATGCAGACGCCTGACTTCGCCTTCTTTGAGGACTACGAGACCTGGGCGCCGGCAAACCTGATCTACTACCCACACAGCACGACTCCGGTCCTTGCGACCGAGATCCTCACGGAACATACGGCCGAGCTGGTGCGGCTTGGCTCGCGCGATACGCGGGGCATGCGCGAGCTGATCGAGTTCCCGCGCGACTTCAACCACACCCTTCTGGCGGTCATGCCGTCGCGCAGCACTTGCCTGCGAGTGCTGGAGAGTGACCAGCCGGAAATGCCGGCGGGATCGGGCAGCCTGGTACGTTCGCTGACCCGCTATTCGCACGCCGAGCAGATCGAACCCGATGCTGTTCCGGCGGTCCCGCCGGAGGCGATCTTCGGGCCCGAGCCGGATCCTGGATGGTGCTGGTACTACCAGACCGCGGCGCTGGCGCGTCAGCGAGGGGATTGGACAACGATCGCCGCACTCGGAGAGACTGTCCGACAGGAGGGTCTGAAGCCCCTGGACACCTCCGAGTGGATGCCCTTCTTCCAGGCCTACGTGAATCTGGGCATCGACGACCGCGCCCGGGAGATGGCGCTGTGGATTCGTGACCCGGAGACATCGCGGCATTCGTTGTGCGATAACCTGCGCCAGACCTACTTCACCGATCCGGATGCGTTCTTGCGCGGACAGGAACTCCTGTGCTCGTTCCAGTAGCCTCCCGGGAGTAGATCTGCAGCCCGGCCTGCGGCCGAATCCCTTCACCCCCCAACCGAGGGATCCTTGGGTGCCCGGCCTCCGAGATTCGCACTCGGGGCCACGCGTGTCAAACGCGCGCGTTGGACAATCACCGGCCTCCAGCGTCCGACGGCGATCGGCGCCAGCCACCGGGGTCCCCTTCGGGCTCGATGCCCTCCTCGGCGTGCGCATCCCCTATGCCCCGACCTCAACCCGCCGGCCAAGCTGGGCCGACTCACGGATGGCAAGCCCCAGCGCCAGGACCCGGATGCCATCCTCGAGAGTGGGTTCCGGCGCCGCCCGGCCCGCTGTCACATCCAGGAATCGCTGCATTTCCGCCAGGAACATGTCGTTCCGGTCAAAGCCGGCGGGCGCCTCAACCACCTGCCACTCACCGGTCGAAGCCCGATACAGCCTGGCCGCCCCGTCCGACTGATCCCATGTCAGCGTGCCCTCCGTGCCCACAATCGCCATGTCGTGTACTGGCGGCCTCTGCACGAAGTCAAGGTGCACGCTGCCCAACGCGCCGCCGGCGAACGCCAGCACGGCCTCAGCCGTATCTTCCACGCCAATCCCTAGACCCCCTTGCGAGCTGACGGCGGCCGTGACCTGCGTCACATCTCCGAGCAGCCACATCAGGTAGTCCAACGGGTGGCAAAGCGTCAGGACGGCTCCTCCTCCGAGGTCAGCCCGCGCGCTGTACGACTGCCTATAGTCCTCCCAGGTGTGCCAACCCGGAAGGTAGTCGCCGTATTGCGCGCGGGCAGAGAGGGGGCGGCCAAGGGCATCTTCCTCGAGCCAGCGCCGGATCGCGAGCAGCCCGGGATGGTAGCGGTACTGGAACGCCACCATCACCTGCCCTCCCCCTGCGCGTGCGGACTGCCTCAGGTCGTTGATTCCTTCGAGCGTGTGGGATACCGGCTTCTCCAGCAGCAGATGACATCCGGCGCGGGCGAGCGGGACGGCGGACTGCAGGTGCAGCGCCGTGGGGGTGGCAATGACAGCCGCGTCCGGCTTGGATCGGAGTGCGGCCTCCAGATCCCGGACAACAGGAAAGCCCTCGAGGTCCGCATCCGGGAGCGTTGACTTGCCGCTGCGCAGAAGCATCAGGTCCGTCTGTCCAAGGGCGGCGAGGTTGCGCAGGTGCCGCCGCCCGACCGAGCCCAACCCGACGATCAGGATCTTCATGCTCCACCCCCGAGCAGCCCAAGCAGGTACTCCCCAGTACGCCGGCCAGCGCTGGCATCCGTGAATGTGATCTCGCGTTCGAGAAAAGCATGGCGCGCGGCACGGTCAGCATCCGGGTTCACAAGGTAGTCGTCGACCGCAGCACGCAGGTCGCGCTCCGTCAGTACCACACGGCCTGCACCCGCCCGCCGGAAGCGATCGTGCGTCGGCCAGTCGCCGATGCGTGACAGGGGCAGCGAGTACTTGCGTCGCCGGTTCCAGCCGCGCGGCGCATCGATGCACGCGCTGACAATTGGGCGATCGTGAACCGCGGCCTCGACGACCATAGTCGAGTACACGGTCAGGAAGACGTCGGAGTGGGCCAGCATCGACGCCTTCTCGGGCATGTCCTCCCCGGAGTAGTAGCCCAGCTCGCCGCCCAGCGGCACCGGATCTACCACGTGCACATGGGGATTGTCCCGCGCCAGCCGGCGGATGCGCTCCCGTTCGTCGACAAACAGGTCCACATCCCAGAAGTGGTTGGGGTGAAGGCGGACCAGGAGCTGGCACGGCTGGCGCAGCGCGTTGGAAGCCACCATATGTGCCAGGGCCTCGATGTTCTGGATGTTGGGCGAGAAACTCACGAAGCTGCACGCATACGACAGCAGCTTGCGCTCCGGATCGAGGCCCTGCAGACGGAAGTACTCGTCGCGCGGTAACAACCACTGCTTGCGGAAGTAGCCATCGTACGATGGGATCCCACCGACGTGTACCTGGTCCGGCAACCAGTCCGAGCCGAGGACGAGCTCCTCCTTCTGGAGATCCGACCAGCAGGTGATGGCATCGACGCGCGAGCCGGGGATGGAGTAGCTGCTGGGATTGTCCCAGCCGACGACACCGGCCGCTGTGGGTACGCCTCGGGCGCGGGCCTCACGCAGGAGGTAGCGATCCATCCGCCAGCCCGGCGTGCTGGCCACCACCAGATCCGGACGCAGGGACTCGAACAAGTCCGCGTACAGCCCGGGATTGAACCGCTCCTGCACCCGGACGAGCGCCTGGCGCGCCGGCTTCGATGAGCGCAGCGCGGCAATCGCCAGCCAGGCCAGGGGCATCAGCACCAGGCGACGGGGTGGTTCCTCAACCGCCACCTGACGGATGTATGAGTCCATGGCCGCCGTGTTGATCCGTCGCGAGCCCCCCACCCGCCGCAGGAAGGCCAGCCACCACTGCGCATCGCGCTGTCGTTGGGCATAACGGCGTGCGGCTTCGAGGCGCAGACCGTCGATGCGGACCTGCGGCCCGCCGAACCGTGCCTGCATCTGTGGCAGCAACCCGTCATCCGTCAGAACGATAACCTCAGCGCCTCCCGCCACGAGCGTCGGGACGACATCCGACTGCAGGAAGTAGATCACCGCCAGGCCATGGTCGGCCGAAATGACAACGCGTTTGGGCTTGATCAACGATCCGTCCCTTTCAGTCCGTGTAGTACCAGCGGAAGATCCGGTCATACAGTCCCAGCAGGATCCGCTTGACAAGCGGCAGGTTGAGTAGGCCCCGCGCCGGCGAGACGGGGCCCTTCCCGACTGGACGGGTCCCCGGCGCCGGCACCGCCTCCAGCGAGTTGCTCATGTTCATCACCCGCGGCTCGACCGTCATCAACCGCAGCAGGCCGGCCGCATTCACTCTGTGGTCAAGCTGGCGGACCTGTCCCATGGGACGGTCCATCTGGAACGGCAGGAACTGGCGCAGGACGGATGCCCAGCCGACGAACTGCCAGTGCGAGGCACCGACCATTGCCGGAAGGCCGCGGTACGTCAGGCGGACGTCCTCCGTCGAGTCGAATCGTTGACGGACCTGCGCCTCCTCCTGGCCGAGGCTCATGTCAAACTCGCGGAAGATCTCCCACGGGATGAATGCCCCTCGCTCGACGGTCACCCCGCGATCGGATTCCGCCCAGGCCAGCGTGCGAGAGTAGAACTCCGGCGGGGTTCGGAACGGACGGCTGGTGACCATGCCCACGCCGGGATAGGTCTCCAGGAGCCGGACCGAATCGGACAGCCATCCCGGGTAGAACAGGGCGTCGCTGTCGGTGTAGGCCAGCACCTCCCCGGGAGCCGCCTGGAAGATCACGTTCCAGGCGCCGCCCTTCCCCAGGTTCCGCTCCGACAGCATCAGGAACTGGATCTCTCCCCGGCGGTGCGAATCGAGCAGAAACTGCTGGATCTCCTCGCTGCTGCCGTTATCGAACACCATCAGGTCGAAGGGCAGGTCCGCGGTGGCCCGCAGGCTGTCGAGGCAAGCCTTCAGGACGTCGAGCGACTCGGCGTGGTAGCCATGAAGGGACGGCGCGTAGTTCAGGACGGCCGCCGTGATCCTTTCCGGCCGGGCAACCTGCCCGACGAACTTGGCCGGGTTCTGACCCTTGCGCATGCTTCCCTCCACCGCGCGCGAGATCCACGCGGGTCGTCCACATCGTCCGCCGCCGGGCTCAGTCCGGCAGCGTATTCCGAATCAGCAGGTCATACAGCAGCCGGTGCGGATACGGCGGTTCGCCCCGCTGCCCGGTCGTCATCAGGCTGGTCATCTGACCGGCGATGTCCATCGGGCCCGATTGACGGACCAGCACGCCGCCTTCTTCCAGGAACAGGATGACGTTCTTGCCTTCCACCTCACCCCAGACCGAGGGCAGGGAAAGGACGCTCCGCCAGTCGAGCTGCAGCGGCCCTTCGCCACTGAGGATGTGCTCCCTCCAGTTGGGCTCGAGGCGGACGACTCTTGGCGGCTGATCCCAATCCGGCGGGAACACATAGAGCTGCTCGAGGACGCGTGGCAGGTTCCACGTGTTCGCCCCGATCTGGGTGACATCGCCCAGCGGGCCGGGCTCGACGAGCACCACGGTCCCATTGCGCACATCGGGGATCTGGGTCACCAAGGCGGACCAGAAGCGCTGCTGGCTCACCCAACCTACTTGGTAGTCTCTCTGGATCACCTGGCCGAACCCGATCAGCAATGCCGCTTCGCCCGCGATCAGCAACGCGCCCAGGCGCCCTTTCCCCCGAGCATGCAGTGCGTCCCACAGCCAGGCGGCGAGGACGGCAACCACGAGGGCTGCCCCGGCCGCGGCGGCGAAATGAACCCGCGTGTCGCGCCCGCTGATGGCATAGGCCCGCACGGTAAAGGTGAGGAGGTACGACGAGCATAACATCGCCAGCCCTGTCAGAAGGGGGCGTGCGTATGCTTGGAAGACCGCCCGCAGCCCGCCGCCAGCCTGTCCGGGCGGATGGGCGCCCTCGGCGCCGGTTCCCCACCGCCCACTCAGCAGCAGGAGGAAGACGGGCAAGGACAGCGCAGCCGCCAGCAGGGCTTCCCGGTTGAGAGAGGCCACCGTCTGCAAGGGTCGCAGAGCATACGTCCCCAGGCTGACCACAGGCCCTACCACCGCGTGGACCGCAGACGTTTGCAGCATCTCCCCAAGTTCGTACCCGATCACTCTCTCCGTGCCGATCGCGCGTCGCATTAGATAAGCTGCCCCGAGCAAAGCAAGGGTGATCGCCAGGTGACGGATCCACTCCCTCCTCTGGCTGCTCCCTCGAGGGTTCGTCAACAGCGGGGCGCACAGGAAGATGGTGTAGGGCGACTCGTAGGAGAAGAGAATGACGGCCGCCATGCCGTAGGCCAACACGAGGCGATCGGAAACATAGGCATGCAGGGCCAGGAAGACCAGGGTCAGGGAAGGCTCCGCTCCCAGCGAGCGGTGCAGCCAGACCTGGGTTGTGTCGGCCGAGTACAGGACGTAGGCTACGCCGGCAAAGGCGGCAACCTTCTTGCCGTACACCCGCCGGATCAACGTGTAGAACAGGACGACGTTCACCGACTCGATGAGGAAGCCGAGGAGGTAAGGACCCATCATCCCGGCCGCCCTCCAGCCGAACGCCGTAAGAAGGTAGTTCAGGCTGTTGAAAAGGGGGCGACCGTCGTCGTACAGGTGGACGATGAAGTTCCCGACATAATCCAGAAGCTCGGGCGTCGACAGGCTGACGGCGCGGGGAACAACAGTCAGGTCGTCCTCATACAGGCCGAACTGCGAGCTGTGCCAATACCTCGCGACCCAGAAGAGCCCGATGAGGGCGAGGGGCAGCCAGACGGTCTGCCCGATCTTCTTGAGACGGCCTACTGTGTCGACCATCAACCTTCCCTTGTTCCGTGCCAACTGCGATCCGCCCTGAGCCCGCAAGGGCTGGACGTTCGCCTACAGGCCTGAAAGACGACTCACGCGGATTTCAGGCGCCGTCCAGGAATAACCACCATCCGCAGTAGGAGCGGTCCATGACGCCGACGGTCGCTGTTGGCCCGCCCGTACATCCGGTGCGGACAGCGGACCGGCATGTCCACTCTTCGCAGACCCATCTTCGCCGCCCCAAATGCAGGATTGTAGTCGCCGAGGGGATCGAAATCCCCGGAAGGGCCCCTGGCCGCGGCGATCCTCAGTCCGTATTCTGCCAGCTCAGACCCCGTCATCGCCCCTGCGCGCGGGGCAATCGTCAGGTCATGCTCATGCAGGCCGGCATCGAGGACGTTCATGAAGCGCGATGCCGACGCCGTTGCCGGAGCCAGGTGGATCGGCAGCAGGCCCCACACAAGCCTGCGCATCGTTCGCTCCGTTGTCACGAAGCCCCCCGGCGCGGTCGCTGTCTCAAGGAACGAAGCGCCTCCAGCGGATGCATCAACAGCCGCGCCCGACGTGCAGCCCTGCCGGGTCCCAGTGTCAGGTAGACGCTGACTTCCGCCCGCCGCAGGATCTGGGACATCCGGAGCGGGCGGCGGCGCAGCCGGCCGGCGTCGTACACCCAGTCCGAGTCCTGCAGCGTGAACACGGACGGCCGCCCTCCGGCCAGCTCGAGATTGGTCGCGCTCTCGGGCAGCCGGTAGTGCGGCTGGCCCCCGGGGAGGTGAGCGTAGTCGTGATCCTGGTGCACTACGGTCGTTGCCGTGCTGGCATCAATGACGGGCCAGCCCTTCAGGCGGGCGTGGTAGATCATCCAGTTGTCCCACCCAGCCCGGCCCAGGGCGAAGGGGGGTATAGCCTCGAAGCACGTCCGCGGAAAGACGAAGTAGTCGCTACCCCCCGGCGGATGCCGACGGGCGCGCGCCGCCACCTCGCCGCGCAGGCGCGCCTCCCACGTGTCATCGAAGACCAGCGGCGCTTTCAGGTCGAGGTCCCACCGCTGGCCGACCATCAGAAAGGAGGCGAACCGGCCTGCGATCTCCTCGGCGCACGCCCACACATCCGGCAGCAGGATGACGTCGGCATTCACGTAGCACAAGAGAGAGTGCGAGGCCGCCTCGCGCGCCAGGGCGAACATGGCATCCAGCCGCGGCGTCCCCGTCGCGGTCCGCACGACCTGCGGCAGGTGGCGCACGCCGTGGCGCGCAGCGGCTTCTCTGATGCCGGGCTCGTCTCCCAGCAGCAGCACCTCGACCCCCTTGCCCAGGCGAGTCCAGGAGGCAATGGCGTTGTCCTGGATCAGGCCGATGTGACCGGTGAACGGCTTGGGGCCAGTGAACAGCGTGATCATCCCGGCCCTCCCGTGGGGAGGCTCGGGTCAAACCGGTGGATCCCACCGCCACGGGACCCCGCGATCCATGCCGTTCTCCGGTCAGGGTGACAGGCTCGGGCAGTGACTCCCGGCATGCATACCCGGAACCTGGGTCGCCGCCATGACGGAGCCTGATCGGCTGCGAAGGGGGCGTGAAGCCTGACGGTCATGTGCGCCTAACCCACGTCCCGATGGGTCTTGTGCTGGACGTCTGCATTGATTTGCGCCAGTCCGGGATCGGCCTCGACGAGCGCCAGGATGTCGCGCCATCCGAACTCGCCGCGTGGCTCCAACCGGGCGACCACCTGGCGCACGAACTCGAGGTCATCCGGCGTATCGACCGTCCAGCGCAGGCTGCCGTAGTCGCGCTCGGCATCCAGGCGAATGACCCGAAAGCGGCCCGGGGGGTCATACAGGTAGGGGAGCACATGCTCCCGTTGATTGGGCTCGCGTGCCTCGCGCCACGCTTGTTCCAGGGCGGCCCGCGACACGACTTCGGTATCCAAGCCGATCGGGTACGTGCGCGCCCCCGGAAGCCGGTTGACCACCAGGTCGGCCGGCGGCGAGGCCGTGAGAAACGCCTCCACCGTCTGGTCAACCAGTTCCGGATCGAGCAGCGGGCAGTCGGCCGTCAGGCGCACAATCACATCCGCCTTGGCCTGGCGCGCCGCCCGGACGTAGCGGTCGAGGACGTCGTGCAGGCTACCGCGGTACACGGGGTATCCCCGCGCACGACACAGTGCCTCCACAGCGTTGTCATCCGGCTCGAGCGTGGTGGCGACCATGCAGGCGTGGACACGCCGGCATCGCCCGGCGCGCTCCATCGTGCGCACAAGCATCGGCACGCCGCCGATGTCGACCAGGACCTTGCCCGGGAGCCTTGTCGACGCCATGCGTGCCTGTACGATCGCCACGACCCGCCGGTCGGTCACCCTGCACCTCTGGCGTCGGCAGCCATCCGGTAGGCCTCCAGCAAGCGAGGGAAGTTGCGATCCCAGTCGGCTCGCGCCTCGGCGATGGCCCGAGCGCAACGTCCCATCCCCGGCAGCCGGTCGCGCGCCTCGATCGCACTTCCCAGAACGTCGGTCAGGGCACGCGCATCGCCAGGCGCGAACCACCAACCATTCTCCTCCGGTGACACCCACTCCCGATTCCCGGGAGTGTCGCTCACCACTGCGGGAAGCCCGCAGGCCATCGCCTCCAGCAGCGAGACCGAGCTACCGTCACTGCGCGAGGCCGTGAGATACAGGTCCGCAGCGCAGTAGTATGGCGGCAGGTCTTCAAGGGCAACGGAGCCGGCGAAGTGCACGCGTTCGAGCAGCCCGGCTCGAGTGAGCAGCTCGCGCAGTCTTGGTCCTTGAGATCCGCTCCCCAGGATCATCAGGCGGAGGGAAGGTACCTGCGGGGCGAGGCGCACGAACCCGGCGACGAGCGTTTCCACGTCATACAACGGCTCCCACGATCGCGTCGAGAGCAGGACGAAGGCGTCCCCCCATCCCAATTGACGGCGCAGCGCCAAGCCGTCTCCGGGGCAGAAGTGCTTGAGGTCGACGCCCCACGGGAACACAACGACGCGCTCGGCCGGCGCGCCCAGCGCCAGGCCCGCCTGACGCACCGCCTGGCAGTCGCACACGAAGACTGTCGTCCGCGAGAGGACGAAACGTGCCGCGAGGCGACCGAGCCCTTGTCGTGCGCCGGTGAGGATGTCGGATCCCCAGGACATCGTCACGAGCGGGTTGGCACCGGCCCAGGCAGCCAGTAGCGCACAATCCTGGACCGGACCGGCGTGCACCACCTGAGGCCCGAAGGCTTCCAACGCCTTCCGCACCGAACGAACGAGACCGGGGTAGTCCCGCCAGGCAAGCTTCCGCGATGGGTTCCCAAGGGACAAGCGCCGGATCCCATCCGGGAGTGGATGCGGGTCTTCGGCGGCATCCGCCGGCATCAGGCGCAGGTAGCCGATCTCGTTCCCGGTCTGCGCCAGCTTGGCCAGGAAGCGATGATCATGCGCCGTGTAGCCGCGGGTGAAGTACAGGACGCGCATCACGGGCCCAGCATGGTCCAGCGCAGTGCCTCACCGGCGGGGATGTCCGCGCTGGCCGTCGTCCCAATGGCGGCCTCCAGCTCGTACGGCTGGATACTGCCGGCCGGCGATGGGCGCAGCACGTCGATCATCGCCCGGGTAAGACGGTCCCCGGCCTTGATCGCCCGCGCCGCGCGCAGGCAGCGCCGCTGAACAACGACCGTGTCGAGTTCGTTCTCCGCCACGCACTTGTCGGGGGACCCCAGCGCCGCTTCCAACTCGCGTGTCCGATCGACCATCTCGCGCCACGTCTCCGGGGTCATCGAGAACGGATGATCGGGACCTTCGCGGGCGTTGTCATCGGTGAAGTGCTTCTCCACCGCCCGGGCTCCCAGCGTCACTGCCCCCAGGACGGTGGCGTGCCCAGGGGTGTGATCCGAAAGCCCGAGGACCACCTCGGGATAGAGCACGGCATAGGATCGAAGAACATTCAGGTGGATGTGCCGGAAGTTCTCCAGGCTGGCGGTGTAGTTGGTGTTGCACTGCATCAGGATCAGCTGGGGATTGACCGGCAGGATCGTCTCGACCGCGCGCTGCACATCGCCCAGCGTCGAGGCGCCGGTCGACAGGATGACCGGCTTCCCTTTCCCGGCAATGTGGCGCAGCATCTCCGGCCAGGTGATGTCGCCCGATCCGATCTTGTGCGCCGGAACATGGAAATCGAGCATGTCCACCGCTTCGAAGTCATACGGCGACGAGAAGTAGTGGATCCCGGCGGCGTCGCAGGCCTGCTTGAGCTCGGGCGTCCATTCGAACGGGATCGACGCCCCCTGATAGACCTCGAAGACCGACTTGCGCCACTTGGCCTGGTGGGACATCGGTCCGCTGAGTGAGCGGAAGCCAACGTCGCTGACGATCTTGGGCGCGCGGAAGTTCTGGAACTTGGCCGCGTTCGCCCCGGCCTCGGCCGCCAGGAACACGAGGTCCTTGGCGCGTGACAGCTGGCCGTCGTGGTTGGCCGAGATGTCGGCGATGAAGTAGGCCGGGTTGGAGCCTCCTACCCAGGTGTCTGCGATCTGGATCGGCTTGCCGCTCACGTCCATGCCTCCTTGAGTGACCGGGTGAAGCCCGCCGCAAGCCATGTGCCTTCAGGGACTGTGGACAAGGCGGGCTTGGAGTTGTCCGGGCCTGCCGATGGCGGTATAGTTGTCCTGCAATACGACCGGGCGTACCAAGCGTCAGAAGGAGAATAGCCTCAGCGCAGGCCCGGTGCGGCTCTTTAACAACTTCAGTTTGCCGGTTGTGCGGGGAAGGCCCGCATGCAAAAACTGAACCGTGCATAAGAGAGAAACTCCTTTTCGGGTGGGACGCACCCGTTGGGGCGTAACGTGGCCGGTTGCGGCGAGCGTGCCCCAAGAAGCCGCTGGGCTCTAGCCCATGCGGAGCGTCACATCGCTTCCTTTGCGCCGGTCGAAGAGGCTGCTAGGCAATCAGCGACCGCAACCGGTCCAGAGTCCCGTCGTGCTCCTGCCGCCGCCAGCGCTCCAGGCTCGGCCCCAGCCGCGGCAACTCTGCGCCCATCGCCTGCTCGGCGCGTCCGACATTCAGATTGAGCCGATGAGGGCGACGGGCGCGCAGGGGCGCGTCATCCACCGAACCCGGCCGGATCAGCCGTGCATCCAGGCCGAAGGCCTCCGCCACCCGACAGCCGATGTCGTACTTGCTCATCGATTCGCGGCCGGCCACGTGCAGGACCCCGGACACGTTTGACGCCAGCAGGCGCAGGATCCAGGCGGCCAGATCGTCCGCCGCCAACGGCGTCACATGCACATCGGTGAACCCGATACTCGGTTCCGCCCGGCGCAGCTTGTGCAGGAACCACTCGGTCAAGCTCTGCTTGGGCTGCGCGTTCCAACCGAACAGGTTGGTGCGGAGAACGATCGCCGTCGGCAACGCGGCCAACACGGCCTGCTCGGCGCGCAACTTGGTCGCTCCATAGACATTGATCGGGCGGGCGGCGTCATCTTCGGCGTAGGCTCCCTGCTCACCGTCGAACACGGCGTCGGTCGAGATGTGGACCAGGCGGGTGCCGACCCGCGCGCAGGCCTGCGCCAGTCCCGCCGGGACCTCGGCATTCAGCCGCTCGGCACGTTCCGGATTCGCCTCACACACATCTACATCGGTCAGCGCAGCGCAGTGGATTACGGCGTCCGGGCGCGCGGCGCGCAATAGATCCGGCCACAGTTGCGGCTCCGTCAGGTCCGCTTGCAGGCACGTTGCTCCGGCAAGCTGCAGACGATGCCGGTGGGAGACTGCCGTGACCGCATGCTCGCCGTGGGCCGCCAGGAGCAGGTTCGCCCCGAGCAGCCCGCTCGCCCCGGTGATCAACAGGCGCGCCACGCCGCCTATGCTCCCTTGGCCGCCTGGGCTTCGAAGGGCCGGATGAACTCGCCAATCTCCTCCGGGCTCAGCCAGCGCGTGTTGTTGTCGCTGGCATAGGTGAAGCCCTCCGCCAGGGGCTTGCCCTGCTGGCTCCAGCTGTGGCCGAACCACAGGTCCTCCGGCGGCTGTACGACGTAGCGATCCGGCATCTCGATCGTGTGCCGCGCTTCGTCCTCGGAGACGAGCACCTCATGCAGCTTCTCGCCGGGCCGGATCCCGATGCGCTGGATCGTGCATCCGGGGGCGATCGCCCGGGCCAGGTCAACGACCTTCATGCTCGGGATCTTGGGGACGAACACCTCCCCGCCCTGCATCTGCTCGATACAGCCGACGGTGAAGCGAACGCCCTGCTCCAGCGAGAGCCAGAAGCGCGTCATGCGTTCGTCGGTGATGGTTACCGTGCCGCTGTCGCGCTGCTGCAGGAACACCGGGACGACACTACCGCGGCTGCCGACGACGTTGCCGTAGCGGACACAGGCGAAGCGCGTGCCTTTGCCGCCGGCGTAGGCATTCGACTGGACGAACAGCTTCTCGGCCGCCAGCTTGGTGGCGCCGTACAGGTTCACCGGGTTGACCGCCTTGTCGGTGCTCAAGGCCATCACGCGCTCGACGCTGTTGTCCAGCGCCGCCTCGATCACGTTGCGCCCGCCGATGATGTTGGTCAGGATCGCCTCGTTGGGGTTGTACTCGCAGGCCGGCACCTGCTTCAGCGCGGCGGCGTGCACGACGATGTGCACGCCGTTCATCGCCCGGCGCAGCCGGCCTTCGTCGCGCACGTCGCCAATGAAGTAGCGCAGCGAAGGGTCATCGAACCCGGCGGCGCGCATCTCGTGCTGCTTCAGCTCATCGCGACTGAAGATGATCAGCTTGGCAGGGTGAACCTCGCGCAGCATGACCTCGACGAACTTCTTGCCAAACGATCCCGTGCCGCCGGTGATCAGGACGACCTTCTCGTGCCAGTTCATGCGTGCGCTCCTCCCGGCGCGGGTGTTCCCGCGCCGGTCTTCGTGATCAGGATCGTCGAGTAGGCCCCGTGCCGTCCGAAGAAGCTCGGGGCGAGGATCTCCAACGCAAACAGCCCGCGCAGTGCAAGGCGTCCCATGAAGAACGGGTGGATCAGGCCGCGCAGCATGGCCGTGCTCACACTGCGCCAGACGACCACCCGCAGCACGCCAAGGGACCGAAGGTTGGCCTTCGCCCAGGCGAAATCATGCTTGTAGGTGAAGCTCCCGGGCGAACGCAACAGCGCCTCGGTCTCGCCTCCCGGAGTTGCGCCGTCTACACGCGCGTCGCGACGCGCGGTCCGCAGCAACCGGCGCGCGCTCTCTGCCAGCCACAGGGCAGGTCTCGCCCAGCGCACGATCCCGGCGCGGTCTCCCCAGCTGTAGACCACGCCCACCCGGCCACCCGGCGCCAGGCAGCGGACGAGCTCGGCAAAGGCCCTGCCCTGTTCGCCGGCGGGGAGGTGATGGATGGTATGCAGCGATGCCGCGCCGTCGAAGGCGTCACGCTGGAATGGCAGGCGGGCGATGTCGCCGATCACGAACAGCCCATGCTCCCCAACCCGCTGCCGGGCTTCGCCCAGAGCCAATCGGGAGATGTCCAGGCACACGCGGCTCCGGAAGCGGCGTGAGTACTCGAGGTACTCCGGGTACTGGATTGGACCGGAGCCAGCGTCCAGGAACAGTCGTCCCGCTCGTGGAAGGTGTTCTCCAAAGCGAACATGGCAGCGATGGACGTAGTCCCGCGAGACCGGCCGCAGGTCCTCATAGCGCGCGTTCTGATAGACGCCGGGGCCGATCTGCTTCCAGCCAACCGCATCGTAAAACGCGCGCACCTGCTGCTGAACCGTCGACTCAGCCATCGCTGCCTGCCTTGCGCTGCCAATCGATCGGCTCACCCGCCAGGGCCCTCAGCGTCCCGGCGTACATCCCCCAGGCGCCCGGCGCAAGCACCTCAGCGAACGGGTGGGCGGAGACATCGTCCCAGAAACGGACCAGGTGCCAGGGAAAGGCGAAGGGATACCCAAAGAAGAAGCGATACGCATACCGCCAAGCGAGATCGATCGTTTCCGGCCCTAGCCTGCGTCCGAGGGGTTCGGCCAGGCGAGTATCCAGGGCGGAGTGATACGCCGTCATCGAGGCCGGATCGTCGGTGAAGCCGCGAGCGCGATAGTGCGTCGAGCCGGCGACGATCACAGGGATGCCGGCCATGGCCATCTCCATCCCGACGGTCGTCGTGTAGACCAGCCCGAGGTGCGCAAGTTCCATCAGGTCGTACGTGTTGACCGGCGATTCCGGGCCGACGACGACGACATGCGCCGGCAGGTCGGGCAGCTCCTGGCGGACGATCTCGGCCGACGGATGCCCTGCTCCCAGGAGCTCCCCTGGATGGACGCGCACTACGAGCTGCGACTCGGGATGCTGCCCAAACCAACGCACGGTCGCCGCCAGCCAGTCGGCCATCCCGTTGGTGAAAACCTGGCGCCCTAGCGCCAGGCTGTCGCCCACGACGTTGGTGCACAGGAGGACAACCGGCCGCACCGGATCGAGGCCTAGGCTCTCCTGCACCCGATGCGCTCCCTCGCTGGGAGCGGCCTGCCACTGGCGGCCGAAGTTGGCCCACAGCTGGCCGCCGCGCCGGGCCCGATACAGATCGCCGATGGCCTGCCTCTCGGGTGCCTGCAAGGGCACCATGCCCCAGGCCTGCCACAGCCCAGTGGTCTCCTGGCGCATCACTTCATCGTCTTGCGCCAGCCACATGCGTTCGCGCTGCTCGCCGAACTCGTAGGTCACGGCGCGCACGCCCAGATGCCGGGCGGTCCGATACACGGCGCCGAACTCGAGGATTGAACCATTGGGAATGACCACGCCGTCATACGTGTCCGAGTGCAGCAGCCGCAGAACGCGTGATGCCGCCTGCCGGTTGCGCTCGGCCCGCAGCGCCAGCAGCGCCTGGTCTTGTCCGCCGGGACCCAACTCCAGCGCCTCGCGCTGGCGCGTGTACTGCACATCGATCCGATTCTGCGCTTCGATGGAGGCGTGGAGGGCCTCCGGCAGCGATGCAAGCGGGCCACGCGACAGGTCGTGGAGACGGATGCGGCGTCCGAGCCCGCGCAGCACCCGGTGCAGGTACGCCTGCTGGCGCCGCAGGTCAAAGGGATCCATGCCGGCCATCCAGCGCCGGTACGGTGTGTACGCCAGATCGACGCGGTGGCCGGCGGCGGAGAGCAGCAGCGCCAGCGCGGCGGCGTACTCGATCCACCAGCTCAGCCCGCCGACGACCAGCAGCCGACGGGGTGTCTCGACCCGAGTGTGAGCTCCGGCCGCCTCGACTGCGCGCGACCACTCCGGCAGCGCCGCCGCCAGGCGATCGAGAGCGAAGCCCGTCGCCGGAGGCCGGCTGCCTGCCACCAGATCCTGGTAGGCGCGCGCAGCCAGGGGAATCCCGCCCAGGGCGCGCTTGACCGCTGCCCGCCGCCCAGCCTCGCTCATCCCGCCTCGCCGATCTCCCAGGCCAGCGCCGGGCGGATCGGTCCGCCGCGCGTCTCGGGCCAGTGGCTGCCCGGTGCGCCCGTCCCATCGACGCTGAACGACAGCGCGTGCTCGTCGGTGAAGTAGGAGCGGATGCGAAACGACGAGGCGTTGACCCCGAGCACGAACAAGCCCTCATTGAGCAGCGTGGCCGGGATGCGGCAGCGGCTGACATATCGGCCCGCCGGCCGCGCCGTATGGCGCTCGAAGGCCCGCGGGTCGTCGGTATCGAAGCTGGTGAGCACCGTCTCGCCGCGGCTGGTGGAAAGGTACAGCCCGATGCGCAGCCCGGTGACCTCCTGGCCCAGCGCGTACTCGAATTCGATGGTGAAGGGCTCGGTGCAGGCGACGCGCTCGGCGACCCTGCCGCGCTCATCGAGCACACGCAGCATCAGCGGCTGGAATGGAGACGCGCTAGCCGGCACTTCGTCCGGCGTCCAGCGACGCTCGCCGCTTTGCGCCAGCCCCGAGGTCATGTAGTAGTCCACCGCCTGCGGCGTGGGCGCCCGCAGCACCAGGGCCCCGCGGTCGAGCACCAGCGTCTCGTTCGTCAGACGCAGGATGGCCGACATGTTGTGGCTGACGAACAACACCGTGCGTCCTTGCTGGGCAACGTCGCTCATCTTGCCCAGGCACTTGCGCTGGAACTCGGCGTCGCCGACAGCCAGCACCTCGTCCACCACCAGAATCTCCGGCTCGAGGTGCGCCGCCACGGCGAAGGCCAGGCGCAGGTACATCCCGCTCGAGTAGCGCTTCACGGGAGTCTCAATGAACTTGGCCACCTCGGCAAACTCAACGATCTCGTCGAACTTGCGGGCGATCTCGGTTTGCTTCATGCCCAGGATGGCGCCGTTGAGGTAGATGTTCTCGCGGCCGGTCAGTTCCGGGTGGAAGCCGGTGCCCACCTCAAGCAGCGAGCCGACCCGCCCGTAGATCTCCGCCTCGCCCTCCGTCGGCTCGGTGATGCGCGAAAGGATCTTGAGCAGGGTGCTCTTGCCCGCACCGTTCCGCCCGATGACCCCAAGCACCTGCCCGCGGTCGACTTCGAAGCTCACGTGCCGGAGAGCCCACAGCATCTCGCGACGCGGCCGGGGCACGCGCCCGAACAGCTGCCCGGCGCTTTCGACCAGGCTGTCGCGCAGCGTCCGATAGCCGCTGGTCAACGCGCCCAGGCGGTACTCCTTCCCCAGGTCGTGTACGCGGATCGCACGCTCGCCCATGCTCACACCACGTCGGCGAACGATCGTTCCATTCGCCGGAAGTACATCGCCCCGCCCCATAGCAGCAGCGCGGAGATCAGCACCGACTCCAGGATCAGCGTGCCAGGGAACTCCATCCCGCCCAGGATCGCCCAGCGGAACCCCTGAATGACGCCCACCACCGGATTGAGCCCGTATAGCGACCGGATCCGCGGATCGGTGATCAGGTTGGCCGAGTACACGATCGGCGAGGCGTACATCCAGGCCTGGACCATGAACGGCGTGACGTGGCCCACATCGCGGTAGGTTACGTTCATGGCCGAGAGCCACAGGCCCACGCCCAGCGCCGTGATCAGCGCCATGAGCATGAACAGCGGGACGGCCAGCAATCGCGTCGTGATCTCGATCTGGTAGACGGCCATCATGCCCAGCAGCACCAGGAACGCCAGCCCGAAGTCGACCGAGCCGGAGACGACGGAGGCGAGCGGGATCGCCAGGCGCGGGAAGTACACCTTGGTGATCAGGTTGGCGCCCGTCACCAGACTGTTGCCGGCTTTGGTGACTCCGTCGTGGAACAGGACCCAGGGCAGGAGCCCGGAGAAGTAGAAGATCGGTCCCGGATAGCCGTCGGTGGGGACAGACGCCAGCCGGTCGAACACGAAGTAGAAGATCACCATCGTCAGGAACGGCTTGAGGATCGCCCAGGCCGCCCCGAACAGCGTCTGCTTGTAGCGCACCTTCACGTCGCGCCAGGTGAGAAAGTAGATCAGCTCGCGGTAGCGCCACAGCTCGCGCAGGTTGAGCGCGCTCCATCCTCGCGACGGACGAATGAGGGTGGCCGGGATCGCTACCGGCCGGGAGTCGAGCGCGTTGGCGCTCACGCCGGGATTCCTCCGGCGAAGCGATCCTGGTTGGCCAGGACCCAATCGATCGTCTGACGCAAGCCGTCTTCGAAGGTCGTCCGCGCCCGGAACCCGAACAACGCTTCGGCCTTTGACGTGTCGAGCCCCCGGCGCGGCTGACCGTTCGGCTGGTTCGTGTCCCAGGCGAAGCGTCCCTCGTAGCCGGTCAGTCGCCCGATCAGGTCGGCCAGATCGCGAATGCTGATCTCACGGCCGGAGCCGAGATTCACTGGATCGCTGGCGTTGTAGCGCTCGGCGGCCATCAGGATGCCCTCGGCGGCGTCGTCGACATAGATAAACTCGCGCGTCGGCGAGCCGTCGCCCCACAACACGACCTCTGCCTTGCCTTCCTTCTTCGCCTCGACGCACTTGCGGATCAACGCCGGGATGACGTGCGAGGTCTGCAGGTTGAAGTTGTCGCGCGGCCCGTACATGTTCACCGGCACCAGGAAGATCGAGTTGAAGCCGTACTGCTGGCGATAGGATTGGGACTGCACCAGCATCATCTTCTTGGCCAATCCGTAAGGCGCGTTGGTCTCCTCCGGGTAGCCATTCCACAGGTCCTCCTCGCGAAACGGCACGGGTGTGAACTTCGGATACGAACACACCGTCCCCAGGGCGATGAACTTCTCGATGCCTCGCTTCCACGACTCGTGCATCAGCTGCACGCCCATCATCAAGTTGTCGTAGAAGAACTCGGCCGGATGCAGGCGGTTGGCGCCGATACCGCCCACGTGGGCCGCCAGGTGGATGACGATGTCCGGCCGGGCGTTGTCCAGCATGCGCAGGATCTCGGAGTGCTGAACCAGGTCGTACTCTTCGATCAGGGGGACGAAGATCTCCCGCGCTCCACGCCGACGGAGCTTCTCCAGGATGTACGAACCCAGGAAGCCTGCGCCCCCGGTCACGCACACCCGGCGCGAGGCCCAATACCCATCACCGGCCGGCTTGCTGTTCATCCGTCGACGCTCCCTTCCGTGCAGGCACCAACGCACACGTTCCATGCGGGCTTCGCTCGGCCCGACCCGCTCAGCTTTCTGGTTTGTCTCCGGTCTCGCCGCCTCGCCCGCTTTCCCAGCGGGTACGAAGTGTGCGCTCTCATCCGCCGGCTCCCGGCTGCCGCGCGGCCTGCGGACTGCCCTCGCGGCGCAGAGCGACTTTCTGCCCCCGGATCTCAAGCACGGCGACGTCGGCCCCAACGGGCTCGGAAACCACGGGCACACCTTGCTCCAAGCAGGTCAGGCGGCAGACGTCGGCAATGTCGCCATCGCCGGCGATATGGACGGCGTGTGCCCCATGCGATTGCGCCTCGGCCAGGGCGGCACGCGACTGCTCGCGCACCCGGCGGTAGAGGGTCATCGACGTTTCGACGTAGTTCAGCGTCAGTTGGGCGCGCAAGGCCAGTCCTTCGGGGGTCAGGATGTAGCGCAGCTTGCGCCGCTCGGCTCGCTTGACCTTGATGTAGCCCTTGGCAATCAGCCGTTTGAGGTACCAGTTGACGGTCCCCACGGCCACGCCCAGGCGGGTGGCCATCGTCGACTGGGTGGTATCGGGATTCTGGGCGATCTGCTCCAGAAGTCCCAATTCATGGACTTCTTCGCGGGGTGCGCTCATGCCACCGGGCCAATATTCAGTCTCTGAATTATAACCCGGCTGCCCGAAAGGTCAAGCCTGCGGATTGATGGTTGAAGCCCCTGCCGGCTGGCCTGCCAGCCAGGAGGTGGGACGGGTGCTGAACGGGGGGGATCGCGGGTCGGAGACAGGCCCAGAACGGGGAACGGCGGCTCCCGGGATGGCGGGCTCAGCCGGAGGCACAGCCCTGCAGATCGAACAGCCAGCGGTCCCCGTTCTGCCCTTCGTCATGGCTGGATGCGACCTGCACGACGCAGCCAGCTCGGAACGACGCCCGCTGCAAATCGGTCATCGCCCCCCACCACGAGGTGTCGACATACACATAGCGGAAGCCGGCATCGGCGATTGCACGCGCATCCGGCTGGGCGACCAGGGCTGTCCAACTCTCGTAGGGTTCGAAGTCCGTCCTGGTCGACTGAGTGGCCAGGCCGGTGACGATCACTGCCCGGTACGGGTGAGAGTCCAGGATCTTCGAGCCCGGGCCCAGCTTCCCCCACGCCAGCCGGGCCATCGACGCGTCCACCGGAGCGATGGCCTCGCTGAAGACGCTTTGCCCGGCCGCGGTCATCAGCCCACCGAAGACTACCACGCCGCCCAGGACTGCCACCACGCCCCAGACAATCCCGAGATGGTGAATGGCACCTTTCCGCAGGCGACGCGCAAGAACCCAGAGGACGGGCACGGCGAGCAGGAACCAGGCGACCATCGCGTAGGTCGTGAAGCGGGTGATGTCCCGGTCGACCGAATACGCCACCAGGCACGGGATCAGCGCTGCCAGGGGTGCGCTCATCGCCAGCGACGCCAGCTCGAATCGTCGCAACGCTGACCGCCTGAGCAGGATCAAGGTGAGCGGGGCGACGATCAACACCGGCCCGGCTTCTGCCAGCGCGACCATCAACTCGAAGGGCCGATCCGGATGGAGCACCCCCAGATGCGCGGAGATGATCGCCGGGGGCCATCGCAGGCTGAGGCCCGCGACCGACACACCTGCAGGGCCGCCGAGTCCCACAACGCCCCGAGCGATTTCGGTGAACGTGCCGCCCTGGACCAGTGAGAGCGCCGCGGCAGCCAGGACGCTTGCCGCCGCCCACTTCAATGAACGGCTGAAGCCTGCTCCCCGCCGCCAGACGCGGAGGAACGCGGCCAGCGCCAGGAGACTGCCCCCGAAGACCAGGAAGTCCGTCTCCCATGTGAGGGCCAGCAGCGCCAGTGCCGAAGTCCAAACGAGCAGCGCCCACCTCGACCGCTCGCGTCGGAAGGTCAGGAGCAGGATGAACAGGAGCCCCCGCGCGAGGGATGCCGTGCCCGCCTGGATCCCGAGCACCAGCGGCTCATTCATCCCGTTGACAAACGCGAAGGGAATGCCGATGGGTGGGCCGCCGCTCAGAGTCCAGGTGGAGACAAGAGCTCTGGCGAGGTCGGGAGCCGTATCGGCGCCCGAACCCCACAGCTCGATGGTCTCGCTCGCCGCCGCGATCCATCCGGGGGGCACCAGTAGAAGCAACCACCGGGCGCCGGAGGCGAAGGTCATGAGGCACGCCATGGCGTATCCGCCGATCGCCCCATGGGTCAGACGTCGACCCAGGTGCCACGCCAGCAGGATCGCCAGCCCGCCTAGGATCCCCT